>Ga0181528_10000118_pt1 | contig 73965 bp, 65 predicted proteins | sample PEATcosm2014_Bin_47_FD_119742 | JGI IMG/M metagenome (GOLD analysis project Ga0181528, IMG submission 119742) | Peatland microbial communities from MTU Mesocosm Facility, Houghton, MI, USA - PEATcosm2014_Bin10_10_metaG | ecosystem: Environmental > Terrestrial > Soil > Wetlands > Peat | place...
ATCCCACGCGCCGCTGGCGATAAAATGATGCAGTTGGTCGTATCCAACCTCGCTATCGCGCGCCGCCATAGGCTGCACGCTCTTGCGATCTCCCGCACCGATCAAGCCCGCGACATAGGCCGGACACATACGCGCGCGCACCTTGTGCCGCAGGCCGCTCACAAACGGCGCCAGCCACGCCTCCAGATCGGACTTCCAACTCTCGTCCATGGTCGGCCCTCCGTAAGCCGACCACCCATGAATCACGCAAAACCCACTTTAGGAATCCGAAAACCGTCAGCCGCTCAAAAAAATGCCAATGTAGTGCAAGGCTCCAACATCGATGTAATGGCCGGAGCCAGAACGCCAGGACTTCATCGCCAGGCCCGGCTCGTCGGCGCCGAAATCGAGCCGCAAGCCGGAGGCGGCGAGCCGATCGTAGAAGTCTCGATCGCGCTGGCGGATCTCGCGCCAGAGCGGGATCTGCTCGCGCGCCATCAGCGCGAATGGCGTCGCGGCGAAGATCAGATTGGCCTTTTCCGTCGTGATCCCGTTCTCTAACACAGCTTCAGAGTAGAGCGGCGCGAAGCCGAATTGCATCAGCGTTTTAGATTTAACCACGATTGACGATGATCGCTGCAGCATCGTGACGTCAGCTCCAAATCCCAGGGATCGGCGGAGACGTCATGCGCCGAACTGTTGCAGCCGACAACCAGACAGGATTTGCCCTCGGAGTCGCCTCCAGTTTGATGGCGGTTGGAATGCATTATCTCGCCGGCGAATTCCTCGACGCCCTCGAAGACGGGCTCTCTCGGCGGACCATAGGCCTCCGTCGCAAACACCAGATGGCGCGGACGCAACTCGATCCGTCGCTCCTCGCGCTCGACCTCGGCGCGCCACATCTTCTCCGCATCGTCGCAGCCGGCGCGCGTGGCCTCGGCGCCGGTCCAGCAGTCCAACTCCATCACCCGCGCATTCATCTCCAACCAATCGCCGAGCCTGTCCTTGGGCGTGAACACCGGCCAGCTGTCGGGGAACGGAATATAGGGCAGGTGATCGTACCAGTCGGGATCCTGCAGCGCGCGTGCGATAGCGCCGCCGCCAGGAATCGTCAGCACGCGTTGGTCTCCAGTATGATTGTCGGCACGCCAAGTTGTTTGAACCTGGCGCCGAGCGTGACGCCGCCTTGTCCGTCGCCGACGATCACGCAATAGGGCTGCACGTCGCGCCCAAGCGACGTCTGCTCGGCAGCGCGCGCCTCGCTCCAGACAGGGCGATCACCGTAGACGCAGTGCTCCAGTCCTGGCGGCGGCGTGCCGCCCCTGCGCGCCTCGAAACCCTTGAGTTCATCGAGCGTCGTCAGCGGCGTCAACGCCTTTCCGCCTCTCAAACGCAATATGGCGCGGCCCCGCCCGGCGGCGGTTTCGAAGCGCAGCCACGCGTCAATCAATCCGTCCGGCGCCGCGCTCGCGCTCCCGATCCGCCAGTTCGACGGCGCAACCGAGCCGGGCATCGTCGCGAGCATCGCTTCGATCTTGCCGCGGCTCTCGCATGTCTTGATATTCCAGGTGAAGGCGACGATGTCGCGCCAGTACGCCTCTTCGCGGAACATCGCCGCCGCCTCGGCCGCCTCGCGCCGTTGCAACGCGCCAGCGAACCGTTCGAACCACTCGGCGAGTTTGCTCATGCAGGCTCCTCAAAGCTCAAGCATTCATTTGCGCGAGCGCGCGCCCATCGCCGGGGCGACTCCAGTCGCCAGCGTGTCGATTACGACCATGTGCGCATCGCGCGAGGGCGTCGGCGTCAACGCATTGTGATCTTCAGGTATGGCGATAGGAGAGCCGATCTCGGCGGCGTTGGCGAGCGGCGCGCCGGCGCGCGTGATTTCGATCGCGCCGGTCACGGGTTGTAAGTGGCCGCTCTTGGGGGCCGCGAAGGGGACGTCGCGCTCGCAAGATGGAGGTCGACAGGCGTTGCTGATGGCCGTTGACGTATGCTGCAACTGGCGGCCCGAGGCGAAAGAAGCGCAAACTGGCGTGTTCGGCGTTGGCCGCCCCTCCCCCGCGACGCGCCGTTTCGCCGGCGGCAACTCCCGCTCGATGCGTCGAACGCGCGAGACGAGATCAACTGGCGCCCGACCACCTTGGCGGCCCGACCGCGCCCGTCCTCTCGACTGTCCACCCGCTGAGACGCCATGTCGCCGACTCCGCTTGAATGCAGCGCCCCGCATCTCGCCTCCGACGCGCTGCAGATTATGAGAGTGAATTACATGGAGCAACCATTCGCGCAACCCAGGGCGCGAGAGACGCGAAGGCGCCGTTGGCTTGTGGGGTCGCCGGCCGCCATAACGTCGCGAAGACCACCGCGCGGGAGTTGGTCATTGAGGTCGACCACATCGCCAGCCGTCGATCAAAGGAGTAGTTCCCCGGTCTTGCGTCTCAGATAGTCCCGAATGCGGCGACGGACTCGATGCGCGAACTCGCCAAAGTCTGCGGCGGTCGCATGGACGAACGCGAGAAGTGGGGCTATCATCTCCCACGAGTTGGGAGCTGAACTTTTCGGTCGGCAGGAAGATCGGGCAGATTACGCAGGGCATCAAGTGCGACGATGCCGGCAAGTACGATCTGATTGACGAGGCGAACGCCCCCGACGATTACGAGGGGAGGAGGACGCGGACCGGCTCCGGCTCTCCGACGCCCGCCAGGGCGTTGACGTGGCGAGGACCCAATTCGCGTTCAGCGAAGCGCGGCGCGATCAGTTTGGAACGGACTATGAGCTACAAGGCGATATATGCTTATCCCTGGGACATCGTCGAGGCCGGTCGCGACGCAGCGATAGAGCGGTTCGCGGAACTCGGCCTGGACACAGTGACTGTCGCCGGCGCCTATCACGCCGGCAAGTTCCTGCGCCCGCACGGCACGCGCGGCAAGGTCTATTTTCCTGAGGACGGGACCGTCTATTTTCGGCCGCGCTCGGAACGCTACAGCCAGATCAGGCCGCTTCCCAACCAACTCCTGTCTCAGGGCGATCCTTTGCGCGAGCTGTGCGCGCAGTCGCGCCTAAGCGTCAATGTGTGGTTGGTGCTGCTGCACAATTCTCAGCTCTGCGCGCGCCATCCGGAGGCGACCGTCGCCAACGCTTTCGGCGACCGTTATGTCTACAGTCTCTGTCCTGCGGCGCCGCACGTGCGAGACTATGCCATTGCGCTCGCTGCCGACGTCGCCAGCGCCTATCCCGTCCGCGGGCTCTCGTTGGAGACGCCGGGATATCTGCCGTATGCGCATGGCTATCATCATGAGTTCGCGCTCAACCGGCCGAACGCTTGGCTCGACAATCAGCTCGGACTATGTTTCTGCGACCATTGTCTCGACGGGGCACGGCATGCGGGAGTGGACGCCGAGTGCTTGCGTCGGCGCGTGGCGTCGGATGTGCAATCCTATCTTGCCAGCGACGTCGAGTTTCCCTCCGATATGGCGGAAGCGTTCTGGCTGGCGGACACCCGCAGCGATGGCGAACTGAAGGCCTATCTTGACTGGCGCTGCGAGGTTGTGACTTCGCTGGTGCGCGAAATCCGCGCTGCAGCGCCAGAGGATGTCGAGATCGCGGTCATCCCGTCGGTCGCGCGACCGAGCGCCGGCGCCTGGTATGAGGGCAGCGACCTTGCGGCGCTCGCGCGCGCCGCTGGAATCTTAGAGGCGTGCCTGTATGAGCCGGGTTCGGCGCGGGTGAAAGCGGACTTGTTCGATCTGCGCCGACGATTGCGCGGAAAGGCGCGGCTGCGCGGCATTCTGCGGCCTGCCTATCCCGATTTCAACTCGCGCGACGATTTCGTCGAAGCCATGCGCGCGCTGGGTCGCGACGGAGTTGAGGAGATCGGGTTCTACAATTGGGGCCACTTGCGCGACTCCAATCTCGAATGGATTCCTGACGGCCTGGCGGCGCTCGCGGCGCCGGCGTGAGTCTTAAACCGGCGATTTGGAGGAGACGAGATCGCGCGCGAGCTCGGGACGCCGGTTGTGCTCCGCACGAACCTCAACCAGTGTTCGAGCAGTGAGAACTGCGAGTGGTGCAAGTGGGTGATCGCGTTTCTTCCGCAAATCGTCGACTGTGGCCGCCGCTAAGTCGATGCGATGTGTCTGACGAGGAAAGCGAAGCCGATTCGTGTCCGTGTTGAGCGACAAGCCGGATCACGACGCTTTGTGCGAGCTCGACCAGCACCTTCGACTGCAGGCGATCGAAACGGACATAACCTTACCGAACACATGAACGATGCGGTCAAGAGCCAGTAGATCGTCGTGGCGGCGAGCGAATCCATTCACAGGGTCAGGTTGTCGAGTTGCGGTGAGGTAATTGGATCTTGACGCGGCGTCGGTTCCCGTCCGCGTCAACGTCAATTGCAGGCGTCAACCTTTCAGAGCGCCTTCCATCAGTCCTTTGAAGAAGAGCTTTTGCGCGAATGCGAAGGCAAGAATGCCGGGGGCGACGACTATCACATAGACGGCGGCCAGATTAGGCCAGGCCCACTGGCCCTGGCCGCCCTGTGCTGCGGCGAGGACCACAGGCATGGTGCGCTTCGCCTCGTCGTCAATCAGAGTGACACAGAGCAGATATTCGCCCCAGGCGGCGACGAAGTTGACGATGAAAATGACAACGAGACCGTTGCGCACCATCGGGATCCCAACCTCCCACAGCGTTCGCCAGTGGCCGGCGCCGTCGATCCGCGCCGATTCTATGATCTCGTGTGGGACCAGCTGGAACATACTGCGCATGATCAGGATGCTGATCACAAGCTGCAAGGTGACGTAGGGAAGAATGAGGCCGGCGGTATTGTTGATGAGACCCAGGGCGTGCTGGGTCTCATAAATGCTGATGATGGAGACGACGCGCACCGGGAAATAGAGCGAGACCAGCAGAACGGCGACGACCATGCCCGCGCCGCGCGGTCGCATGTGCACGAGCGAGTAGCCGGCCAACACAGCGCAGGCCGTAGTGATCAACACCGTCGCCGTCGTGACATAGGCGCTGTTGAGGAGATTGATCGGCAACGTGTGTATGCGGTGAAATACGAAAGAATAGTGGGTGAAATCGAAGTGTTTAGGCCAGATGGCGCCGCGCATGGCGTCAGGCAGCGACTTCACCGACATCAGAAGAACCCAGGCGAGCGGCGCCAATATGACGAGGTTGAAGACGTTGATGATAACGTGGCCGAGAAAGGAGTCGCGACTCCGGCCGGACGACGCACGGATCTTGAGCGAATCTGGCGCCGTGGCGGGATCGGCTTCGAGAGACATCGGTTCAACTCCGCGGCCGGAAGACGCGCAGGAGGATGACCATCACGCACATCATCGCCAGCGAGCCGATCATGCCGATGGCCGCGGCGTAGCCTTGGCGCCACAGACCAAGCTTGAACGCCTGATCATACATGAGGATCGTCCATGTGTATGTCGGCGACGCGCGGTTGAAGCCGCCGAAGATCAGATACTCGTCAATCACGGCCATCGCGGTGCCGAAACGCAGGATGATCAGGATCATCATGATCGGAGCGAGCTGCGGTCGCGTGACGTGCCAGAACACCTGCCACTCGCTGGCGCCGTCGATGCGCGCGGCATCGGGTAAATCCTTCGGGATCGCCGCCAGGCCGGCGATGAAGAAGATCGTATGGTAGCCAAGGCCCCACCAAACTTCCATGACCGCGATTGACGGCAAGGTTAGCGGCGTGCCGCCGAGCCATTGCGGCGCATTCTGCAGCGTGAACAGTCCGAGAACGTCGACCAGGATATGATTGATCGGGCCGCTCTGATAATTGTACATCCATTTCCACAGCACGAATATCAGCGTGCTCGGAATGACGGCGGGGATCAGCAGAAACACGCGATAGAGCGCGGCGAGACGCGGGTTGGAGACGCGGTCGATGAGCACGGCGAGCAGCAGCGGCAAAATGATCGTGCCCGGCAAGAACATGATCGTGAATAGCGTCGCCCGCCATAGGCTAACCCAAAGCAGCGGGTCTCGCAGAGCCGTCGTGTAGTTGTCGGTGCCGACCCAATGCTCCGGTTGGTCGGAGAGGAATTGGAAGTCGGTGAAGCTGAGCCAGACGACGCGGACGATCGGCCAGATCTGATACGCGACGAAGAAGAGCAATGCGGGGGCCAGAAATAGCCAGCCACCGAGATCCTTTCGGAGTAATCTGAGCGGATTGGTGGTGCGTCGCGCGCCGAGGTCTGCATAATCGCGCGCAATCGTCTGTGCCATTCGTCAATCCAGTGAGTAGACAACGTCGATGCGAACCATGCGACCTCGGGCGATGATCTAAAGTCGTCGAGAGAAACGCGTCGAAGCGCGGGCGCATTTCAATCATGCTGGGCCGGGGACGTCGCGGTTGCATCGGCCCGAAGGAGTTGCCGGAGCGGATCGTCCGCTGCGGCCGCGCTCCGGATGTTACGCAGCCCTTCTTCATCTCGGCGCGAACGGCGTCGACCACTTTCTGCATGGCGGCCTTCGGGTCGGCTTCCTGCCCCTTGAGATAGGTCTCCCAGAGCGGCTTGCCGATCTGGAACTGCTGCAACCCGAACAGGTTGTTGGTGATCGCCTTGGCGTTGTCGAGCTGTCCGCGGACGAGACCGACGAATGGCGGCAGCCATTGCGGCTTGTTGGCGTCCCAGTCCTTGTAGATCGACGTGTAAGGCGGCAATTGGCCGGGATGGACGCCGGGCGTGCCGACGATAGAGTCTTTCCAGATCTGCTGGTCATAAGTGAGCGCCTTGACGTACTCGGCCGCTTTTTCCTTGTTCTGGCCGTATTTGAACAACGCGCATCCCGTCGTCCAGAACACCGTCGAGCCTTCGCCGTTCTTGAATTTGGGAAGCGGCCCTAGGTGCAAAAGGTTGGGATCATCCCAGCTCGCCGCCATGCGCAGCGGCGCGTTGAGATACTTGAAGTAACGGCCGACGCGCTGGGCGGCGAAGGCCACTTCGTCCGGCGTTCCGTTCACGCCGGCGTCGGTCGCGCCTTCCAGAAGGATGTCGGGATTGGCATAGGCCATGATCTTCTTCATCAGCATCAGCGCCTCGATGGCGGGTTCGCTGGTGAAGTCGAACAGGCCCTCGGGGGTGTAGACGTTGCGGCTCATGCTGTGGGCGATCGGCACCAGGGAGCGCCAGCCGTGCGAATCGAACGTTGCGCCCCAGGGCGCGGCCTTGGTGTCGACGATTTTCTTGGCGTCTTCGAGGAAATCGTCCCAAGTCGGGGGTGCGGCGTCGGTCAGGCCGGCCTTGCCGGTAATGCCGGAGTGCCACCCGGAAGCCGTCACGTCGAGCAGGAACGGCCAGCTGTAGAGCTTGCCGTCGACGGTGCATTCGTCGCGGATGGAGGGAATGATGTCGTTGATCACGTCCTTGGGAATGTAATTGTCCCAGGGCTCGATGACGCCGGCCCTGATGAAGGCCGACATTTCCACGAACGGAGTCTGCCCGACATAGACGTCCCATGAGCTTTGCTTGTTCTTCGCCTCGGCGACGAACCGCTCGATGCCGAAACCCTCGACGGGAGCGATCTGATAGTTGATGCCGGGGAACTTGGCGTTCACGGTGGGGATGCCGGGATGGAGATCCTGGATCCATTGGTAGAAGGTCGGGGTGAGCGGCCTGTCGGCGGCGTAGGCTGCGCTCACGCTCGACCTCGCCACGGTTCCGACGCCCGCCAGCCCGAGGCCCGAGACCAGGCTGCGCATGAGGAATTCACGTCTGTTGATGCGGCCGGACGCAAGCTCCCGGCGCGCGGCGTGCAGAATGTGGTGTTGTTCTCTGGGTGCAGACATCTGTATTCTCCCCCTGGCGCGGTCACTTGCCGATTGCGTTTCCAGTTGAGACGTAACGCTTTTAGGAGCAGACGCGCGCAGTGCGGCGCCATGGTCCAACGGCGTCCGGCACAGGCGGCAAGCGGGTTCTCCGCTAAGATTTCGGCGCTTGCGCAGTCAGACTAACAGGCAATATCTTTTCTGCGCAAGCAGCAATGGCGGGATCTGATGAATGTTCTCGATCGCTTCCGGCTCACCGGAAAGCGCGTCATGGTGACAGGCGCAAGCCGCGGCTTCGGGCGCGCCATCGCGCTGGCCTGCGCGGAGGCGGGCGCCGATATCGTGCTGGTTGCGCGCGATGCGGAAACCTTGGCGAGGAGCGCGCAGGAGGTGCGGGATCGCGGGCGCAAAGCCTGGACCTTCGCCGCCGACATCGGGCAACCCGCAGTTTGCGAGGACCTGTGCCGGCGCGTGCTGGCGGAAGCCGCGCCGATAGACGTTCTGGTCAACAATGTCGGCGGGCGCGTGATCGATGTCGCCGTTGAGACCTGCGATTTTGAGACGTGGCGCCGTCTCATCGATCTCAATCTGACGCATTGTTTCCTGTGCACCAGGATGATCGGCGGCGCGATGCTGCCGCGCGGTCGGGGCCGGGTGATCAATATCGCTTCGATCAGCGGCATGATCGCCAACCGGGGCATCGGCGGGCGTCACTATGAGGCCGCCAAGGCGGCGTTGATCCATTTCACCCGCGCAACCGCCGCCGACTGGGCCGCTCGCGGCGTCAACGTCAACGCGATCTGCCCGGGACTGTTCATGACCGAGCCAAACCAAGCCTGGGAGAAAAAGAACCCCGCCGCCATTGAAACTTTCGTGAACGCCATTCCGATGGCCCGCGCCGGCGACCGGCACGAGATCGGTCCGCTCGCGGTTTATCTGGCCTCGCCGGCGTCGAGCTATGTCACCGGCGCCGCGTTCGTGATTGACGGCGGCTATACGTTGTGGTGAGCGGTTGGGGGGGCAGGCCGCCTTCGCCATGACCGAGCGGATGGATGGCGCCAAGGTCGCCAGCCGCTCGAATTCTGGCGGCCTGAGTTCGCCGCCCGTGAAGAGATGATCGCGGCTAAACTGCATGCCGCTTGCGCGCCTGATGGATCATGCCGCGGCGCGGCGTCATACCTCCTTCCAGAAGCGCGGGGTAGAGTTCCACCCGTCGCACGCCGACCTGCTGAGCGGCGCGCACGGCGGCGGCGCAATCCACGCAGATCTCGCAAATCATCGGGCGGCCTGCCTGGGCGAGCGCAGCTTGCCATCAACCGTGTCGACGAGGCAAGCTGTCGGCGCCGCAGTTTTTTCTCACCGGGTGTGTCTATGAGTTCGCCAGGGAGCGACGCCGCGCGGGTTCGGCTGCTGGTTGCCGGCGCCGGCCTGTTCGGGCGCGAGCATCTGGCGCGGCTCATCGGCCGCTCCGACGTGGAGGTCGTCGGCGTCGCGGATGCGAGCGCCGACGCTCTGGCTGAGGTTCGCCGGCGTTTCGGCGCCGGCGATTGCAGCGTCGATCCGCTGCGGCTGATTGACCGGACGCCGGCCGACGCCATCGTCGTGGCGACGCCGGCGGATTCGCATGTGGAGATTTGTGCGCGCGCGCTCGCGGCGGGGCTGTGCGTGTTGCTGGAGAAGCCCGTCGCGCCCTCAGCGGCGGCGGCGAGTCGGTTGCTCGCCGCGGCGTGCGCCTCGCGCGGCTTTGTCCTGCCCGGCCATGTGCTGCGCTTCTCCAGAGATCATCGGGGGCTGGTCGATGTCGTGCGCGCGGGCGGGATCGGCGAGGTCGTCTATGTCAACTCGCGCCGCTATCGCGACGACAGCCACGCGATCCGCTATCCCGACGCCGATCCCGTTTTGATGACGCTTATCCATGACATCGACCTCGCGCAATGGATCACGGGGACGAGCTTCTGTTCGGTTGTCGCGCGCCGGACTGGCGGCCCCGGCTTTCGCTCGATCACGGCGATCTCGGCGAGCGCGGCGACGGGAGCGATTTGCGACTTGCGCACAGCCTGGACGTTTCCAGGCGCGGACGCGCCCGCGGACCGGTTGGAAGTCCTCGGAACTCGCGGAAGCGTCGAGTTCACTGCTGGCGAGGGCCTGCGCGTCTATTCTGAAGGGCGGAGGACTGACCGTCCCGCTGATGGCGCGGACGACCCGCTCCGCAACGAGCAGGACCATTTTCTCGACTTGGTCGCCGATCGCTCGCGTGCGCCGGCGCTTGGCCTCTCCGAGGCGATCGAGGGATTGAAGCTCGCCGACGCGGCGATTCGATCCCTCCGCCTCGGCTGCGAGATCCCTGTCTGAATCGCAGTTTCAATCATGCGAGGCTCGCCATGCCTTCCGAGCCTGCGCCGCACACCAAGCCGCATACGCGCTCGCCGGGCCGCGGGCGCACGCGTCCGGCGCGGAGCGCGGCGACGGCCGCGGCGCCGCTGAGATCGGCGGCGATCCCGAACTCGAACCAGAGCCAGCGCGCCGCCTCGAGCATATCCGCATCCTCGACGAGCACGATCTCGTCGACGGTCCGCCGCACGATCTCAAAGTTCGCCTCATCGGTCCTGCCGCAGGCCATGGTCGCGACGCGCGTCGTCACCGCGGACAGTCGCACCACACGCCCGGCCGCGAGCGAGGCCTGCAAGGTCGGCGAGCCCACCGGCTCGATGCCGACGATGCGCACATGCGGCGCCCGCGCCTTGACCGCCGTGGCGAGGCCGGCGATCAACCCGCCGCCGCCGATGGCGACCAGGATCGTCTCGACATCGGGCAAGTCCTCAAGAATCTCGAGGCCGAGCGTGCCCTGACCAGCGATGACCGCGGCATCGGCGAACGGATGAAAGTAGATCGCGCCCGTGCGCTCGGCGTAGGCCAACGCGTCGCGGTTGGCTTCGTCCCACAGCGCGCCGCCGATGCGGACATCGGCGCGCCATTTGCGCATCTTGTCAACTTTCTCGACGCTGACCGTGGTCGGCGCGAATACCGTGGCGGTCGCTCCGGCGAGGCGCGCCGCGCGCGCGACCGCGAGGCCGTGGTTGCCGCCCGAGGCGGTGACGATGCCGCGCTCGAGATTTTCGGGCGGCGTCGTCATCAGCTTGTTGGTCGCTCCGCGCGCCTTGAACGAGCCCGTCGGCTGCAGGCATTCCAGCTTGAGCCACAGTTCGGCGTCGCTCGCCGGCTCGGCGCACTGATCCGCGCGCACGAGCGGCGTGCGCCGGATATGGCCGGCGATGCGAAGCGCAGCCGCTTCCACGTCGCTGATGTCGACCATCTCCAACTCCTTCGGCTTCGTGCTGCGCCGCCCTTCCTTATATGATCGCGCTCGGCTTGACACCGCAATCCGATGGTCGTTGACCTCGCCGCGCCGACAAGAAACAACCGGCGGCAGATTGCCTCATACCGATCTTGCCAAGACTCGGAGCGGTGGAATTTCCTGCGCCGCGACTGACGGCAGGCGTCCGCATGATCACGAAGAAGTTTTCGACGCATTGCTTTCGCTGCTGCGGCGACGCGCGTTGCGACCACCGCGCCGGCGCAAATTGCGTCGAGGGCGAGCGTAAGCCGCCGTTCAAACTGGGCGGAGCCAGCGTCTATTCGATCTCGACCGGGATGGCGCCGGCCTCGCGGCGATCGCGCTTTCGCCCGGCGTCGCGGCGGCGCCGCTCGTCGCCATGACGGCGCTGATTTCTGTCATCGACGCCTCGGAGGGCTGGCGCAGCCTTATTCCGGGCTGCCATATTCTCGGCATGCCGCCGTTGTCGGGTCGCGACCCGTCGCCCTAAACTGGAGCCCGCATGCAAGTGCAAGACCTCGACACCCCTTGCGCGGTCGTCGACCTCGACGTGATGGAGAACAATCTCCGGCGCTGCCAGAGCTACCTCGACCGGCATGGCTTGCGGCTGCGCCCGCATATCAAGACCCACAAGATCCCCGAGTTCGCGCATCTGCAAATCCGGCTCGGCGCCAAGGGGATCAACTGCCAAAAACTCGGCGAGGCCGAGGTGATGGCGGATGCGGGGATCGCCGACATCCTGCTGACCTACAATCTCATCGGCGCCGCCAAGCTCGACCGGCTTGTCGCGCTCGGCCGCCGCGCCGACCTCAAGGTCGTGGCGGATTCTCGTGAGGTCGTCGAGGGGCTGTCGCAGGCGATGGCGCGCGCCGGGCTCAACCTGCCGGTGCTGGTCGAATGCGACACCGGCGCGGCGCGCTGCGGCGTCACCACGCCGGCGGAGGCGCTCGCGCTGGCGCAGGTCATCGACAAGGCGCCAGGGCTGAAGCTCGGCGGGCTGATGACCTATCCGGCGAAAAACGCGGTAGCGAAGACCCATGCCTGGCTCTCCGAGGCGGTTGAGCTGTGCAAGCGCTCGGGGCTGTGTGTGGAGACCATCAGCAACGGCGGCACGCCCGATCTCTATCATGCCCACGAGGTGACGGCGGCGACGGAACACCGGCCCGGCACTTATATCTATAGCGACCGCTATCACGTCGAGACGCATGCGATAGGCGGCTTCGAGGACTGTGCGCTGCGGGTCCAGGCGAGGGTCGTCTCGCACGCCGCCGACGACCGCTGCGTGATCGACGCGGGGTCGAAAAGCCTGTCGTCCGATCTGCTGGGCCTCACGGGCTTCGGCCGCATCCTGGAGCATCTCGACTGGGAGATTTACGGCCTCAGCGAGGAGCATGGACACGTGCGCGCCCCGCCCGGCGCGGCGCGGCCGCGGATCGGCGAACTGGTGACCGTCGTGCCCAATCACGTCTGCGTCGTGACGAACCTCACCGACCGGGTCTATGCGGCGCGACGGGGCAGGGTGGAGATGGTCTACGAGGTCGCGGCGCGGGGCAAGGTGCTGTGACGGCGCCTGATGTCAGCCGGCTGGTCGGCCTGCTGGAGCGGCTCGTCGCCATCGACACCCAGAACCCGCCGGGCCGCGAGGCCGAGGCGGCCTCGCTGCTCGCCGCCGAGCTGGACGCCCTCGGCTTCGCGACGGAGATCAGGCCGCTCGGCGAGGGCCGCGCCAACGTGCTGGGGCGGCTCGACAACGGCGCCGGCCCCTGCTTCGCGCTCAATTCGCATATGGACACGGTGCCCGCAGGCGGGGGCTGGACGAGCGATCCGTTCCGCCTGACCGAGCGCGACGGTAAGCTCTATGGCCGCGGCGCCTGTGACGCCAAAGGCTCCGTCGCCGCCATGACGGAGGCCGGGCGGCTGCTGGCGGCGCAGCACGCGACGTGGCGGGGAACGCTGCTGCTCGCTTTCGTCGCCGACGAGGAGATCGACGGCGGCGGCGCGCGGGTGCTGGTGCAGCAGGAGCCCGCCGCCGATTACGTGATCGTTGGCGAGCCCACCAACAACGCCGTGTTCGCCGCCCACAAGGGCTGCCTGCGGCCGGTCATCCGCACGCAAGGGCGGGCGGCGCATTCCGGGCGGCCGGAGCTCGGCGAGAACGCCATCATCGCGGCGGGGCGGCTGATGTCGATCTTCGACGCGCGCGACCAGTATCTGAGGGCGCAGACGCATCCGCTGGTCGGCCACGCCAGCCTGTCGGTTACCCGCATCGGCGGCGGCGTCGCCGACAATGTCATTCCCGAAGCCTGCGAAATGACGCTCGACCGCCGCCTGTTGCCCGGCGAGACGCTTGACGACGCGCTCGCCGAACTCGACGCCCTGCTGGACCTCGCCCGGCGCGACCATGGGGTGAGGGCGGAAGTGGCGGCAATCCGCACCGCGGCGGCAGGCACCGAGACCGCCATCGATCACCCGCTGGTGCGCGCGGCCGTCGCCGCCTCGCGCCGGCATGGCGTGACCTTCCCGCAGCCGGGCGGGCTGACGGGAGGATGCGATCTCGTGCATTACCGCAACGCGGGCGCGGTCGGCATCGTGCTCGGGCCGGGCTCGCTCGATGTGGCGCACCAGCCGGACGAGTACGTGCCGGTGGAGGATCTCCCCCGCGCGGCCTTGATCTATTGCGACATCGTCGCGGCGACGCTCAGAGCTTGAGCGGGCGGCCCTCGACGATGCCGACCGCGCGCTTGAACGAGGCGTCGATGTCGAGCCGCGTCGTGTCCAGGGTGACGGCGTCCGAGGCGGCGCGCATCGGGGCGTCGGCGCGTTCGGCGTCGCGCGCGTCGCGCCGCGCGATGTCGGCGAGCACGGAGGCGTAGTCGATCTTCTCGCCGCGCCGCATCAACTCCAGCGCCCGGCGCTGGGCGCGCGCGGCCGGGGTCGCGGTGACGAAGATCTTCACCTCGGCCGTGGGGCAGATCACTGTGCCGATGTCGCGCCCGTCGAGCACCGCGCCGCCCGGCCGGGCGGCAAAGTCGCGCTGCGCCCGGATCAGCGCCGAGCGCACCTGCGGCATGGCGGCGACGACGGAGGCCGCCTCGCCCATTTGCGCGCCGCGCAAGGCGTCTTCGTCGAATTCGGTCAGGCCGAGGCCGCGGGCGGCGGCGACCGCGGCCTCGACGTCGTGGATGTCCTTGTCGGCCTGCAACAGGCTCGCCGCGGTGGCGCGATAGAGCAGGCCGGTGTCGAGATGCGGCAGGCGGAAATGCGCGGCGAGCCGGCGCGCGATGGTGCCCTTGCCCGAGGCGGCGGGACCGTCGATGGCGATGATCATGGTCGCTTCGCCCCCGAGGCCGCGCCTCGCCTGCCGCCGAACTTGCTCACTGCCCTGTCCCGTCGATCCCAGGCGCATTTAGGGCGGCGGCCGGCGGCTGTCGAGCGTCGCGCCCGCCGATCCCCTTGCGCGGGCGGAATGTCGCGCCTATTCCCACGCCCAAGCGTCCGGCGAGACGCGAGCGGAGACGGAGAACACCATGAGCACGACGGGCGGAGCGCCACGGGACAAGAGCAAACTGCGGTCCAAGCTCTGGTTCGACAATCCCGAAAACCCCGGCATGACGGCGCTCTATATCGAGCGCTATCTCAATTTCGGGCTGACCCCCGGCGAGCTGCGCTCGGGCAAGCCGATCATCGGCATCGCCCAGACCGGCTCCGACCTCAGCCCCTGCAACCGCCACCACCTCGATCTCGCCAAGCGGGTGCGCGACGGCATCCTCGCCGCCGGCGGCGTGCCGTTCGAGTTTCCGGTGCATCCGATCCAGGAGACCGGCAAGCGGCCGACCGCGGCGCTCGACCGCAACCTCGCCTATCTCGGTCTGGTCGAGACGCTGTACGGCTATTTCATCGACGGCGTCGTGCTGACGACCGGCTGCGACAAGACCACGCCCGCCTGCATCATGGCGGCCGCGACCGTCAACCTGCCGGCGATCGTGCTCAGCGGCGGGCCGATGAACAACGGCTGGCATAACGGCGAGCGCACCGGCTCCGGCACCGTCGTCTGGAAGGCGCGCGAGCAACTGGCGGCGGGCGAGATCGACTACGAAGAGTTCATGGCGCTGGTGACCTCCTCGGCGCCCTCCATTGGCCATTGCAACACCATGGGCACGGCCTCGACGATGAACGCGCTCGCCGAGGCGCTCGGCATGAGCCTGCCGGGCTGCGCGGCTATCCCAGCGCCGCATCGCGAGCGCGGGCAGATCGCCTACGAGACCGGCAAGCGCATCGTCGAGATGGTGTGGGAGGATCTGAAGCCCTCCGACATCATAACCCGGAAGGCGCTGGAGAACGCCATCGTCGTCAACTCGGCGATAGGGGGATCAACCAACGCGACCATCCACATCAACGCCATCGCCCGCCATGTCGGCGTCAAGCTCGACATCGGCGATTGGGAGACGGTCGGCCACAAGGTGCCGCTGCTGGTCAACATGCAGCCGGCCGGCAAATATCTCGGCGAGGAGTTCCATCGCGCCGGCGGCGTGCCGGCGGTGGTCAACGAGCTGATGCAGCGCAAGCTCGTGCATGAGGACGCGCTCACCGTCAACGGCCGGAGCATGGGCGACAATTGCCGCAACAGCAGGAGCGGCGACGCCGACGTGATCTTCCCCATCGACAAGCCGATGATGGAGGACGCCGGCTTCATCGTTCTTAAGGGCAACCTGTTCAACAACGCGGTGATGAAGACGAGCGTGATCGGCGAGGAGTTCCGCACGCGCTATCTCTCAGACCCTGCGGACCCCGACGCGTTCGAGGGCCGCGCCATCGTGTTCGAGGGGCCGGAGGACTACCACCATCGCATCGAGGATCCCGCGCTCGCCATCGACGAGCGTTGCATGCTGTTCATCCGCGGCACGGGGCCGATCGGCTATCCCGGCGGCGCGGAGGTGGTGAACATGCAGCCGCCGGCTTATCTGATCAAGAAGGGCGTGACGGCGCTGCCGTGCATCGGCGACGGGCGGCAGTCGGGGACGTCGGCCTCGCCGTCGATCCTCAACGCCTCGCCGGAAGCGGCGGCGGGCGGCGGGCTGGCGCTGCTCAAGATGGGCGACAAGGTGCGCATCGACCTGAGGAAGCGCACGGCCGACATTCTCATCTCCGAGGCGGAGCTGGCGGAGCGGCGCGCTCAGTTGGAGCGGCAGCCGTTCGCGTTCCCGAGGAGCCAGACGCCGTGGCAGGAAATCCAGCGCTCGATGGTGGCGCAGTTCGATGAGGGCATGGTGTTGAAGCCGGCGGTCGGGTTCCAGAAGCTCGCCCAGACCGCGGGCGTGCCCAGGGACAACCACTGAGGCCGGCTGCTCCTCTCCCCGCATCGCGGGGAGGGGGGATTTGCAGGGACAGTCCCGCGTTTTGCTATTTCAGAAACTTAGGCGCCATTTTCTGTCCCCTCCCGGGTCAGCGCGAGGGGCTGCGGCGGGCGCGGCGGCGGCTCGGTTTGCGCGGCCATGTAGGCGAGGCCGTGATAGCGGTCGAGCTTGTCCATCACCTTGATCAGATGCGCGACGGCGTCGACGTCGCCGGCCTCGATGGCGCGGTCGATGCTTTGCAGCGCACGCGTCAGGCGCTCGACCTGCAGGCGCAGGAAGCGTTCGGGCGCGTCGAGGCGGCGCTGGTCGATGGCGCGGCCGACCTCGCGCGCCACAGTCTTGATGCTGACGCCGTAGGTGCGCGCGATGACGTTGCGGTCGACGCCGCTGACGACGTCCTCCAGCATCTCCTCGCGCCGCCGCGAGCGCTCGACGCGCTTGGCGCGGGCCTTGGCGAGCTGGCTCTGGCGGCGGGGGACGGGAGGCTTCGGGTCGGGGTCGGGCATGGGCGGGGGGTCTGGCTAGGGGATTGGCAGCCTAGCACGGATTTGGAATTTCAGAAAGCTAATCAATTCATGGGGGGTTTTTGACGGGGAGGGGCGGCGCGTGGGCGGCCGAAGGCCTCGCGCGAGCGGGAGGACCGGCAGGGGAAATTGTTCTAATTCCTGCCCGTGTTAAGGCGACGCCCGCGCGTGAGCCAACGGGAGCGACGCCATGCGAGGAGGAGAACAAGCATGACACCCCTGCGAGCCCTGGCCCTTGCCCTTGCCCTTGCGCTTCTCGCCGCGCCCGCCGCCCTCGCCGCCGAGCCGTTCGACCTGCACGCGCTGGCGCCCGGCGTCTATGCGCATGAGGGCGTCATCGCCGCGCCCGGCGAGGGGGTCAAGGCCGACGATATCGCCAATCTCGGCTTCGTCGTCGGCGACAACGGCGTCGCCGTCATCGATACCGGCGGCAGCGTCGAGACCGGGCGGAAGCTGCTCGCAGCGATTCGCAGCGTCACCGACAAGCCGATCCTCTATGTCATCAATACCCACGAACATCCCGACCATGTGTTCGGCGACGCCGCTTTCGATGGGATCGGGGCGAGCTTCGTCGGCCACCGCAACGAGCCGCGGGCGCTGGCCGCGCGCGAAAGCTTCTATCGCAAGCAGTTCCGCAGATACCTCGGCGACGCCGCGATGGACGAGGTGCGCTTCATCGCGCCGACTATACTCGTCGAGGCGACGCGCGAACTCGATCTGGGCGGGCGCAAGCTCGAGCTGCGCGCCTGGGACCCCGCCCATACCGATTGCGACCTCACGGTTTACGATCCCGCCGCGCGCATCCTGTTTTCCGGCGACCTGGTGTTTTCCGGCCATGTGCCGGTGCTCGACGGCTCGCTGAAGGGCTGGCTGAAGGCGCTCGACGCGCTGAAGGAGATGCCGGCCGAGCGCGTCGTGCCGGGACATGGGCCAATCGGCGAGCCCTGGCCGGCGGCGCTCGACGCCGAGCGCGAGTATCTGAACCGGCTCGCCGGCGACGTGCGCGCTTTCGTCAAGCGCGGCGCCGAGATCAGCGAGGCCGCGGGTTCGGCGGGCGCCGAGCAGCGGCCGAAATGGCGGCTGTTCGACCAATACAACCCGCGCAACGCCACCGCGGCTTATGCCGAGCTGGAGTGGGAATAGGCGGCGCCGCAGCTTGATGCAGTTCGTCGCGCGACCGTGATCGAACCTTGCGGCCTCTCGCCAAAAATTCGCCCGCCTCGCCGCGACAACTTGGGGCCATCGGCGGGGGCGAGGCAAGAGGTCTCTGATGACAGATATCTATGTGGTCGAACGCGCGCTCGACATGGCGCCCATGATCGACGCGCTCAAATTCCAGCCTTCCGACTTCGAACTGAAGGGCGGCTGGCTGCTGCACGTGCCGAGCCGGCACCGCTACCACTTCGATCGCCGCGGCGTGGTCTCGATCGACGCGCATTGCGGCTGCGCGGTCCTGCGGGCGCGGCCGGATCAGCAAGCCGATCTCGCATCGGCGTACCAGGACTGGCGCGCCGGATACTGGGCGGTGGTCGAGACGAACCGCGAATTCGCCTCGCATTTCGCCCGCGTCGGCAGGCTCAGGCGGTTCGCCCGCGACGTGCGCATGGCGTTCCGGCGGCTGATGCGCAGGCGCGAAGGCGAACGCGTCGGCGCGGTCGTGCTCGCGCCGGCGGAATAGTCGCGCTGCGGGTCGCGTCCGGCCGCGTGGCGCGGCTGGAGCCGCTCAGGCGGCCGAGGACATAGCTTCGCTCGAAGCCTTGGTTTCGTCCGATGGCCTGCGCTTGCCGTCGCCGACGATCTTGTCGAGCGGGATCTCGATGTCGATCTCCAGCGTCGAGACGCAGGCGTCGCCGTCCATCTTGACCAGCACCTTGGTCGGGTCGATCTCGATGTGACGCATGACGGTGGCGATCAGGTCGTCGCGCAGCTTGGACAGCAGGTCCTCGGGGCCGAGCCGCACGCGCTCGTGAGCCAGGAGGATTTGCAAACGCTCGCGCGCGACGGGCGCGGTCCCTCGGGTCTGGAACATCTTGAGCAGGTTCATGCGGCCCTCCGGCCGAAGAAGCGGCTGAGGAAGGGCTTCTTGTCCGAGGGCATCGCCAGCGGCACCGGCTCGCCGGCGAGCCGCCGCGCCGCGTCCTTGTAGGCCTTGGCGGCGACGCCGGAGTGGCCGCCCGCGCTCATCGTGATCGGCGCGCCGATGTTGGAGGCGCGCAGGATCTCCTCGCTCTCGGGGATGATGCCGAGCAGCGGCACTGAGAGGATTTCCAGCACGTCGGCGACGCTCAGCATTTCGCCGCGAGCGGAGCGGCCGGGATCGAAGCGGGTCAGCAAAAGATGCTTGTCGATGCGCTGGCCGCCCTCGGCGCGGCGGGTGCGCGAATCGAGCAGGCCGATGATGCGGTCGGAGTCGCGCACCGAGGAGACTTCCGGGTTGGCGACCACGACGGCGGTGTCGGCGAAGCGCATGGCCAGCAGCGCGCCGCGCTCGATCCCGGCGGGGCTGTCGCAGATGACCCAGTCGAAGCTCTGCTTGAGTTCGCCAATGACGCGCTCGACGCCCTCGTCGGTCAGCGCGTCCTTGTCGCGGGTCTGCGAGGCTGCGAGCAGATAGAGCGTCTCGACGCGCTTGTCGCGGATCAGCGCCTGGGTCAGCTTGGCGTCGCCCTGGGCGACATTGATGAAATCGTAGACGACGCGGCGCTCGGCCCCGAGCACGAGGTCGAGGTTGCGCAGCCCCACGTCGAAATCGACGACGCAGACCCGCTTGCCGGTTTCGGCGAGCGCGGCGCCGAGCGCGGCCGTCGAGGTCGTCTTGCCGACCCCGCCCTTGCCCGAGGTGACGACGATGACGTTGCCCATTGCTTCCCCTTCAAATCAGAACGCGAATTTTGATGCGGCCGCCGTCGAGGCTCGCCTCGACCGGCTTGCCCTCGAACTTGGCGTCCATATCCTCGGCGGTGACGTAGGCTTCGCCCACGCAGAGCAGTTCGGCGTGCGCCTCGCGGCAGAAGATGCGCGCGTCCGCGGCGCCGGCGACGCCGGCGAAGGCGCGGCCCTGCATGGCGCCGTAAATATGCACGGAGCCGCCGGCGACGATCTCGGCCCCCGAGGCGACGCGGCCGAGCACGACGACGTCGCCTTCCAGATGCACGATCTGCTGGCCGGAGCGCAGGTTGCCTTCGTGATAGAGCGTCTGTGGGCGCGGCGCGGCGAGGGCCGCAGGCGCAGCCTCGGGAGCGGGCGCGGCGGGTGCGGCCGGCGTCTCCGGCTCGAGCAGTTTTTCCGGGCTGACCGTCTTGCCGGCGGCGATGACGGGAGGCAGATGCGGGCCGACCAGGAACTTCGCCGAATTCTCCACCGCCATGACGCGGATGTGGCGGCGCGCCAACTGGCTTAGCAGCTCGCGGTATTCCTTCAGGCTGATCTCGAGCCCGGCCATCTGCAGGATGACGGGCTTGGTGGAGAAGAAATTGGGCGAGCGCTCGAGCCAGCCATCGAGCGCCTCCAGCCATTCGGCGAGCGGCGCCTTGGGTTCGAGCGCGAAGGCGAGCAGCGAACGGGCGCCGAATTGGATTGCTGAAGTTCGCCCGACATGCGCGTTCATGATTGGCTAGCGTCCGCTGAGGGTTCGTTAACCAGCATGGGCCAGCAATGGTTAGCAGATGGTTAAGCCGATTGAAGAAACGTCTCTTTTTGGAACGGGGAGGGGCGGTTCGCTCCCGGCCGGCTATCGCATCCCGCGCTCGCGGCGGAACAGATAGCCGGCCTGGCGGACGGAGCGGATTTCGACGCCGGTGTTGGCGGTGCGCAGCTTGACCCGCAGCCGGCTGACGCAAGTGTCGATGGCGCGGCTTGGCTTGCCTGTCGTCAGCGAGCCGGTCACGACGGGATGCAGCGCTTCGCGGCTGACGATCCGGTCGATATTTTCGGCGAACGCGCGCAGCACGGCCAGCTCCGTCTCCGTCAACTCGTCGGCGCAGGCGCCGTCGGGCCGCAGCACGGCGCGGGTCGAGAGGTCGATCCGGACGCCGCCGAACTCGCGCACCATGTCGGGCTCGCCTTGGTGGGCGGGATGGGCGTTGAGCAGATTGCGCACGCGCAGGTAGATCTCCTCCGCGTCGGCGGGCTTGGCGAGATATTCGTAGACGCCCAGGCTCAGCGCGCCGATTCGGTCGGCGACGGCGTTGCGGTTGGAGATCAAGATCATCTGCGCGCCGATCTGGCGGGCGTCTTCGACGAGCTCGAGCCCGTCGCCGTCGCGCAATTCGCGGTCGACGATGGTTACGGCCGGCTTGAGCACGGGCAGCAGCACGCGGGCGTCGTGCAGCGACGCGGCGGCGTAGAGATCGACCTCGGAGTTTTGGAAAAACGGGAACAGGGAAGCTCTGAGGGCTTGTTCACCCTCAATGACCAACGCGTATATGGGCAATTGAGCTTTCCTATTCTCGGGCGAACGGCCTGACGTCCTCAGGCGAACACTTCGCAGGCGCCGATTGTTGCTTCCCCGCACGCGGAACTATTTGGCGCACAGCTAACAGCATTCATCGGCGTTGCCGCAGGATAGAACGCATTCAACTTTGTCACGCCGAATAGTTAACTTATCACGTGGGACGTAATGCTTATAGCGCAGCGCGTTTAGCTTGTACAGGTCACCGTGTTATACCAAAGTCGTATGTTACGAAAGTTGTGACAATCGACACAAGAAAAGAATAGAAGCGCACTGCGATGGAAACCTAAATAACAATTTGGGTATAATTGTGTTTTTTGTGCAACTGACGAGACAGAACTGTGTCGTCTGGGCCGCTATATTGTAGTTTTCACTTTGAAGTCCGCGGGGCGAGAGTACATTGAGCTCAAGCCATCGGGCGGATCCGATTGCGACCGGACAATACGGCCCTCTGCGGCGGGGAGTTCGGGGAACCGGGAAGAGGGGCGTCGAACGACTTCGCAAGGATTGGCGATGCTTTCGGCGCGGGAGTCCGAATCCCAATGGTTAACGTTGTGGAGGTTATTTAAATGACGCTCATCAAGAGCCTTCTGCTGGGGTCAACGGCGAGCATCGTCGCGGTCGCCAGCGCTCAGGCCGCCGATCTGCCGACCCGCAAGGGCCCGGTCGCCGCGGAATATGTTCGTGTCTGCTCGATCACCGTCGCGGGCGCGCCGGTCGTCGGCTTCATCCTGCCCGGCTCCGACACCTGCTTCAAGATGTCCGGCTACGTCTCCGGCCAGATCGAGGGCGGCAACGTGACGGACGGTCACTCCGTCGACTACGTTCGCACCAACCGCGCCGGCGTGGTCACCAATGCGACGCGTTGGGGCTTCCAGCAAACCACCGACTCCAAGGCCAGCGACTCCTTTGGCTTCTCGACTCGCTTCAACCTGACCTTCGACGCGGTCTCCAACACGGCTTACGGCCCGTTGGTCGCCCATGCCGAAATGCAGTTCAACCACGGCGAAGGCTTCGACGCCGTCGTGCGCGGCGGCACCGACGGCGGCCTCAACCGCGCCTACGTGACCTGGGCCGGCCTGAGCGCTGGCAAGATCGACTCGTTCTTCGCCTTCACCGCCGGCGGCCCCGGCTGGGCGAACTTCTTCTCGGCCGACCGCAAGGGCTTCGATCAGCCCGACCTGCTCGCCTACACCGCCACCTTCGGCGGCGGCTTCTCGGCGACGTTGTCGGCGGAAAGCCCGGCCTGGCTGGAAGATCAGGGCGACATCGTCGGCGGCAATCCGTTCCTCGGCTCCGCCACCCGCGACGGCATGCGCTTCCCCGACATCGTCGGCGCGTTGGACGTCAAGCAGGCTTGGGGCGCCGCTCACCTCGGCGGCGTCGGGCACGACGTGCGCGCCACCAGCACGTTCAACGGCTCCAGCCTCGACAAGTGGGGCTATGCGATCGACGCGGGCGTATCGTTCAACATTCCTAACATGGCCGACAGCGTGATCGGCCTGACGGGTTCATGGTCGCGCAATGCGATCGTGTACTCGGGCCTGATCGACGGCATGTGGGGCGAGGAAGGCGCGGTCAACGGCAACGGCCAGGCGATGGCGGTCGCCGACGCGTTCTCCAACAACAACGGCAGCTGGGCGACTCCGGAGGCCTGGTCGGTCACCGGTTGGACGCAGTTCACGGTCAACCCGCAGGTCACCCTCGCGTTTGAAGGTTCCTACGGCGAACTTCGCTGGACCGGCACGGACGTGCGCACGATGCTCTCCGATTCGAAGAGCTTCATCGTCGGCCCGGTCGCGCACTATGACCCGGTCAAGAACCTCGACTTCGAGTTCGAGCTTCTCTACCAGAACACCGACACCACGCGTCCGACGGCTCTTGCCCGCCGCGCGGCGTGGGACGGCCGGTCGGACGGCTTCGCCGCCCGCTTCGAGGTCACCCGCGCGTTCTGATCGGCTGAGAGCCGCCTGAATCGAGGCCTCGGGGGTCATCCCCCGGGGCCTTTTTCGTTTGCCGGTGGCGCCCCCGCGCAAGGGGAGAGCGAATCCGCCCGGCCGCGGCGATGCGCGGGGGCTGCGTCCTCTCGACGCGGGGCGTTGTGGCGCCCGAGCTTTCCCCCGGCGGCGCAACAGGCCATCATGTCCGGCATGGATGGCTTGGGACATTGCGGACGGCGCTGCGTCGGTCACGCGACCAATCTCGTGGGGCGGCCCTCGGACTGGCTGTCGAGCGCGCATTTCAACGATTCGCCGGCGCCTTTGCAGATCTGGGGCGTGCTGGAGACGAACCGCAGCCTGTTCGGCATGCTGGAGCGGGCGGGCGATCTGGCCGAGGCGGGCGAGGCGTTCTCGAACTATATGATGGCGACGTTCGGGCTCGATCCCGAACAGCGCGAGAAGGGACGCTTCCGCCTGTCGTTCCGCCGGCTCATCGCCGGCTGGAGTTTCGACAGCAACGGGGCGGAAGGGGCGGTGCTGAAGGGGTGGGTCGAGAGCCGGTTCGGGATCTGGCCGTCGTTCCACAAGCAGGTGCTCGACGAGCCCTCCGGCGCGGCCTTCGCGGCCTATGTCGAGGAGAAGATGGCGAGCCGGTTCCACGGCAATGCGATCTGGCCGCAGCTCGATCTTCTGTTCGAGTTCTGCCAGTGGGCGATCGCGCGCTTCGCCTTTCCGGGCCAGACGCATCTGACGCTCTACCGCGGCGTCAACAATTTTGACGAGCACTGGATCATCGAGCGCGTGGGCAAACGCGAGGCGGTGATCCGGCTCAACAATCTGGTCTCGTTTTCGACCGACCGGGACGTCGCCGGCTGTTTCGGCGACAAAATCCTCACCGCGCGCGTGCCTTTGTGTAAGCTGCTGTTCTTCAACGGCCTGTTGTCCTCGCCGCAGTTGAAGGGCGAAGGCGAGCATCTCGCCATCGGCGGCGATTTCCGGGTGAGAGTGGACTATGTCTGAACCGACGCTGGAGGCGCGCGCGCTGGGCGCCTATCTCGGTTTCGCCGTCGGCGACGCGCTCGGCGGCACCGTCGAGTTCATGACCAGGGGCGAGATCGCGGCGCAATACGGCGTGCATCGCGAGATCGTCGGCGGCGGCTGGCTGAAGCTGAAACCCGGCGAGACCACCGACGACACTGCGATGTCGCTGGCGCTCGGCCGCTCGCTGCTGCGCAAGGGCGAGCTCGACGCGCGCGACGTCTGCGAGGAGTTCGCGGCGTGGCTGGCGACCAAGCCGAAGGACGTCGGCGCCACCTGCGGGCGCGGCGTCCGCCGCTTCCTCGAGCGCGGGACGGTCGAGGGGCCGGTCGCGGAAGGCGACGCCGGCAACGGCGCGGCGATGCGGGTGGCGCCGGTGGCGCTGGCGACCTATCGCGCGCCCGAGCGGGCGCAGGCGTGGACGCTGGCGCAGGCGCGCACGACGCACAATCATCCGCTGTCCGACGAGGCCTGCCTCGCGCTGGTCGGCATGACGCACGATCTGCTCGCTGGCGAGGGCAGGGAGGCTGCGCGGCGGCGGGCGGAGGCGCTGGTCGTCAGGCGCCGGCAATTCCGCTTCGCGCCCTATCCCGGCCGCGCCTCGGCTTTCGTCGTCGACACCATGCAGACGGTGCTGCACGGCTATTTCGGCGCCGACGGGTTCGAGGATTGCGTCGTCGCGACCGTAAACCAGGGCGACGACGCCGACACCACGGGGGCCATCGTGGGGATGCTGGCCGGGGCGACCTATGGGGTCGAGGCGATCCCGCCGCGCTGGCTCGACGCGCTCGAGCGCGACACGGCGGCGGCGGTTCGCGATCAGGCGTTGCGGCTGCTGGCGATGGGGTGACGCGCGGCCATGTCGGCCTTGCGGGCGATCAGCTTGTCGGCCAGCGCGGCGGCGGCGCCGCTGTCGGCGACGACGCGGCGGATGTCGGCGTCTGCGATGGCGAGCACGACGGCGACGGTCTCGGCGATCTGGTCCGGGGTCATGGCGGCGAACAGGCGGACGGCGTGGGGGTTGTCGGGGTCGGAGCGCAAGCTGTCGAGTTCGCGCACCTGGGCGCCGAACGCCTTGCCCTTGGGGTCGCCGTGGGCGCGGAACTCCAGCGCGCCGCCGAGGTCGAGCGTGGTCGCCACCCCGTTCACGATTCCCTGGTTGTCGCCGTCGAAGCCGGCGGCGTCCCAGTTGGCGGTCCAGGCGTGCACGCCGAGCCAGCGCTGCGCCTGCCGACGCTCGGCCTCGCTGAGGCGCGAGACATGCGATGTCTGCAACTCGACGAATTCGGTCGCGACCTGATCGGGCGCCTTGGGCGGCGCATAGGTCAGCGTCGGGGCGCCGGCGAGGCGGTAGAGCCTCGCCGCCAGCATCTCGTTGCGCGCGTGGGCGGGCGATTCCACCGTCTTGACGTAGTAGCGGCGGCCGTGCTCGTCGCGAAAGACGCCGGCGGGGTGGCTGCCGAGACTGCCGCCGATCTTCTGCATCGCGGCGGTGTCGAGGAGGTCGTCGAGCGGCAGCGTGCGCTTGACCAGCGCCAGTTGCGACGGCGTCTCGATCGCGCCCTTGCGGGCGCGGCGGACCTGTTTGATCGCCTCGCCCGGAGGCACGCCAAGCTCGACCAGCAGGCGGGCGGCGATCATGCCGGCGCGGCCGAGCCCGCCCTTGCAATGCACGACGATGTCGCGGCCGTCGCGCAGAGCCATGCGGATGTCGCGGCCGTGCCGGCGCCATTGCGCCTCGAACGCGTCGCCGGGGATCGAAAAGTCCGGGATCGGCAGATGGCGCCAGTCGAGGCCGCGGGCCTGCACCTGCGCGCCCAGGTCCGGCGTCTTCAGCGCCACCAGTTCGGCCGGCTCGACCAGCGTCAGCACGAGGCGCGCGCCCCAGGCGGCGATGGCGTCGAGATCGGCGTCGAGATCGCGCGCCCAGGCGCCTGAGGCCGCGGCGCGGTCGTGCTTGCCGGGGCAGAAGGTGACGCCGATCCGCCCGTACGACGGCCGCGCGCGAACCTCAGCGATATCGAGCGGATGCGTCTGGCTGGTGCGGACCATCAGGCGTCGAGCGAGGGAAGGCCGGGCGTGCGCCAGCGCCGGCCGTCCTTGCCGATCAGCAGCGCGTCGATCCCCGGCAGCGAGGCGGCGAGGGCGAGCGCGCGCTCGGCGCCGAGCACCATGCAGGAGGTCGAGAGACTGTCGGCCTCCATGCCCGTGGGCGCCAGCACCGAGGCGCTGGCGAGCTCGGTCGGCGAATCGCCGGTGGCGGGATCGAAGATGTGGTGGTGCAGGAAATCGGGTGTGAAGAAGGTCTCGTAGTCGCCCGAGGTCGACAGCGCGCGGCCGTCGAGCGCCAGCTTGGCCGCGATGGCCTCGGGGTCGCGCGGATGCTGGACGCCGAGCGTCCACGCTTCGCCTTGCTCGTTGCGGCCGAGCGACACGTAGGCGCCGGCGAGAAACAGCGCGTGCTCGATATCATGCCGGCGCGCGGCGACGAGCGCCCGGTCGGCCGCGTAGCCCTGCGCGACGCCGTTGAGCGTGACGCCCATGCCGGGCCGGCGCAGCCGCGCCCCGTCGTCCGAGACCTCGAGATCGCGCCAGTTCACCAGCTCGCGCGCCGCCTGCCGCCTTTCGGGGGTGGGCAGGCCGCCGTGCGCCTGGGCGTCGGCAAAGACGTTCCATAGTGGCTGCACCGTGACGTCGAACGCGCCGCCGGTCTGCGCCGAAACGGTCTGCGCGTGGCGCAGCACCTCCAGCACGCGCGGGTCGGGATTGGCGAGCCGGCCGGTCCTGTTGAGCTGCACGAGTTGGCTGTCGTCGCGGTAGAGGCTCATCAGCGCGTCGACGGCCATGACCTCGGCCATCGCCTCGTCGAGCGCGGCCTGCGCGCGGGACGCGTCGGCGGCGAGCACGACGAGCGAAACGGCCGCGCCGAACGCCCGCCCGTCGAGCGCGAAACGTTGCAGCTTATGCGTCCGCCCGGCGCGAAGGCCGCCGGCGACGGCCAAAGCGCCCAGCCCGAGCGAGGCGAAGATGAACTTGCGTCTATTCATGTCGTTCCTCGGCCTCAGTAGAGGACCTCGTGCCAGCGGCCTTCGGCCGCCATTTCCGCGCGCTTCTCGCCCCAGCGCTCCAACGAGCCCGCCGCCGCCGCCAAGGGCGATTCGACCAGCGGCAGCAGCGTCTCGGGGCCGGCGATGTAGAGATGCGTGCGCGGCTCGGTCAGCATCGACCAGACCTCGTCGACGCGCTCCCACAAGGCGCGGTCGATCGCCGGCAGGTCGTCGAAATGCGGGCGGGCGCTGACGGCCTTGAACGCCTTGAAGCTCGGCTGGTCGTAATAGAGGCCGATGTCGGCCTTCTCGTCGTTGAGATACAGCATCTCCAGCCCGCTGCGCGCGCCGTAGAACAGCCGGACCGGGCCTTCCCAGCCGCCGGCCTCGTCGTAGATGCGGCGCACCAGGCCGCGGAACGGCGCGACGCCGGTGCCCATGCCGATCATCAACAGGCCGGCGCCGTGATCCTCGGGGATCGGGAACGGATGGCCGAACGGGCCGGTGAAACGGATCTCGCCGCCCTGCGCCAGATTGCACAGATGATTGGAGGCGACGCCGTCGTAGCGCTCGCCGTTGAAGTCGTCGATCACGAAACAGCGCCGCACCAGCAGTTCGAAGCCGTGGCCGCCGTCGACGAGGTCGGCGATGGAATAGAGCCGCTCGTGCCAGCGCTGGCCGAACCTGCCCGGCGTCAGAACGCGCACGCACTGGCCGATGCGGCCGACGAAATCGTCGTCGTCGACCCAGAATTGCAGCCGCCGCACGTCCTCGGGCGAACCGGGCGGCGTCAGCCGTTCGTTCGAGATCAACTTGGCGACGAATGGCTCGGCCTCGGGCGTCGGGATCGGCGGAAGGGACATGGACGTTTCCTTAGCGATGGGTCGCCGATACGGCGCAGGAACCATTGTCGCAGGCTTCGCAGGCGGCGGGAGGCGGCGGCGGCTCGGCGGCGTGGCCATGGCCGTGGCCGCCGCAGCCGCCGCCGACGATCCGAAACGGCCCGAATTCGGGATGCGCCTCGGCCACGCGTTGCGCGGCGCGCTGCACCCAAATCCAGCCGGACATCAGCGCCAGCAGGATCAGCATCGCCGAGAAGGTGGAGATCAGCGTCGACAGCATGGTCAGCCTCCCAGTCCGGCAAAGCCCATGAACGACAGCGACAGCACGCCGGCGAGCATCAGCACCAGCACCGTGCCCTTGACGATCTCCGGCGCTTCCGCCAGCTCGACGCGCTCGCGCACGCTGGCGAGCAAAGTGAGCGCCAGCGTGAAGCCGACGCCGCCGCCGATCGCGAAGGTGAGCGACTGGACGAAATTGTAATCGCGCGCGGTCTGGAACAAAGCCACGCCGAGCACGGCGCAGTTGGTGGTGATCAGCGGCAGGTAGATGCCGAGCGCGCGGAACAGCGCCGGATAGTATTTTTTCACGAACATCTCGACCAGCTGCACGGCCGAGGCGATCACCACGATGTAGCAGATCAAGCGCAGGAACTCGAGGTGCATCAGCCCGAGCCCCCAGTTGAGCGCATAGGCGCTGACCGAGGCGATGATGATAACGAAGGTGGTGGCGAGGCCGAGCGGGAAGGCGACCGAGACGCTGTGCGTGACGCCCAGGAACGGGCACATGCCGAGAAACATCGCCAGCACGAAATTGCCGGAGAGGATCGTTGTCAGCAGGATCTGGCCGAGCGACTCATGCGCCATGGAGGGCCTCCGACGTTTCAGCGGCGGCGGCGGCGCGGTCGGCCGAGGCGCCGCGCTTGCGCACGATCTCGAACGCCAGCAGCCAGCCGGCCATGACGAAGAAGCCGCCCGGCGGCAGCACCATGATCACCCAGGGCTGGAAGTTCGGCCCGAACAGTGGGAAGCCGAGGAACGCGCCGGCGCCGAGGATTTCGCGCACGCCGCCGATCATGGTCAGCGCGACGGTGAAGCCGAGCCCCATGCCGATGGCGTTGATCGTCGCCGCCATCGGCGGGTTGCGCGCCGCATGCGCCTCGGCGCGGCCGAGCACCAGGCAGTTGGCGACGATGAGCTGAATATAGGCGCCGAGCGCCTCGTAGAGGTCAAGGCTGATCGCCTGGATTGCATAATCGACGACCGTCACGAAGGTCGCGATGATGACGATATAGGTGGCGATGCGCACTTCCTTCGGGATCAGCTTGCGCAGCACCGAAACCAAAAAGCAGGAGGCGGCGAGCACGAAGGTGGTGGCCAGCCCCATCGAGATCGAGTTGACAGCCGACACCGTGACGGCGAGCGTCGGGCACATGCCGAGCACCATCACGAACACGGGGTTGCGCTGCCACAGCCCTTCCGTGAACTCCTCCCAGGTCGAGGGCGGCGTGAGGCCGAAACCGGTCGGGCCGCTCATGGCCGCTTCTCCAATGAATCGAGCTTGGGGACGAGCCGCGGCAGCAGCGCCTCGGCCGCCTCGTTGATGCCCTTGCCGACCGCGCGCGAGGTGACGGTCGAGCCGGAGATCGCGTCGATCTGCCAGGCTTGCGTCTTCGTGCCGTGCTTGACCACCTTGACCTCATTGGCGAGCGCCGAGAGATCGGCCTTCAGCTTGACGTCGAGCGCCTTGAAGTTGGCCAGAAATTCCTTGTCGGTGAGGATCTTGTCGCCGATGCCGGGCGTCTCGCGCATCGAGACGACGCCTAAGCCGACGATGCACTGGCAGGATTGCTGGTAGCCGAACATCACCCTGACCATGTCGGCGTAGCCCTTGGCCGCGCCTTCGGCCGCGACGCCGGCGAATTTGCCGGCGGAGTCGTAAGCCGCGTAGAATTTGATGGCGCCGGGAGGCGCGTCGCCTTCGGGCGCCGGGGCGATGTCGCCATTGGCGAGCGCGAGGAAATTGCGCACGGATTTGGCCGTCGGCAGCACCTTGAACACGGCGCGCTCGGCGGCGAGGCGGCGGTTGGCTTTGGCGCGGTCGAGGGTGACGAGATAGCTCACCACGATGATCAATCCGCAGATCGCCGAGACGACGCTCAGCGCGCGCACCAGCGCGAAAGTCGACGCCGCCTGCGGCGCCGGCTTGGCTTCGCCCGGCGCGCTCACTGCTTCTTCTCCGTGCGCGTCACCGCGGTGCCGAACGCGGTCGGCTGGGTGACCCGCTCGATCATCGGCGTCGCGGCGTTGCCGATCAGGATCGCGTACATCACGCCCTCCGGCAGGCCGCCCGTGAAGCGGATAACGACGGTCAATACGCCGATCAGCGCGCCGTAGACCCACATGCCCAACGGCGTGACCGGCGAGGTCACCATGTCGGTCGCCATATAGACGGCGCCCAGCACCAAGCCGCCGGAGAACAGCACGAACATCGGGTCGGGGTAATGATGCGGATCATAAAGATAGAGCGCAGTGGCGAGCAAGGCGGCGCTGCCGAGCACGGCGGCGGGAATGCGCCAGTCGAGATAGCCGCGAATGCCGAGATAGAGGCCGCAGACGAGGATCAGCGCCGGCGCGGGGCCGACCGCCATGTGGCCGGAGACGGAGGTGAGCAGATCCAGGCTGCTCGACACCACGCCCTCGAACTTCCAGCGCGCCAGCGGCGTCGCGCTGCTGACGCCGTCGATGTGCAGCGCGGCGATCCAGGCCGTGGCGCCGCTCGGAATCATGAACGGCAAAGCGAGGCTCGAGGGGATGAACTCGAGGAAGCGGCTGGGCAGGACGGAAGGGGTGTAGGCGGCGATCGCGGTCGGGAACGCGCCCTGCGCGAAGGCGCGGCCGACCAGCGCCGGGTTGAACAGATTGTGCCCGACGCCGCCGAAGATCGCCTTGCCGAGCGCGATGGCGACGAAGCCGGCGACGGCGCCCATCCACAGCGGAAAGCCCGGCGGCAGAGTGAGCGCCAGCAGCACGCCGGTGATGGTCGCCGACCAGTCGGCGAGATCGCCCGACTGCTTGCCGAGCTTGAGGAAGAAGAACTCGGCGGCGAGACAGGAGGCGGTGACGACGAGGAGCGAAGCCAGCGCCGAAACGCCGTATTGCCAGACGAAGAAGGCGCAGATCGGCAGCAGCGACCACACGACATGGCGCATGATCTTGACGACGCCGCCGTCTTCCTTGATGTGCGGCGCGGAGCGGATCTCGACCGAGGTCATGCCGCCTTCTCCTTGCCGCGCAGCACCTGCTTGGCGACGCGAAACTGCTGCACCAGCGGGATGTTGGCGGGGCAGACGTAGCTGCACGTGCCGCATTCGAAACAGGCGCCGAGGCGGTAGGTGTCGGCCATCGGATCGTATTGGCGCTTGGCGGCGAGCATGCCGAGCGTCGAGGGGTTGAGCCCCATCGGGCAGCTCTCGATGCACTTGCCGCATTTGATGCAGGGGAAGCTCTTGCGCTTGGCGCGCTCGGCCTGCTCCTTGGCGCGGAACACGAGAATGCCGGAGACGCCCTTGGTGATCGGCGCGTCGAGACAGGCGACCGCCTGTCCCATCATCGGACCGCCGAAGATCACCTCGACCGCGTCGTCAGGGGCGCCGGCGTGCGCCAGCAGGAAGCGCAGCGGCGTGCCCATCGGGATTAGATAATTGCCGGGGCGGGTGACGGCTGATCCCGCCACGGTGATGACGCGCTCGATGAAGCCGCGACCGCGCGGCATCAAGGCGCCCAGGTAGGCGAGGGTCGCGACATTCTGCACATAGGCGCCGATCTGATATGAGCGCGAATCGGGCGGAACCTCGCGCCCGAGCAGCGTCTTGATCAGCATCTCGCCGGCGCCTTGCGGATATTTGGTCGGCACCGTCTCGACTGTCACGCCGCCGCCGTCGGGCAGCACGGCGCGCAAAGCCGCCACGGCGTCGGGCTTGTTGTCCTCGACGCCGATGATGACGCGCGGGCCGCCCAGCAACTGCCGGGAGACGGCGATGCCGGCGATAATGTCGGCGGCGCGCTCGACCATGATGCGGTGGTCGCTGGTGAGGTAGGGCTCGCACTCGCAACCGTTAACAACCAAGGTGTCGACCGGGTACTCTTTCGGCACGCGCAGCTTGGCGTGGGTCGGGAAGATGCCGCCGCCGAGGCCGACGACGCCGGTGCGCTGCACGGCGGCAATGATGCCGGCCGCGTCGAGCGTGGAGAGATCCTGCGGCTGCTCCCATTCGACCGCCTGCGGCGAGCCGGAATGGGTGCGCACGATCACCGATTCCGTCCACGGGCCGTTGGAGGTCGGATGCAGCCGGATCGCCTCGACCACGCCGCTGACCGGCGAATGGTGCGGCACCGAGATGAAGCCGTCGGGCTCGGCGAGCGGCTCGCCGCGCGCGACCTCCTGGCCGACCTTGACCACGGGCTTGGCGGGGCGCCCGACATTCTGCGACAGCGGCACGACGAGCCGCGGCGCGAACGGCAATCTTGTGATTGGCGTCGCCGCCGTGCCCTTGTGCTGCGGCGGGTGGACGCCGCGCGCAAAGGCCTCGCCGCGCAGAAAGTTCAGGAACCGCATCGCCGCCTCAGTTGTATTTGGCGGCGCGGGCGCGCAGCTTGTCGAGGTTCGGCTCGGCCGGGTTCCACGGCTTGCCGGGGTGCAGGCAGCCGGCCGTGCATTTCTCGGCGCACTTGACGATGTCGGCGTAGCGCGCGCCCTTTGGGTTGATCACGGTCGCCCGGCGTTGCGCGTTGTAGGCGAACACGGCGGGCGCGAGACCCGTGCACTCGTCGCAAGCCGTGCATTCGGGGCTGTCGATCCAGCACGGCTCGTAGTCCGACGCCGCGGTCTCGGCCGGGGCAGGCGGCAGCGAGGGGGCGGGGGCAGGAGGCGCCGCGGTGCTCGGTCCCCCCAGACTCGCGACGACGCGCTGGATCAGATCGGCGCGCACGATGTCGATCACCGCGGACTGGTCGACCTCGCTCTTGTTGACGATGTCCTTGAGCTGGCGCCAGAAGTTGAGCCGCTCCTCGCTCGCCGTCACCAGCTCCGAAGCGACGATCAGGCGCATCAGCCGGCCCTTCGGGTCGGTCGCCCAGATATAGGGGAAGCGGCCGGCGCGTTCGTCGGGGCTGAGCGTGAGCAGCTCGGCCAGCGGCATCATCGCGTCGTTCCAGGTCTCCTGCGGCGCCTTGCGGAAGTGTTTGCTGAAGCGCGCCTCGGTCGCCGCGAAGTCGGCGAAGGTGACGGGCAGATCGAGGCGCGCCTTGACGCCGTTGTCGTCGTATTCCAGCGAATAGGTCGGCCAATCGGTGTCGGGCGAGGGATTGCCGTTGAGATCGGCGCATTCGCTGAAGGTAATGCCCGCGTCAGGGTTGTAGCGGAACAGCGGATAGGCGCGGCTCTCGACCGCGAGCTTCGACTGCGCGACGCTGCGGTCGTCGCCGACGCCGTGCTCGGGCGGGCAGACGGCGTAGATGTTGAACAGGGCAGGGCGGCGCGAGTTGAGGCCGTCGATATAGCTCTCGAGCAGATGCGTGACATGGGCGATGGTGCTCTGCGCCACATAGGCCGAGCGATGCGCCATGCCGATCAGGCTCATCTCCTTGCGGATCTCGGACTTGCCGTGGCGCGCGGCGCCGTAGGGCGCCATGTCCGACACTTGGGAGACGAAGCCGGAGGTGCAGGCCTGGCCGCCGGTGTTGGAATAGACCTGGGTGTCGACCACCAGCACCTTGATCGGCTTGCCGGCCATCAGCATGCGGCTGAGGTTCTGGAAGCCGATGTCGTACATCGCGCCGTCGCCGCCGAGGCTGACGACCGGCGGGCACAGGCCCCATTCCTCGTCGCTGAACTGCTCGTAGCCGAAGCGGTTGTAGAAGGCGCGGTCGCGCTCCTCGATGAACTCGCCCTTCAGCTCCATCTCGGCCATGCGCACGGCCTTGAAGCCGTCGGCCATCTTGGCCATGTGGCCCTCGAACAGGCCCATCGCGACTGACGGCGAATCCTGGAACAGATGTGAGGTCCACGGGAACGGGTAGGGGTGATAGGGGAAGGTGGAACCCCACACCGAAGTGCAGCCGGTCGAGTTGACGAGGCCCATCGAGGCGCGGCCGCGCTGGGTCGGTCCCTCGACATAGCGCCAGCGCAGGTCCTTCAGCGTCTCCAAGAGCTGCACGGTGCGCTTCAGCCAGCCCGGATCGAGCGGCTGCGACGGCTTGCCGGCGCCGAGCGTCGCGGCGAGGTTGGACAGCGTCAGGTCATGCGGAGCGGCGGCGTTGACTGCGCGCACCACGGCGCCGGCGTCGGAGAGATCGACCGCCTGCGCGAGGCTGATGCGCATGTGCTGTTCGAGGTTCTGGATCAGCTCGTCGAGCTTGGCGACGAACGCTTTCACGCGAGGCTGCATGAGCGCTTCGACGGTCGAGACGAACAGATGGATCGCGGTCTTCTCGCCGCAGCCCAGGCACGCGCCGTCGCCGCAGTTCATCGCGTTGTAGTTGGCCTTGTCGAGCAGCAGCGTCTCCAGCGCGCCGATTTTCTCATCCAGGTTGTCGATGCGGCTGAACTCCTTCGACGTCGTCGGCAGGTCGAGCCAGAAGCTCCAGTCCTTGTTGAGTTCGACGATGGATCCTTCAGTCTGCGTCACCATCTTCAGCGCCTTGTCCTCGCAGACGTCGACGCACAGCGCGCAGGCCTTGCAGGTCAGCGGGTTGACGGTGATCGAGAACAGCCCGCCGGTTCCCGCCGCCTTCTTCTCCTTGGCTGACCAGTACGGCTTGGTGGCGGAGAAGGCGAAGGCGCCGAGCTCCGTCTTGAGCCGGTCGAACTCTTGGCCGAGCGTCTCGCGCTCCTCGGCCGGGGCTTCGGCGACGGTGTCGGCGATCGCCTGATCGATCAGCGGGCGTACGGCGACGCCGTCCTTGACGCCGATCAGGCCGCGCAACTTGCGCTCGGCGGTCCGCAGCGAGCGGCGCAGGAACTTGGTCGGCTCGCCGCCGCGCTCGACGCGGTTGAGCGCGGTCGCGAACACTTCCGCGACGCTGTTGACGAGGCCCGGCATGGCGCTGTCGGGGCAGACGGCGTAGCACTTGCCGCAGGCGGTGCAGTTCTCGGCGATCCACACCGGATGCTCGAAGCGGATGCCGGTCATGTCGCGGAACAGGCCGGTGGCGGCGGGCACCAGCGAGGCGCCGATGAACGGGTCGAGCAGATTGTCGTTGCCCTTGCCGGTGGCGTAGAAGTTGCCGGTCTGCTCCCAGAAGCGATGGATGTCGGCGACCGGCGGCAGCGTCTTGGCGTCGCCCGCGGGGCAGCGCTTGAGCATGATTGGCAGGCTGGTCTTGTTGAGCGCCGGCAGGGCGGCGCCGAAGGTCTTGTCGGTGATCTCGTGGATCTCGGTGAAGCCGCGGCGGACCACGGTCACGTTGTTCTTGACCACGCGCGCGCCCTTGGCGCCGAACTTGGCCTCAAGCTGTTTCTCGATCGCCGTGAACAGCGTTTCCTCGCTGAGGCCCGCGTTCTTGCACGTCGGCGAGGCGGCGAAGAAGGCGCCCTGGAACGCGTTGCCCTGCATGCGCACTTGCAGCTCGGGATTGCCGGCCTCCTCGCGCGCGATCTTGAACGCATCGAGATAGAAGACGCGCAAGTCCTTCTCGACGATCTCCTTCTGCGCCCAGCGCGGGAACGCGTCCCAGGTGGCGTCGCCGAGATTGCTCTGGATGATGAACACGCCGCCCTTCTTCAAGCCGCTGAGCGGGTTCGAATGGCCGAACACGGCCGGGTCGGGCGACAGCACGACGTCGACGTAGACGTATTCGCTGTTGACGCGGATCGGCTCCGGCGCGGCGGCGAGGTAGTAGGTGGTCGGCTGGCCCTTCTTCTCCGAGCCGTATTTCGGATTGGCCTTGATGTCCCAGCCGAGCAGCTCGAACAGCGTCATCGCCAGGTTCTTGCCGGTGGTCATCGCGCCCCAGCCGCCGATCGAGTGCATGCGCACGGTGATCGCGCCGGCCGGCATCAGGTTGGGATTCTCGCTGCCGCGCACGGTCAGCTCGTGCGCGCGCGGGTAGAGCGTCTTCAGGTTCTGCTGGTGCAGCTCGTCCTTGGGATGCACGGGGTCGCGCGCGACGTCGATCGAGAGATAGAAGAACGAGCGCTTCGGCCCGCTCGGCAGCATGTTCTCGACCGCGCCGATCAGCCCCTCGGGCTGCAGGTCGCGCGAGCCGAGGCCGTAGCAGCCGGAATAGAGCCGCGGCGCCTCCTGCGGCGCCAGCCGGGGGTAGCCGACATGGGGACGCTCGGCGGAGGCGTCGGCCAGCCCGTTCTCGATCGCCTTCATCAGCGCGGCGCGCACCTCGCGCATCAGCGGCAGATCCTCGGCGAGCGGCTGGTCGGTGCGCTCCAGCACGACCGCGCCCTTCTTGGCGCGCAAGACCTCGCCGACGAGATCGCCGGGGAACGGGCGGAACATGGTCAGGTTGACGACGCCGACCTTCAGCTTGCGGGTGTTTCTGAGATAGTCGGCGACCGCCTCGGCCTGCACCACCATGCTGCCCATGCCGATGATGAGATAATCGGCGTCTTCGCATCTGTAGGTCGCCAGCCGCGCGTATTTGCGCCCTGTCAGCTCCGCATATTCGGCCATGCACTTGTCCGCGAGCGGCTGCACCTCGTCGAAGAAATACGGCCGCTGCGCGGCGACCGACTGCATGTAGGCGTCCTGGTTCTGCACCGAGCCCGACAGCATCGGCACGTCGACATCCCAGATCGCCGGCACGCGGCGGCGCTTGGGTCCGTAAAGCATGCGCTGCGCCGGCGTCGGACAATCGATGAGGTCGTCGGGCTTGCCGCAATATTCCGCGACCAGCTCGCGCTCGGGCAGGGTGGCCGACTCGATCAGGTGGGTGGTGAGGAAGCCGTCCTGGCCGACGATGGCGGGAGTGAGCGAGAGTTCGGCCAGCTTGCGGGCGATCAGGTTGAGGTCGGCGGCTTCGGTGGCGCTCTTGGCCATCACCTGGATGAAGCCGGTGTCGTCGACGCAATGGTAGTCGTCGTGGCCGGCGTGGACGTTGAGGCTCGCCTTGGTGATGGCGCGGCAGCCCATGTTGAGCACGTAGGGCAGGCGCTTGCCGACCGTCGCGTACAGGCTCTCGTGCATGAAGGCGATGCCTTGGCCGGACGAGAAGTTTGTCGCCCTGAGGCCGGTCATCGACATGCCGGCGGTGACGGCGGCGGCGGCGTGCTCGCTCTCGGGCTCGACGAAGATCAGCGGCTTGTCGCTGATGTTGAGGTGGCCGCTCGCCGCCTCCTCGGCCCAGTACTCGCCCATCTGCGTCGAGGGCGTGATCGGGTAGGCGCCGGCGGCGTCGGACGCCTCGCGCTCGACATGGATGATGGCGGTGTTGCCGTCGACCGCGTCGCGGATTCCCGGGTACTTCGCCACGGGCGCGGGGTCTGCGGCGCGGCCGGCGGCGGAGAGCGTGTCGATCACCTTCTTGAGCATCTTTTACTGTCCCCGACGCGCGCACGACACACCGGCGCGGCCCTCTCGGCCCACGTCCGTGCGTCTGATTCGACGCGCTGAAATTTCAGCGAGGCGCCAGCAGAGCGTCCCGTGTTTCTCGTCGCGTTAATATGATGTCGCGCAATTTGCTCGTGCGTCGCAATGCGATGTTGCGACGCACCCATTGGATTTAGTTGTTTAAGGCGGGTTATGAATTCGTCACGGACGCAGCGGCAGCGCGTCCTGGCGCAAAACCTTCTTGGCGGCGACGCCGCGCTGCGGGCGTCCGGCGTCGTCATACCAGACGATGGCGCCGGTGGCGCAGCGGTCGATCGCCTCGCGGCGGGCGAGCTCGACCTTGGACTTGTCGATCTCGACGAGATTGTCGCGCAGCGCCAGCAGGCCCGGCGCGGCGTCGGCGACGCATTTGCCGCAGGCGGTGCAGGCGACTTCGCAGGCGGATTCGGCCAGATCCCCCTCGGCGCGGCTGCGGCACGCGACCCACAGCCGGTGTTTCGCCAACTCCAGCGAAAACAGGCTCTTGGGGCAGGCGAGGACGCAATCGTTGCAGGCGGTGCATTTCGCCATGTCGACCACTGGCAGGCCGTGCGTATCGAGCGTGATCGCGCCCTGATTGCACACGGTGACGCAATCGCCGAGCCCCAAGCAGCCCCAGGCGCATTCCTTGCCGCCGCCGCTGACGACGGCGGCGGCGCGGCAGGTGGAGAGGCCGACGTAGCGGGCGCGCAGGAAGGCGACGTGACGGCCGCCGGCGCAGGCGAGGCGGGCGACGCGCTTGTCGACCGCGCCGGCGTCGACGCCGGCGAGCATGGCGATGGCTGCGGCCTGGGCCTTGCTGGAGACGGTGCAGTTGGCGGGCGCGATTTTGCCCTCGAGCACGTTCTCGGCGAAGTTGCGGCAGCCGGCGAGGCCGCAGGCGCCGCAATTGCTTTTGGGCAGCAGCCCCTCGATCTCGTCGATGCGCGGGTCCTCGTAGACATAGAGGCGCCGGTTGGCGATCGCGATCACGGTCGCCAGGAAGGCGCCGAGCGCGGCCATAAAGCCTCCGGCGACGCCGACGATGGCGAACTGCTGCATGAGGACGGCTCCTTCGTGGCGCGGCGAGCGCATCAGCCACGGAACGGCTGCCGCGTCGAACGGGAGGCGCCCCGCGCGGCGCGATAGAAGGAGAGGAACGGGCGGCGGCGCAAGGGACAAGTTGTCACTGTCTCAAGCGAGTGGCGGGTGTAAACGAGGGGCGCGCGCCGGCGCTGGAGTTGGCCTTGGCGCAGCGAGCGATAGGTTCGGCTGGCGCAGCGAATCTCGTATCGGGCGTTTTGGCGTGCAGGCGTTCGAGGGGCCGTGCGCTGCCGAGACCTGAGCCAAGGGCGCTGTTCGGATTCGCCGCGCTGTGAGCGCGAGCCGCTTTGCCTGGGGTGCGCGCTCCTGGCGCCGCGGAGGGTTGATGCGCGGGCGAAAGCGACTCGCGGCGGGGGCGCTGGCTGCATCGCCGGGGCCGGCGTGAGCGACTGTCTTGGGCGTCAAGGTCGATTTGCAGGCCTTGATCGTGTCTGAGCCTGTCGCACGCCTCAAGGCTGGCGCTGACGCGCCACCGCCTCCGGCGGCTGCGGCCTTGACCCGCGCGCCAGGCTCAGACTTTTTGCCGGCATGCAAACGACGCGGCCCTCTCAACTCAGGCATGGGCTGGCTCCGGTCTCCGGGGTTTGCCGTCGCGAACGATGGCGTTCAGCATCGTTAGCAGTCTGCGCGCCGTCGCCACGACAGCGACGAGCTTGGGCTTTCCGGCGGCCACGAGCTTGTCGCGAAACGCCTTGAGTTGCGGATTGAAGCGGGCGGCGACCAGGGCGGCCATGAACAGGACGCCGCGCACGGTTCTGCGCCCGCCGCCGATGAAGCTCCTGCCCTTCCACTGGCCCGATTGCCGCGTAAAGGGCGCAAGATCCGCCAGCGCCGCGATCCGGCGGCGGTCGCGCGTTCCAAGCTCCGGCATTTCCGCAATCAGCGTGCGCGCCACGACCGGGCCGACGCCCGGAACGGAAGCCAGCAGTTCCTCCTTCCGCGCCCAGACCGGCGAGCCGCGCACGTTGTCGTCGATCTCGGCCAGCGCCTTGTCGAGCGCCTTGCGCAGGCGCGCGATGCGCTTCTGGACCCTGACGTCTCCGCGCCGATCATCTCCACGATCCGCCGCCGGCGGGCGACGAGATCGGCGAGCTGGCGGGTCATCTCGTCCGGCTACGCGCGCACCGCGGGCTTCGCGGCCTGCGCGAAGCGGGCGATAACCGCCGCATCGATCGGGTCGGTCTTGGCGCGCTTGCCCAACGCCTGCGCGTAGTGGCGCACCTGCGCGGGATTGACCACTACGACCGGCAGCGCCTCGCCCGCCAACGCCGCCACGACGATCGTCCCGAAACCGCCGGTCGCCTCGACGGCGATCAGAGCCGGGGCGAACTCGCGCAACCGCTCGACAAGTTCGGCCACGCCCGCGCCGTTGCGGGCGACGGCGAAGCTTTGCTGCGAGGGGCGCACATGCACGTCGAGCCGGTCCCTGGCGACGTCGATGCCGATGAAGGGCGCGTCCATCCGATCCCAACCTTGCGCAAGCGGGCTTCGCTTCGAGCGGCCCAAGCGACTGTTCGGGTTCGATGGAACGGCGAGCGAAGACCCAGGCTCACCCACGGGCTCGGCGTCCCTGAGGGGCATCGGTCTCCCGCTCGCCACCGCTTCCGGCATAACGCCACAACCGGCGGGTTCCAAGTTGCAAGGGGCTCCATAGGGAGCGCCTGCGCCGTCGCGACCGGACGCGCGCAGGCTTCTCGAGTGAGCGAGGCGGGGCGTCCGGGCGACGATGGCGCCGGAGCGGCTCGAAGTCGGCCTTGCGCGGGAGGGCCGGACATGATACCCGCGCGCTCCGACCGAAGACGCGCTTTCACGAGCGCGTTAAGCCGCGGAGAGGTGGCAGAGTGGTCGATCGCGCCGCACTCGAAATGCGGAGTACGTGCAAGCGTACCGGGGGTTCGAATCCCTCCCTCTCCGCCAAAATCATGTGAATTAGCCCAGACTGCCGGATTTCCTGGTCCCTTAAGCCTCCGTTGACGCGCCCAGTGCTACACAAGGGTGCTACACATGGTCCTGGCGATGGCCCGTCCGCAGAAGCATCCAAAAACCGGAATCTATTGGTTCCGAATGCGCGTCCCGAAGGACCTTCGGCGATACGTGCCGAAGACCGAAATCACCAAGACTCTCGGCACGCGCGACCCCGTCGAGGCCGCCGCGCAGCACCGCCGGGTGGCCGCCGAGATCGCCGCCCAATGGGCCGGCTTCCGGCGGGGAGAGCAATCCCTTACCCACAAGCAGCGCGTCGCGATCGCCGGCGAGATGTACCGCGAGATGGTGGAGGCCGGACAGGCCGAACCCGGCAGCGTCAAGGAGCGCGAAGCGGCGCTCGAAGCGGACCGCAGCGCGATCAGCAGGGGCGTTCAGACCGGACACACGATCGGCGACCGAAATCGCGCGCTCGGGTTCTTCGTCAAGTTCGGTCCGCGGCTGGACGAGTTCCTCGAACGCAAGGGCATCATGCTGTCCTCGAAGGAGCGGGCGGCGCTGCTGACCGTCTTCGCCGGGGCGGTCGACCAAGCCAATGAGCAACTGCTGAAGAACGCCAAGGGCGACTACAGCCCCGACCCGAAGGCGGCGCGCTTCCCCGAATACGTGGCGCCCGAAAAGGAAAGCGCGGCGTCCAAGAGCCTCGTCACGCTGTACGACCTCTACGTCGGGCAACTCCATCATTCCGCCGGCACCATCAAGCGTTGGCGGCCCAAGTTCGCGCAGTTCGAGGAGTTCATCGCGCCCAAGGCTTGGCACCAGGCGACGAAGCAGGACGTGATCGGCTGGCTCGACGAACTGCTGAAGCCGACGAAGTTCCCGGACCGGGAGCCCATCAAGCCGATCACAGTGCGAGATGTCCATTTCGCGTCGCTGCGGGCTCTCTACGGCTTCCTGGAACAACGGGACTGGGGCAAGAATCCTTTCGCGGGTGTCCGCGTCCGCATGCCGAAATACGAAGAGCAGACGCGCGACAAGGACCTGACCGAGGACGAGGCCAAGATCATCCTGCGCGCTGCGCTGAAGCCGCCGAACGCGCGCATGGCGCCGGAATACCAGGCCGCCTTCAAGTGGGTCCCCTGGATTCTGGCCTACACTGGCGCGCGCGTGAACGAGATCACGCAGATGCGGAAGCAGGACATCAAGAAGGTCGACGGCGTCCCCGTCTTCAACATCACGCCCGAGGCCGGCAACAACAAGACGAAGCGCGCGCGCCTGGTTCCGATCCATCCCCACCTCGTCGAGATGGGCCTCCTGAAGTTCGTCGACGGCGCCGGACAGGGGCCGCTGTTCTGCTCGGCGGCGCGCACCCGCGGCGGCAAGGAATCGAAGACGCCGTACAAGAAGACCGGCGAGCGGCTCGCGGCCTGGGTCCGCAAGCTCGGCGTGGCCGACGACGGCGTGATGCCCAACCACGGCTGGCGCCACCGCCTGTCCAGCATCCTGATCGGCATGCGCGTGCAGCAGCGCGTGATCGACGCGATCCTCGGCCACAAGAAGGGCCAATACGGCGTCGTGCGCCTCGACCTGAAGAAGGACGTCGTCGACCGCATTCCGTGGATCGCGCTCGACGGCGCAGATTCGACGGTGCCGGGTATTAGAACCGCCGAACCAGCGGAGCCGGTGCTCGAAGAGGCCGACTGAATAGCCGGTGGCGCTGAACGCGGCGCTGAAAGCGTCATGGCCAGCACTCTCGCCGTTGGCCGGCGGTGGGCTCAGACCTGGGGCCGGTCCCCCCCTAGCGAGCAAGAAGTCACCTGGTCCTGCGGGGGCGTGGTCCATGTGCCGGCCCGGACGTCGAGGGCAGCGCCCAGTCGTGTGCCGTGGCGTCGAACCACCAGTCGCTTTTCTTCTCAAATTCCAGCACCCGTCGGGCAAGGCCGGGCATCCCAGTTTCGGCCAACCGCTTCAGGGCGCGCAAAACGGCGACGCGATGCCTCTTCTCGACGCGCTCGATGGCGTAGACGGCGCGGCAAATCTCGTCGGTGCCGAGAATTGCGCTCGGGTCGCTTGCGAAGGCGGCCATCACCGCCTGCTGAACGCGCCCATGTCCGCGGCTCACGACGTCCGGTCCCGTTAAGTGTTTCCCAATCCATACCCCAGTGCCTAAGGGTAGATCAACCCAAAGCAGGTTCCGCCATCGACGGCCCCGCAGGGCCGAGGGATACCGCGCGCCTGAGAATGGAGGGGACATGAGGCAGACTGTCCGCGTCGCTTCTCAACGCATGCAGAACGTCCAGGCTGCGGGCGAATTCCTGGCGAGGCGAGCGGCCTCGCCGGCCTCGGTAGTACATGTTCAGCCGTCGCCGCCTACCGTGGTCGCGCCCCGAGCCGCTGCCTCTGATATCGCCCGCCGTCCTGCGCCCGTAGCGCGCGAAACCGTTCAAGAACCGGTGTTGGAATCCTATCAACTGAGCGAGCGCGCATACCTGCTGGCCTTCGGCCACTAGTGAATCAAGCCTGACACTTGGTATCCGCGAGGCCCGTTGCAGCAATGCGCGCAGTCGACCCGGAGGAGACCTTGCCAGCGACCGAAACTCAACCGATCTGCTCACGCCATTTCGGGTCGAGGCTCCGCGCCTTTTGAGAAATCATGCAAGACACAATCGCCGCAGCCTTCCGTGAACGGCTCCGCAAGGTTGCGGGGTTCACCTACGTTCCCGAACCCTTGGCGATGCGGAACAAGATCAACGCCGTTCTATATTGCCTCTTCTTCGTAGCCGCGAATAAAACCGCCGAGAAGATCATCAAAGACACCTTCTCAAAATATCGCTGAGAGGCTTGCGCGTGCCGATATTTATCAGCTACAGCCGTAAGGACGCAGATTTCGTTGAGTTGTTTGCAGTAAACCTCGTTCGTAATCGTCATAACGTCTGGCTGGACAAGTGGGAGCTAAACGTAGGCGACTCTTTGATCGATAAAATTCAAAGCGCGCTCACGGAGTCTAGTGCCGTTATCCTCATTCTGTCAAAACACTCGGTCGATTCTGCTTGGTGCCGAAAAGAACTTAATTCAATCTTAATGAGGGAGCTTAGTGAGAAGAAATCAATATTACTTCCTTGTGTTATCGACGATTGCGACATACCGCTTTTTGTTCAGGAAAAACTGTACGCCGATTTTAGAAAGGACAAGGACGAGGCTTTCAGCGCCATTGATAAGGCTCTCGCCAAGATATCAAACCCATATCAGGGGCGCACAGAAACACCCGATTTTCACATAGATTTCGCTACATCCTACGGCGATGTTGATCGCCGTGACTTGTCGCCGTTCGATATAGCGAACGGCGTCATCGTTAAATTCGTCGAATTTATGTATGTCGAACACGGCGAGAAGTGGCCGTATATTGTTACATGTCAATGGATGGTGTGTTTTAAGTTATCTCCAAGCGACGATAAAAATATTTTCAGAAGCGAGAAGACACGCCAGCCTTTTATCCGTGAAATTGTGCAACTCATAATTGATAACTTGGCAAAATGGAATGTGACGGTCTTAATAGACAGCGCCATGCCGGTTAAGGAGCTTCATAGAATTCAAGATCGCGATGGGCGCGTTTATGAAGTTGAACTTACGTGCCGCCGACTTGGCGAGGATAACGGCATGATTACCGCCTATCACGCGGAAAATAATATTAAGCGCACGTTGCAGTATATGGACTCTATCTCCCGGCGACCTTGAAGCCCGGCGCGCTTTTGGCGCGAGCGGCGCGGTCAGGCTAAGCGACCTCGCGCTCCTCGGTGCAAACCGAGTAATGCTGAAACTTAAGCTAATACCACCTAGCGTCAATTGCCTGCTTCTTAGCCTCGGGCGCGGAGCCGGTGGTCATTTCCTCACTGGGTTGCCGCTTTGGTCAAAAGGTGGGTCAAAGAAATACCCTCCTCTCTGCGCTTGTGGCGCATTCCTGGCATGGGTTTGACCTTTAGACATTTCAAGGTTGCGAGTCTGGGCGTTCCCGCGCTGCGCGCGGTCGGGCTCTAGGCGCAACAAGCGCCCGAAGCCGCTGTTCCAGCGTTTTCGCCCATGTGGGTGACGATCCCTAATGCGTGCCCCGGATGCCGTACCCGTGGTATAAAAGCCGCAGCCTTTTCGTTGATTTTCGGCAGGTTGGGGAGGTTGGCGGAATGCGTCAGGCTATGTCCGCATTCCGCCCCTCAGAGACATTCCCGGCAAGGTATCGAGCGTTTAGTTTGAACCGCTAGGCTTCGTGCCGGCCTGGGAGTGTACGGGCTTTGCGTCCGGCGAAGCCTCCCGCCGCGCTGTTGGCGTCCAAATGAACGGCGCCTCGGCGACGGACTCCGAACTCGGCGCCAGTTCGGCCACCACGCGCTCCGACGACACGACGAGCGCGGCGAGAACGGGCCCGGCGAAGGCGCTGCGGCGGCGGAATGCGTTGATGCGACCGTCCAGCAAGGCGGCGACTGCTTCGGGCCACATCTCAGGGCCGCCGCCGGCCTCCACCGCGTCGCGCAGCCGCACGCCAGGGACGTTGGACGCCGTCGGCAGCGCGGCGCACCACAGGCGCTCGGCTAGGTCATCGATGATCTGGCGGGCGAACAAGCCCGGCGCAGCGGCGGCTCCGAGCAGACCAGCGCTGGCCAGCGCGGCGACGCCGGCGGCGGAAATCCCGAGGGCGTCCCCGACGTCCGCGATGGACATCGAGTCGTCGACGTCGTGCAGCGGGGATGCGCCGGCGCCGTCTTCGGCGGCATCGCGTAGCAGTGCGGAAGACGCCGACATCCGATCGCCCGAGGTTGGTTGGACCTGTGGCGATATTCGGCGCTGCGCCTTCAGGTCAGGCTACGGAAATCGGCGAAAATTTCGGAATTCACCACGTTTGTCGACGCGACGACATGCGTTGAAGCGAGGCAATTTCGGAGACGGAAAGGTCGCACTTTTTGCGTAGGCTTCGCCTCGGAGCATGGCTCGGAGGCGGCGGCTCCCCAGATGTAGCACGTAGCGGACCGCTACATGCGGCTGCTACATCCGGTCGCTACCCGTCATCAACCATCATAAACAACGCATCCGACACGTTCATGTTTTGCTTATGAGCCCATGTCAGGACCCTATCATTGGAGGGTCCGATGGTCGACAGAGCCGAGTTTTTCAGGGTTGCCGATGAAATCCGAGCGGAAGGGCGGGAGCCGTCCCAGCGCTTGATCCGGGAGCGACTTGCCAGGGGTGGCTCGTTCACGGACCTTGGGCGGCTCTACGTCGAGTGGGCCACGGCGCGGGATTTCCGTCCGCGCCCGACGAGGGAAGACCTTCCCGATCACTTTCGCAACAGGCTCGCTGCGCTTGCCGCCGACATCTGGCGCGACGGACGCGACGCCGGCGCGATCGCCGCCAGGAACGAACGCGACGCGCTCGCCGTAGAGCGCGATAAGCTGAGGCTCGCACTTGCCGAAACGGCGGCGCGAGCCGACGCGCTGGAGGAGATGAAGGCGGTGCCGGCGCCGTCGGTCGGCGGCGCCGGGAAGGCGCCGGACTTGGAGCCTGCCCCTGTTCATGGCGACCGGAAGAAGCCGGCCCCGAAGCCTGCCCCAGTCGAGAGCACCCGAAAGGGGCCGGACTCGGAGCCTGCCTATGTTGAAGGAGACGACCCGCGCGGCTACTGGAACCGGGTGATGCAGGAAGTCTTCGAATGGCTGGGCGACCGAACGCTCGACATTGGCGTCATCTTCGCCGAGTTGCCGCCCGAAATCACCAACAGAGCGGCGCGGCGGGACCGCAATTGGAGACCAGGTCGCCTTGCCCAAAAAATGCGGCAAAAGATCAAGAGCGGCCAACTGACGCTAGACGTGCTGTTGCCCCACTGAGCGAACAGGTTGCTAGGCCAAAGACCGTCAACGATAATTGACCAGCGCAAAATACGTAAACACCTCACGACATCCTGAAACGCAGGAGTGCGTCGTTCCAAGCATTCCGTCGGCGGATCTATTGTCGATGGGCGGTTTTTGCCAAATATACCGACTCAAAATGTGATATTTTTGCAATTTACCTCTATTCTCGCCTGTGAACTCTATTAGCGAATTCTTAGAGAAGTTCACGGCTATTTGTTTCCAGTGGTTTGCGATGCGGGTTCCCCGCGTCGAGGCATGAAGCCGCCAAAGCCATGGCGAACATCCGACTTCGCTGCCTTCTTTTTCGCTCCGGCGCGCGACCGCGCTCGGAAACGGATCGATGCGGAAAGGCCCCCAATGAGAATGCCGATGCGGCGTGGAATGTCCAACTCATGGTTCAGACGAATTCCCGCCGCGGGCAACGAAGGCAGTGAACGCGCGAAGACCCGGTGTCCGTCGCGTCACGGCGACCGGACTCCAACCGAACGAGGCGTGAGGCGCATTCCCTGCGACGTTGCCTAATCAGCGCAGAACCTTTGGACCGTCAAATGCCATCCATTTATTCGTGCGTCGCGTTCGGACACAACATTTGGCTCGTCCTCGTAGCAGCCGCCGTGTGCGTATTCGGAAGCGGAGTCGTCCTCACCCTCCTCGATCGGGCGATGCAGGCGGCGGCGCGCCAACGCGGCGCCTGGCAAGCGATGGCCGCGATCTCTGCCGGGGCCTCCGTTTGGTGCACGCATTTCGTCGCCATTCTCGCCTACGATCCGGGCGTGCCCTTCGCGATCGATCCGCTCCTGACAATCGCGTCCGGGTTGCTTGCGACCGGGGGGGCGTTCGTCTCGTTCGCGGTGGCGCTTGCCAGGCGTACGCGGGCGTCGTCGCTCATCGGCGGCGCGTTGTTCGGCCTGTCCGTCGGCGCCATGCACTACTGCGGCATGCTGGCCTACCGCGTCGAGGGCATCGTGCAGTGGAGCTTTGCGCCGCTGTGGGCGTCGCTCGCGATTGCGAGCGGCTTCGGGGCGGCAAGCGTTTCCGTTATCGTGTCCAGCGGATGGAGACGTCGCCTTCCGGTCTCCGTCGCATTGATGGTCTTGGCGATCGTCGGACTGCATTTCACCGGCATGTCCGCCTTGAGGATCACGCCGTTGCTCATCGAGCCGGCGAAGTCGAACTCCGAAGCCGTAGCCGCGCTCGCGCTCGCCATCGTGGCGATGACCGCATTGATCGTCGCGACGGGAGCGCTCAGCTACTCGCTGGACGAGAGCGTGCGCGCCGACGCGTTTCAGCGCATCCGGGCGATGGCTTTGCATGACGGACTCACCGGCCTGCCGAATCGGACTTTCTTCCGCGAACAATTGGACCGGCTCGTCGCCGAGGCGTCCGCGAAGGGGTCGAGCGTGGCTCTCGCGACTTTCGACCTCGACGGCTTCAAGGACGTGAACGACCAATTCGGACACGTCGCGGGCGACGTCGTACTGAAACGGCTGTCGGAACGTTTGAAGTTGGCGCTCAAGTCCGGCGAGTTCAGCGGGCGTCTGGGCGGGGACGAATTCGCCGTCGCCAAGCCGTATCGGAAAGCCGCGGATCTCGACGAGTTCGTCGCGCGTCTGGCCAATGTTTTCGCCGAACCGTTGCCGGGCGATTCGTTCGCCCGCCAAATCGGCGCCAGTATTGGCGTCGCCATGTTCCCGAAGGATGCGCGCGACGCGGAGGGGCTGGTCAACAATGCCGATCTCGCCATGTATCGCGCGAAGGCGGGGACGGTTGAGCGCGTCGTCCACTACGACCGCTCCATGGACGAACGATTGCGCGCGCGGCGTCGCTTGGCGGAGGAACTTCGCGAGGCCATTGCCGCTGATGGTTTGGAGGTCCACTATCAGGTGAAGTACGACGTCAAGGACGGCGGCATTTGCGGTTTCGAGGCGCTCGCGCGCTGGCCGCGCGCGAACGGTGAATTTGTTCCGCCCGCGGAATTCATTCCGATCGCGGAGGAGTATGGGCTTATCGGTCCCCTCGGCGATTGGATATTGCGACGGGCTTGCGCAGAGGCGTCCACCTGGCGTCCTCCCCACAGGGTCGCGGTCAACCTTTCGCCGTTGCAGTTGAAGCAGCCGGACTTGCCGAAGACCGTCGCGGCGGTGCTGGAGGCGACGGGCTTGGCGCCGAATCGGCTAGAACTTGAACTCACCGAGTCGGCGATCATCGGGAACGCCAAAGCGTCGGCGCGCGCCATGCGCGAGATCCGCGATCTTGGCGTTTCGATCGCGCTCGACGATTTCGGAACGGGGTATTCTTCGTTGTCGACGCTGCGGAATTTCCCGTTCAACAAGATCAAGCTCGACCGATCGTTCCTGGTCGAGATCGAAACGGACTTCGACGCGATGGTCGTGCTGCGCGCGGTGTTGGCGCTGGGCCAAGGATTGGGGATTCCGGTCTTGACCGAAGGCGTCGAGACGTCGAGCCAACTCGACATGTTGCGATCGGAAGGCTGCGATCAGGCGCAGGGCTATTTCCTGGGCCGGCCCAGCCCCATGAGCGCCCTGATCGTCGGCGGCATAGTTGAATTGAAATCGCCGGCGGGAATCGCGCGTCCCCTTAACGGACGCGCCCTTCCAAACGTGGCGTGAGGCCGACAACTTAAAGCGGGCCGCCTCCCTTTGGCGCGCACGAAGTCAAAAGCGCGGCGGCCAAACAAATAAGGGGCGAAGTCGTTACGCGGCAGCGGATGGCTTGGGCTCCACGACGGCACGGGAGAGGGAGCCGAGCATCACGGTATTCCGTCCCCCGGCCTTGGCAAGGTAAAGGGCCCGGTCGGCTTCCCGCAGCAGCGCGTCCGGCGCGTCGTCCGACGGCTCGGGCCGCACGGCGGCGACCCCCGCGCTGAGGGTCGCGATGCCCCAGTCGCTGCCGCCGTGTTCGACCGCGAGATCGCGCACGGCGCGCAGGATGTTCGCCGCTACAGCCATGGCGCCCATCTCGTCCGTGTCGGGCAGTATGACCGCGAACTCCTCGCCGCCGTAGCGCGCGACGACGTCGCCCGGGCGTCGGACCGCCTGCCCGATCGCCTCGGCGACGCGGCGAAGGCAGCCGTCGCCCGCAGGGTGCCCGTAAAGATCGTTGAACGCCTTGAAGCGGTCGACGTCCAGCATGATCAGGGCGAGCGGGCGGTCGTCCCGGCGCAAGCGCCGGTACTCCCTGGCGAGCGTCTCGTCGAAGGCGCGTCGGTTCGCAAGGCCGGTCAAGGAGTCGTGGCTGGAGAGGAATTCCAGGCGCGCGTTGGCTTCACTGAGTTGGTCTTCGACGGCCTTCCGGGCGGACACGTCGCGCACCGACGCAACGATGCCGGTCACCTCGCCGGTGGCCGCGTCCCTGACGGCGCGGTAGCAGGTTTCGGCCCATATCCAGCGGCCATCGCGGTGGCGGCGGCGGTTTACCCCGGTGAACTTTTCGACGCGGCCATCGAGCATCGATTGCAGGACGCCGAGCAGGCGGTCGGCGTCCTCGGGGTGCGCGGAACCGGCGGTCCGCGACCCGAGAAGCTCGTCGGGGGCGTAGCCGAACATCTCGAAGCTGGACGGCGAGACGTAGGTGCGGGCGAGGTTCCGGTCGAACGCCATCACGACGTCGGTGCTGTTGTCGGCGAGCAGCCGATAGCGTGCTTCGCTCGCCCTGACGAGTTCTTCGGCGGCGACGCGCTTCTCGACGTCGCGCACGATGATGAGCCGCTGGCGCTCGCCGCTCGCGAGTTCGACCGTCTTGCCGGTCGTCTCCACCCAGACGTAGGAGCCGTCCTTGCGGCGCATGCGGTAGGCTAGGAGGGTGTCCCCGGGACGGGCGCCGATGATCGGCAGCACGCGGTCCGCGTCGTCGGGATGGATCGCGTCCTTGAGGGTGAGCGCGACGGTTTCTTCCGGTTCGTAGCCCAGGAGTTTGCGCGAGGCCGGCGAGGCGTAGAGACGCGTGCCATCGGTTCCGATCAGGAGGATCAAATCGGTCGAATTGTCGGCGAGGAAACGATAGCGCGCCTCACTCGCCTGGAGCCTTTGCTCGGCGTCGAGGCGCGCTTGGATGTCACGGCCCACGCAATGGATGAGCGTAATCCGGCCTTCCGCATCGTACAGGGCACGGTTCGTCCACGCGAACCATCGCGTGGCGCCATCGGGCAGCACAACGCGGTTCTCGCATTCCGCTCTCTCCCCGCCGGCGCCGAGGCGCGCCAACTCCGCTGCGACCAACGCGCGTTCACGCTCCGGCACGAAGTCAAAGAGGCTTTTACCGACTAACTCCTCGGGGCGAAGTCCAAATTGGGAAGCGTAAGCCTCGTTGACGTAGCGAAGCTCTCCCTCAGGGGTAGCCAGCGACACCAAATCCGATTGGCCCTCGACGAGGCTGCGGTAGCGTGCTTCGCTCTCGGAGAGCCGACGCTTCGTTTCCAGGAGGGCGGTGATGTCGGTGACGACCGCGAGCGAGACGCGTCCGTGGCCGGACGGATCGTCGGCGAGGACGGCTGCCATCAGCACGTCCATCACGGAGCCGTCACGTTTCACCATTTGGTATTGAACGCTCTCGCAACGCCCGGTTCGGAAAAACTCCGGCACGACATCGCGCGTCGCGCGCTCGCGGGACTCCGGCGTCAGGAAATCGGTGGAGGGGCGTCCCAGGACTTTTTCGCGGGAGTATCCGAGCTTGGCGAGCCACGCGTCGCTGACCGACACCAGCAGGCCTGCCTCGTCGATGGAATGCAGCATGGCCGGCGTCGCCGCCATTCGGCGATCAATCTCGGCGCGAAGGCGCGCCTCGAAATCGTCGGAAACCTGGCCGTGCGCGGCTGTGTCGGCGCACGCGGTCCCGACGCGAATGTCGCACATGTCATGCCTCGGATCGTAATGCGAAGGGCGCGAACGGCACGCGATCTTCGGAGCGACGGAAAGGGAAACGTCCGGCCCGACCGGATTGGCGCGCGGCTTCATGCCGGCGGCGAGCATGGTGGGCGCGCCGCTGCGTCAGGGCTTAACGGGAATTTCTTAAGGCGCGTGGGGTTTTGGAAGAGTTAAGGCTTGCGCGTAGGCTCGCGGCGTCGACGCGCTTCGAAGACACTGCTGTAGCTGGATGACGGCGACGATAAGATACGCGATTCCAGGGAACTCCGGACTTTCGTTCGCCGTGCGCCGCGCAATCGGCGCGCTGCCGGGCAGTCCTCGGGACGGCGTCGAAATAATACCAAATCGTACGTGGTAAACGCAATGCGACGCTGCTGACGATTCTGCGGTCTACGGGATGGCGTGCTGTCGCGGACGACGCGCATCGGTTTGGGCGGCGAACTTCCAGAACCGACGAGCCGTCCGCGACGCTCCTGCCTAAAACTCCGACCAATCCCCTCCGGCCTTCAGGGCTCCGCCCGCGTCCCGCCGCGGCGGATGAACGATTTTCGGGGCGTTTCGGGGAGCGGGACGCGGCGCCTGCGGCTTGAAAGCGTGGGGGGCAACGGCGGCGAGTTCGGCGCGAAGCCCGTTGGCCGGAGCGGTCCGCTTGGTCCTGAATTGGCGCACCAGTCCGGCGAGTTGCTCGCTTTCGCCCGTCAGCGACCGACTGGCGGCGGTGGCCTCCTCGGCCATCGCGGCGTTCTGCTGCGTCATCCGGTCCATTTGCACGACCGCGCCGTTGACCTCCCTCAGGCGGGTCGATTGCGCGTCCGTGCTTTCCGCGATTTCGGCGATCACCTCGTTGATTTTCGAGACCTTCGCGGCGATGCGTTCGAGGACCGAGCCGGTTTCGTTGACGAGCTTGGCCCCGTTTCCGACTTGCGCGATCGAGGCGGATATCAGGTCCTTGATCTGTTTGGCCGCGTCCGCCGAGCGTTGGGCGAGCAGGCGCACCTCCGCGGCCACGACCGCGAAGCCGCGACCCGAATCTCCGGCGCGCGCGGCCTCAACGCCGGCGTTGAGCGCCAGCAGGTTGGTCTGGAAGGCGATCTCGTCGATGACGCCGATGATCTGGCCGATGCGCGACGAGGACCCGGTGATGGCGCCCATCGCCTCGACGGCGTCGCGCACGATGACGGCGCTCGACTTGGCGTCCTCGTTGGTGTCCGAAACGACGTCGCGCGCGTGGAATGCGCTCTCCGTCGCGCGCTTGACGTTCGACGTGATGTCGTCGAGCGATGCCGCGGTTTCTTCGAGACTCGCGGCTTGCTGCTCCGTGCGATGAGCAAGGTCCTCGGACGCCTTGGTGATTTGGGCCGTGCCGTCGCGCACGCCGTCGGCGCGTTCGGCGACGGCCAGGATCGCCGTTTCGAGCCTGTCGACGGCGCCGTTGAAGTCGGCCTTTATCTTGGCGAACTGCCCGTCGACGTCCTCCGCGATTCGCGCGGTCAGGTCCCCGTTGGCGATCCGCTCAAGCTTGCCCGCCAACATGTCGACCATCGCGCCCTGCTGGGCGGCGACGCTCTCTTGGAACGCCTGCCGCCCCGTTTGCGCTTGGCGTTCCGACTCCTGTGTCGTCGCGAGCCGTTCCGTCGCGTTTTGCGCTTCGGCGCGCGCGGCGACGGCGGCTTCGCGCTCGGCATCCTGGCGCTGGAAGGCGCCGACGAGCATCACGCTCGTCCAGATCAGGCCGCCGGCTTCCAAAAGCAAAATCCCCGCGTGAAGCAGCACGCGCGGGAGGTCGGAGCCGCCGGGGTAGACCGCGTAGGGAAGCGCGAAATTGAGGACAAGGTGGTGCACGGCGACCGCGACCGTGGCCGCCAGGATGGCGATCGGGTCACAGTAGACCGCGATCATCGCGACGCACGCGAAATAGTACATGTGGATGTCGACCTGCCACGCCGACCCGGAGGCGGCGCCCAGCAACAGGGAAATCTCGCCGACATAGGCGACGGCGATGGTCGCTCGGATCGCGACCTGCTGCGCGCCGGCGCGCCACAGGGCCGTCGCGACGAGCGCGCAGCCGACGGCTCCCGAGCCGATCATCACCCAAGGCCCGGAGAGCCAATACGCGACGGCGGCGTCGATCGGCGCTTGCAGCCACAGCAGCGCAAGCAGCAATCGATGCACGCGCAGCCTATGGAGTTCCAGGTCCTTCATCGTATCCTCGTTTACTGTCGCGGGAAGCAGGCGGGGAATCGGGAGCCGTCGAGGACGACCAGGGCGCCGGCCTCCTCAAGCTCGGAAGCCATGCCGGGACGGGTTCCCACCACTCCGACGATGAACGGAAACCCGCCGACACCAGTGACCGCGGCGACGCGCGAGGCGGTCGCCAGGCTGCGCTCGGCGGACCACCAGGGCGGAAACACCGCCGCGAGGCGTCCGGTCTCGCGCGGTCGCAGGCTCGATGCGGCGGCGACGGCCAACGAAGCGGCGAACAGCAACGCCAGCGGCGTCCAGGCGGCTGCCCGCAAGAGCGGATTCAGGTTGCGGACCGTGCGCCCGTCGGCGGACATGAGAGGAACTCCGCCCGCGCTTCGGTCGTCATGACCGTGCACCGGGCTTCCTCTCTCGTCATGAGACAGGGACGAAAGTGTCGACGACACCGAAGATCCACGCATCGTCTCAGATTATGAATATAGGGTAATCGAACGCCGAGAAGCCCAGTGGGCGACACCAGAAAAGCAGCTGGCGCGATTGTTGACAGGCGAACGCGCCTATCCAACGATCGGGATTCGTCCTTCGTCTGGAGTCAGCTGGCATGTCCGGTCACTCGGGAGCGGAAGCGATGCTTTCTACGGCTCGCAATACGCGCGGCTCTATGGCCGACTGGCTTCCGAAATGCGCATCGAGGCTTTCGGGGAAGCCCTGGGTTAGGAAAGCTGGCGCAGCGCGGACGAGCAGGCGGAAATCCTGAGGCTCGGGCCGGGCATATCGGTGCTCGGCATGGCATGCGGCGCCGGCGATCCCTCGCTCGCGTTCATCGGATGCCGGCTGGTGGGCGTGGATGCTGCGTCGCGGCTCGTCACGGAGACGGGCGTCGCCCTGTAGCGGATCAACGGGCAGGCTCCGAGATCAACGCCTTAGTGACCCAGATTGCATCCGGCGCCGCCGAGCAGGCGAACGCTATCCGCGAGGTCAACGAGGCGATCAAAAGCATGGATAGGGCGACCCAGCAGAATGCCACAATGGTCGAAGAATCGACGGCGGCGAGCCACACGCTGGGTCAGCAGACGCCCCAACTCGCCCGCCTAATCGAGCAGTTCAACGTCGGGGCGCCTCGCAGCCGTCGGGAACTGAAGCGAAGCGGGTCATGGCGCGCTCTGTCGGAATGCCGACCAACGTGGGCCGTCCGTCGCGGAGCCCGCCGCCGAAAGCTACGGTGCTGGCCCGTTCTGTAAGCCCGCGGTGGGCGAGGACTGGCTCGAATTCTGAGCCTAAGCGGGGCGCCGGTTCGATTGCGGAACATCGCGCGGGCTATTGCGGTCCGCGTCGGCAACGGCGGAAGTCGAGGCGCAATCGCGTCGCCCGAAGAGCATGCGTAGAATAAGCAGTCGCCAACAGCTTCCCTCTTTCGATGAAAGGCCGGAGTGGCGCCTTTCAAATGCGTCCCGAACGTCGGCGCCGAATAGCAAGCACGCGCGCCTCTACTCAGTCCTTGTCTCGGCGCTGCCTTCCGAGAAGCCGGGTTTTCTGTCAGCTATCGAACGCTGACCGAATTGCTTTAGGAAGCTTAAGCCTGAAGGCCGCTCCATCATTGCAGTTCAAATCTACGTCCAGAACGCCTCCGTACGCTTCAACAATGCTTCGACTGATTGTTAAACCGAGTCCCATTCCAAAAATCTTGGCCGTAAAAAATGGGTGGGATAGCTGTTCGCGAACACTCTCATCTAGGCCTTTGCCAGAATCGGCAATCACAATTTCGATTGCTTCCTCGTCAGACTCGTCAGCGCGGATTGTCAACTCGCGTCTCTCGCAATCGCCCATGGCTTCTAGAGCATTGCGGACGAGATGCACAAGGACCTGCTGAATTTGAAGCCTATCTGCGAGAATGTGCGTCCCAGGAGTCACTTCCCGACGCAGGACTCACCCTCAGTAGAGCTTGCTGCACCTTTGCGAGGGCGGATTCAGCGAGATTGCTTTCGGCTCGAAAACGCTGGTCGCTCGACGGAGAGTCTCATGTAGATTCTTGCGGGCTCAATTTGGCAGCGCCTTCTGGCGCTCGGGCGGTGTAGCTTTTGGCTTCGCGGCGTCTTCGGTCGCGGCTGCCGCGACAATTGAGGCCAGATCCTCGGGCGGGGTGGGTCGTCCCAACAGATATCCCTGAGCAAAGTCGCTGCCCAAGCGCGTAAGGTGTTCTAGCTGCTGCACGGTTTCGACGCCTTCGGCGACTGTCCGCATTCCCAATAGATGAGCAAGTTCGACAATCGCCTTGATCACAGCATCGTCTTTGAGATCACCGGGTAATCCCATGACAAACTTGCGATCGATCTTCAGGATTGAAGCCGGCAGGTTCCGCACATATGCGAGCGAGGAAAAGCCGGTTCCGAAGTCGTCGATAGCTATTTGCACACCGGCGACTTTCAGTCTGTTCAAACCGACGAGCGAAAGCTCGGGGGCTTGCATCATCTGCGTTTCGGTGATTTCGAGACAGAGACGGGCCGGGTCGAGCCCGAGTTCCAGCAGTTCGGCCAGCACTTCGTCGGCGAAGTCTTGCGAAACGAGTTGCTGTACCGAGACGTTCACGGCCACGCTCAGCTTCTGATCGCTCCATCTGCGCATCTGGCGTAGCGACTGAAGAAGGATAGATCGACCGAGTTGTCCGATCAGATCGGCCTCCTCAGCCAATTCAATGAACCCACTCGGCGGCACCACGCCGCGCTGTGGATGTCGCCAGCGTGCTAGTGCCTCAAAACCGATTAGCTTATTGCCGTCGCCCGCTAGGATATCAAACACGGGCTGGAAATACGCCACGATCTCACCCGCCGCGATCCCGTTGCGCAACTCGTCGATAGCGAACTGCTTGGGATTGATTGAGGTCTTCGCCTGCGTGTCGTAACTTGCCACTTGGTCGCGACCCGAGCGCTTTGCGTGGTACATCGCCGTATCCGCCTGTTTAAGCGCATCGGCTGGCGACACCCCTCGGGGCGCCGTCGTGACGCCAACGCTCAGAGTAACGTATCGGCGCAATTGACCATTCAGCATGATAGGAATGTGGAATTCTTCAACAATCCGCTGCCCAACCGCGAGCGCCTCTTCCAGAGCGGTGCGCGGCAGGACAACGACGAATTCGTCGCCTCCCAGCCTTGCGCAGAAGTCCTGCGACCGAAGAAGACTGCTGAGCTTACGGCCAACCTGTTTGAGGAGTTCGTCGCCGACCTCATGACCCTGCGTGTCATTGACCGCCTTGAACCCATCGAGGTCAATAAAAATGACGCCGACAGTCTGGTCGACCTCACCGACGTCCTCCTGAGCAGGTCCCAGCAATTTCTCCAAGTGCTCGAACAGATGCATCCGGTTCGGCAGGCCTGTCAGGGAGTCGTACAAAGCCATCCGCACCAGGCGATTCTGCGCCCGATGCATCAGAATTTCAGGCATCGCCTGGGCAAGTTCAGTTGCACTGGCGATTTCCTCCGAAAGCCAAGGCAAACTCCAGCCGCGAACCTGCTGCAACCATTCCGCGAAGGACGCACGCGGCTGCAAGGGTTCGAGTGATTCATCTTTGCTGACGTCGAGTTTTCCGGCCCATCGGACCAATGCCGCGCGTTCGCGTCGAAACCAGAGAATGAAGTTCTGCCCACGCCCAGCCAGTGGGAGAAACATCGCTCCGGTAGCCGCCTCATGTCTTTCGCAGAATACGAACGGCAGACCGTCCTGGCCTGGCAAATTGTCGGTGTGCCAGGGCGCGGGACCCGCGCCCGCTCGGTCAGCGAGGTGAGAAATCATCGGAGCGAGGCAATCTTCGGCAGGAATCTCGCCGACGTGGATCTTCTGGCCCTCGATTTCCACGACGGCGCCGTCTGCCGCAACCATTGCGAGCAGGAGTTCCGGGTTGATCGCCGCGCCGTCGCCGGCGTGCTCTGCCGTTACCATGGCGTCGACGACCCGCGCAGAGTTTCGGCTCAGGATCTGTGCGCGAGCTTGGGAGCGCACCTTTTCCGCCGCGCGCAAACGGACAGAAAGCTGCTGACCCAGTGCTTCATACGCCAGGCGCTGTAAATGTTCGACGCGCTTCGGGGCGTTGTGGTGACAAGCTATCATGCCCCAAAGCTGATTATCCACGATCAGCGAGATCGTCATTGTCGCGCGGATGCCCATGTTACGCAAATATTGTAGATGAAATGGTGAAACGCTACGTAAGACACACATGCTGAGGTCGATCTGGTCGGCCCCGCCAGCTCCGGGGGCGACAAACAATGGCACCGGTGTGTAGTCGACATCTGGAATTACCCGAATCCAATTGCGCAAGTACAGGAGGCGCGCCTGTCTTGGAATGTCGGAAGCGGGGTAGTTTAATCCGAGAAACGATTCCGCTGTATCAGCGCGGGCCTCGGCGACGACGCAACCATGTGCGTCTCGGTCGAAACGGTAGATCATCACCCGGTCGTATTGGGTCAATCTGCGGATTTCTTTAACTGCAACATCACACAGCTGTTCGACAGTCTCCGCCTGATAGAGTGCCTTGCTCGCCGCATATTGCGCTTGGAAGAACTCCGTATGATCTGCGTGGCCCGCGCCACTGGCCTCTTCAAACTCCAACAACTGAAATCGCTCACGACGGTGAACGACGAGGTCGAATTTGACGGCCTCCCGCGTTCCCATGGGCAACGAAACGGTTTCCGGAGAGGTTTCGTAGGGCGTAGCCACAGGCTTGATGCGTCGGATAGCCTTGACGACTTCCCTATCGAAGACGGTTTCCAATTGCGCGCCGAGGAGGTCGAGGCCGTTCGAGGAGGTCGCAAGAAAGTTTTCGCTGGCCGCGGTGACGGTTTGGGTGGCCTGATCAACAGCAAGCAGATAACCGTGCGGCTGAATGGCGCCTGAACGATGGATCGGCTCACGATCGCAACCTGTGCGAGCGCCGATCTCCGACAATCCGTCGGCGGACAATTCCGAACTGGGCATCCGCGGATTTACCGTCACGGCTTGGGTGCCCCTTCGTCGAGTCGAGCAAGACGGGGTTCGGCCCCCGACGTCAAGCAATCATAGTGTCGCTTGCCTGCGCGGGACTGACCGGCGCGGGCAGGAAGTCGAGCAGGAGCACGACCTGGGTCGGTTTGCCGGGCGCAACTCGCTTACTCCGTGTCAAACAGTTTTGCCAGGATAAGATAGTAAATACGCTCGAATCGCGTCGTTCTGCCGAAAAGCGCGCTGCACGCTTTCTTAGCAATCCGGCCCCTATATGCCCGTATAAGTTGTAAAACTGATACACTTTCGCGTACAGGGCGACTAACGGTGCAGAACGAAACCCTGCTTAGCCATTTCGTCGCCCAAGCCCCAGCTGCTATGGCGATGTTTGACCGCGATATGTGCTATCTTGCCGCAAGCCAGCGCTGGCGAGAAGATTACCACCTTGACGGCGTTCTCGTCGGCAGGTCCCACTACAAAGTCTTTCCGGAAATCACCCAGGATTGGCGGGAATTTCACCGTCGCGGCTTGGCGGGCGAAATTGTCCGCGCGGAGCGAGATGTGTTTTTGCGCGCGGACGGCGCGCGGCAGTGGCTGCGATGGGAGATACAGCCCTGGCGGCGAACGCAAGGCGACGTCGGCGGCATAGTCATCTTCACGGAAGACATCACGGCTCGCGAGAGCGAACTAGAACTCACACGCCAGAGCGAGGCGGCGCTGCGCGCATTGGGCGACAACCTGCCCGACACTTCGGTCTTTCGTTACACACGCGGTTCCGATGGAACGGCGAAATTTCTCTATGTCAGCGCCGGCGTCGAGAAAATCACCGGGGTGAAAGTTGAAGCGGTCTTGGCCGACGCTAACTCGCTGTTCTCCCAAATATCGCCTGAATTTAGACCGCGATTCCTTGAAACCGAATTCGTCAACCGCCACGATCTTTCCGATTTCGAGTTGGACGTCCCGATTCGCCGTGCCGATGGCGAACGGCGTTGGGTACGCCTGCGAGCCCGGCCCGATCGTCGGCCCGATGGTCAGATCATCTGGAATGGCGTGCAGACTGACATTACCGAGCAAATGCGCCAACAAAATTCGCAACGAGAGAAAGAGCGGCGCAAGTCCTACCTGCTCGAAATGGCCGACGCGCTCAAGCCGCTGCGCGACCCCGTCGAGATTACCTCCGTCGTCAGCGAACTCTTGGGAAAGCACCTTGGTGCGCATCAAGTCCTGTACGCCGAGATCGACGAAAAAGAGGAGTTTGCGACAATTAGACGGGAGTGGAACGACGGGTCGATGCCGGCCAATATCGGCATCCATCGGCTCGCAGATTTCGGTCCCGAGTTTATTGCAAACCTTAGGCTGGGGAAGACTTGCGCTATCGACGACGTCGCAGCGGACAGCCGAACGAAGTCGGATGTCGCAGCTGCGACCTATGGCGCGCGGAATATTGGAGCCTTCTTGAGCGTACCCTTAGTCAAAGGGGGCCGGCTCGTTGCCGTCCTGTCGGCGCACCACCGCGAGCGGCGGTGCTGGACCGCCTTTGACGTCTTATTGGTGGAGGAAACCGCCGAGCGCACCTGGGCGGCGATCGAACGCGCCCTTGCCGAGGCGGCAATGCGCGAAAGCGAGGAGCGCCTGCGTGTCGCCCTTGGCGCGGCCAACGCCGGCGCGTGGGAATGGGACGTCGCCTCGAACTCCAATGTCTGGTCTGACGAACTGTGGCGGCTCTACGGTCTTGAGCCGCAGAGTCGCCAACCGAATTGGGACACTTGGCTGAGTACGATCCATCCGGATGACCGAGACGCAGCGAAACGGACCACCGTCGAGGCCGCTGCCGAAGGCCGCGAACTATCCGTCGAATGGCGGGTAAACAATCCAGGTGGCGCGGAGCGTTGGCTGCTTTCGCGCGGCGGTCCGATTTATCGCACTGACCAAGCAACGCCTCATTATTTCGGCGTCGTGTTTGACATTACCGATCGCAAGACGTCAGAGCAGAAGATTGGCTACCTAGCCCATCACGACGCCTTGACCGACCTACCCAATCGGTTAGCCTTCAACGAAAGCCTAGCTGCCGCAGTTCGCAACGCCGACCAAACGGAAGCCGCATTCGCGGTTCTTTGTCTGGACCTCGACCGCTTTAAGGAAGTCAACGACGTCTTTGGCCATGTGATTGGCGACGAACTCCTTCGCCAAGTTTCGAAAAGGTTCTGTGCGGCGCTGGAAGGGTTCGAGGTGGCCCGGGTCGGCGGCGATGAGTTCACGGTGATCGTCAGAGGAGAGGCGTTGCCGAAGCAGGCGGCGGACAGGGCCGAGCGGCTACGCGACGCAGTAGCGACGCCATTCGACATTGACGGGCGACAGGTACGCGTCGGTCTCAGCATTGGCGCGGCGTTCTATCCGGAACATGGCGACATCGAAACGGTGCTAGCCAGCGCCGATGCGGCGCTTTACCGTGCCAAAGCTGAGGGCGGCGCAAAACTCTGCTTCTTCAATTCCACGTTGGACAGCCGACTGCGCGAGCGTCATGCACTTCGCCAAGATCTCGAAAGCGCTATCGAGAACGCCGAACTCTTGCTGCACTATCAGCCGCAAGCGGACGCGGAGGGTAATATCTTCGGCTTTGAGGCGCTCCTCCGCTGGAGTAATCCGCGCCGCGGATTGGTGCCGCCAGATGAATTCATCCCCGTCGCCGAAGAAAGCGGTTTGATTACCGCGATCGGCGAATGGGTGCTGCGCGAGGCCTGCCAAGAAGCGGCCTCTTGGCCCAAACCGCTCAGTATCGCCGTCAATCTATCCCCTGTGCAATTTCTCAAAGACGAGCTACCGGCGCTGGTTCACACTGTGTTGCTCGAAACCGGCTTGTCCGGAAGCCGCCTTGAACTCGAAATTACCGAGGGTGTGTTAGTAAACAACTTCTCACGCGTTTCTGCAATCCTGCGCCAATTAAAGAGCCTCGGCGTCCGGGTGGCGATGGACGATTTCGGCACTGGCTATTCATCGTTGTCGTACTTGCAGTCGTTCCCTTTCGACAAGATCAAGATCGACCGATCGTTCGTTTCCAGCTTGCGCGACAACGCAAGTTCTCAAGCGATAGTCAGAGCGATTATTGGTCTTGGGCGCGGCCTCAAGGTTCCGCTGATTGCCGAGGGCGTCGAAACCCAAGAGCAACTTGAATTTCTCAGAGAGGCGGGTTGCGAGGAGGCGCAAGGCTATCTTATCGGCGCGCCCCGCCCTATCGACGCCTACTCGGAATTCGTCGGTCAGAAGACAGAGATACGACTGAAGACGGCCTCGGCGTGAGCGTCCGCGATTTGACGTGATTCTGAATCGGTATGGTGTCTCGCGCTTCGGAGGATTCTCTCGTCCGCCCCAATGTAGAAGCGGAATATTGGGCCTCGGCTGCCTGTTATGTTAGGCGGGTTGCCGAGACACTACTCGCCGACAATTGAACCGTCATCCTTGCCATCGTCCAATCGACCCCATCTGACGATCTGCTTCAACCAGTGACTACGCGGTTGCGCCCGCTTCTCTTAGCCTCATATAGAGCTTGGTCGGCGCGTCGAAGGAACGTCTCCCTGGTTTCGCCTGACGTCCACTCCACGACCCCTACGCTCAATGTGACCGGATTTACTAGGGGCTCCACAAGCGTCGCTTCGAACGACGTTCTGACCCGCTCGGCGAACGGAATGGCATTGGTCAGTTGGGTCCGGGGCATCAGAACCACGAATTCCTCGCCTCCGGTTCGGGCCACTACGTCGGTCGACCGCGAGTGCTTACGAAGCAGTTCGCCGAGGGTCGTGAGCACCTTGTCTCCGATATCGTGGCCATAGACGTCATTGACGCTTTTAAAGTGGTCAATGTCCGCGACCAGGGCAGACAGTTTGTCGGCATCACGCTCAACCTTGGTCATTTCGCATGATATCGCTTGTTCGAAACGACGCCTATTGCCGACGCCTGTCAGCGGATCAGTCAAGGAGATTGACACGATCTCCGCCTCGCGCTGCCTCAACTTGAGATTGGTTTGCGCAAGCTCAAGCTGCGAATCGGCATATTCGCGGTTAAGTTCAAGTACAGTATCATTTATCCGTTCTAATTCCTCTACGTCAATTTCCGCCAATACACATATACTTCCATTATTTCGCCAGACCCGGGCGCGCAATGTTTGCGTCACTCCCATGGGATTGCCTAAAGTCAGCAAGCCGCTGTAGACATCGCCGATCCCGTTTGAGCGAGCAAGCGTTGCGAAATTAGGTTGAATAAAGCACTGCGCCGCGTTTGCGTCGTTGGACTCACCCACAGGGAGCGACGCAACTCTCAAAAATCCGGCATTAGCGGCGATCAACACTCCGCTGTCGGTAAGTTCCGCTACCGCAACCGCGAGTAGAGGGCCGAGTTCAGCGGGAAACCAAGCCACCGGCCCCTCCTACGCGGCCCAAGATCGAGTAGCATATGCGACCGCCGCGGCGGCGTTCGGGCTATACCCGTCCGCACCAATAGCGCCAGCCAATTGGGCGAACCGATTGACGGCGAGGCCTCCAATAATCACCGGCGGGCGCGCGTCGCCCAGGACAATGTCCAGCCGTGATATGACCTCCTTGACGACTCGCAATTGCTGCGGAAACGAGACTGACAAGCCGACCAGGTCAGGCCGCCACTCGACAGCTTGTCCAACGAGAGCCACCGTCGGCATGTTCGCGCCAAGAAACTGCACGTCCCAGCCCGCAAGTTGAAACCCGTCCGACACCATCCGGAGCCCGATGGCGTGGCTATTGCCCTCGACGCATGCCAGTAGAACACGTTTTCCAATCATCGGCGGAGGAGGCGAACGGAGCAGTCCGCCGGTCATCACCGATTGTACGATCGCAGTCGCCATATGCTCCTGCGCCACGGTTACCTTGTTCGCCTGCCATTTTTCGCCAATATTATAAAGGGTTGGCGAAATCAGATACATTTCCAGATCGACAAGACTGCGTCCTTCGTCGAGGCAGCGATTCACGATGGCTGATGCCTCATGCTGTCGCCCGGAAAGCAGAGCGGTCTCGAAAGCCGCCAATTCCGGCCATGGCTCGGTGGGCGCCGGCGCAGTCGAAGCGCACTCAGGCGGCGCGGTTTGGAACCCATCCCTTACCAGCTTGAGGGTATTGGTCACAACCGCGCCATCATCGGCGCACATTCGATCAGCAAAGAACTCACAGAACCAATCGAGCGAGAGCGCAAGATGTTCAAGGGGTATTCCGCGCGCCGATAGCACGCTGCTTAGCCATACCAAATAATCGACCATCGGCTGGATGACACCGAACTCCAACGCCGGTCGGAGAAATTCGAGGTGAAATGCGAGGTCCTCACGGCACGCCTCTCGACCGCGGGGCCCGAAACGCTTCGATGACGCTTCGTCGGCCCAGTAGAATCGATCGCACACTATGTTGACGGCCTCAGTCCGCAGCTCCTGGAATTTTGCGAGACCGGCGGCGCTCAACTTCTGTTGGGCGGATTGCGCGTTCATGCCGGCGGCCCCTTGCTAGTTCGCGAAAACTTCGAAGAGTTGAATCTTGGCGCTTCCCGGTACCAGTTTGAGCCCTTTGGGGATTCCCCGGTGCGCCTCGTGATACTCGTGCCCACGATGCCAGGTTCGGTAGCTTTGCTCGTCGCGCCACCGTGTCACAAGCCAAACCTCGGCTTCGGCCTCAATCGGGCGCATAACCTCCATTCCCAAGAAACCCATCGCCTCGTCGACAAGGTGGGGTCTTTGGCGGAAAGCCAAGCGCACTTCCTCCAACATATTGTTGGCGATCGTGAAGCGGCTTAGAGCGACAAACATATTGATTCCGTGGGCTTTCGAACCACATTTTTGGTGGGCATAAGGCCTTCCCATAACTTCATTAAAGAAGTTTATTCGGACCTAGGATTGTCGATCCAGGAGCGTCGCGGAGCGCTCCTTATATGCTTATCTGTGATGTGAATTGGCGCGCCTGGTTCGCGATGTGTGCAATCTGTGCGCAAATCTCGACTTGGCGCCGGCGCGGGGCAACTGTGCCGAGAGCGGGTTTCGTGTTGCTGGTGGCCCGCCTGGAAGCGCTGCTGCGCCGGGCGCGGGCGGCGGTCCGGTTCAGCAGCCATGTAGTCGGCGACGGCCCACGCGTATTCGCGGAAGCCGAGAAGCACGGCCTGGAGGGCATCGTCGCAAAGGCGGTGGACCAGCCCTACAGGCCGAGAAATCGCGACGTGTGGGTCAAGACGAAGGCGCTCAAACCGCCAGGAATTCGTGGTCGTCGGATAGACCGATCCCGAGGCAAGCTCGCCTACGCCGGGCGCGCCGGGACGGGAATGACGGACGCCGAACTGAGAGGGCTGGTCGCCAACCTGCGACCGCTCGCCAGCGACAGGATGCCGCTCCACGCCCCGCCGCCGAAAAACACGCGCGGCAAACCGCTCGTCCTCTCGCGCGTGCACTGGGTCCGTCCGAAGCTCGTCGCGGAAGTCACCTACCGACCTGGGCGGCTGAGGGGCTGCTGCGCCACGTCGTCTACCACGGCCTGCGGGAGGACAAGGCGGCGCGCGACGATCGCCGCGCCGGCTGAAATCCGCGTACGCGTGCTCGTTAGCGCGATCGTAAGGCAAGCGGGATAAGCCTCGAAGCGCGGGCCGCGTTGTGTTGGGCCCGGGCGTTCCACAGCGTCAGGCCGCCGCCCACCTCTTGATTTACCTACGCGAGAGGTCCGGTCGGCGGCCAATCATCTATCAACCGCCGAAATTCGCAGAAGCTTTATCGGGCGCCGTCGGCGTCCAGATGAACGGCGCCTCGCTAGCATCATCCGACGTCGGCGCCAATTCGGCCACCACGCGCTCCGATGAGACAACGAGCGCTGCGAGAACGGGTCCGGCGAACGCGCCGCGGCGGCGGACGGCGTTGAGGCTTCCAACCTTCGGCCACATGTCAGGGCCGACGCCTGCGGCCTCTACTGCGTCGCGCAGCCGGACGCCCGAGACGTCGGACGCCGTCGGCAGCGCGGCGTGCCAGAGCCGCTCGGCAAGGTCGTCAATGCTCCGACGAGCGAACAAGCCCGGCATGGCGGCGACTCCGAGTAGGCCGGCGCTCGGCAAAGCGCAGGTGCCGGCGTCGGAAACCCCGAGCGCACCGCTGATGTCGGCGACGGAAATCGAGGCTGCGAAAATCCCGTATTTCCGGGCTCTGGCGGGCCGCGCGATCCGCTTTCGTTCAGGCCGGCGCCGTCCCGTTCGTGCCGATTCCCCGCGTTTTCCGGCGCCGTAGCGGCGCCGCCGTCTTAAACTTTAGTCTTAACCGCGGGAAGGTTCGTCAGCGACGCCGGATGGGCGCGTTCGAGCGCCGCGCGCAGTCGCTTCCGCGTGGGGCGCCCGTCTTCGTGCGGTCCCGCGCTGCCGCAGAGCCACTCGACCGACCCGTCGGTCGCGCGCGTGAGGTGGACAACCCTGCGATAGCGGGCCTGGAGATCGCGCAGGCCGGTGACCGCGCCGCTGGTCGCGGCGGCGATGGCCCGGTCGGTCCTGCCGAGGGAAGCGATGTCGAGCGGTTTTCCCGAAGCGTGAAGAAGCAGCGGAGCCGCCTGGCTGCTGCAATGCGGGCAGGCTTTCAGATAGGTCTCGACGGCGTCCCTCGCGCGCTCCAGGACCGGCAGCGTCCTGTGCCGCAGAATCGCGTTCATGCCTTCGACCCGAACCTGCACGACATCGCTTCGCCCGGGGCGCCAATCGGCTCGCGCGAGGCGGAGGATTTCCGCCGGCGCGAGGCCGACAATCCAGCAGAGCGCGACCGCGGCGACGTCCCTCTCCCGACACCAGGCCGGGCGCTGGAAATTCGGGGCCGGGAACGTCGCGGGATCGAGCAGTCGCAGGATCGCGTCCAAGTCGCGCTCGGTGGGGTGGAACGGTGTAGTGGAGAGCGAATCGGGCATGCCGGAATTCGACCACGGGCGCGATAAGGCTCGGTTAGCGCCGGGATTCGCCCGTTCTCGGCAGCCGTTATCGCCGCGACGTCGCGCTAAGTTAGCATGCCAGGTATGCTGAAGTGCATGCCTCCGGTCGTTTGGCCCCGTTCGCGTCGGACAGCCCCGGACAGTTGCATACTTCGGGCCGGGGTCCGCTCCCGACGTTCGATGTGCGGATGAGCTTCGAAGCTGCTTCGCGAGATGCATGCCGCCGCCCGGCGGACAAGCATGGCGGCGGAAGCGAAGAATCCCGTCACCGATTCATCGGCGCCTCATCCGATCAACGGTTTAGGATGGCCGCACAGCGACGCCGCTTCCGCGGCGCGCCCGACTTGCATCGCGGCGGAGGCAAACGCGGCGTGCGTCGGCGGGTCGAGGCGCCGAATGGCCGGATGTTTCGGCGCGGCGGAGGGTCGCGCCGTCGCGCCTTCGGAGATCCGCGTCGCCTGCTTCTTCGGAAAATTTTTCCGGGTATTCCGCGCCGGCTCTCAAGCTTTAGACCGTGCCTATCCAGTTAACACAGACACCTGCTACATACAGCGGCCTGCACGCTCGATGCCGTGGCTGCGATGGGCGGATTGCGGACCTAATGCAGCGGCAACGGAGTGGGTTTTTCGCGCAAGTGTTGTAGGGCCTTGACTGCCGTGGGGAATTGACCAGACTGAAAATCCTGCTGCCGGCTGATGCGACTTGTCCAAGATTTGGTGCGATTCAAAATGCCAAACGAAGAACCTGATGAAGCAATTCCCTATGACCAGCAGGAAGACGAAGGTGATTTTTCAGGTCCCATCTCGTTTAAGGACGCAGTTGTTGTCAATACTGACTGGACTATAGAAACAATAAATCTCCAAATAAATAAAGGCAATATCGATTTACAACCCGGATTTCAGCGAAGGATTGCGTGGGATGATGTACGCAAGAGCAGGTTGATTGAGTCTATAATTGTTAGTGTTCCGGTACCAAATATCGTTTTGGCGGAAAATCAAACTTATCGTGGAAAATTTATAGTTATTGATGGCAAGCAGCGCCTTGTTTCAATCAACGAATTCCTGGAAGGGAGATTTTCACTCAAGGGCCTTGATATTAGACGAGATCTCATAAACAAAGATATTAACTCAATCCCTCAAGACGATCGAGACTATTTAGAAAATGCTACGCTAAGAACATCGCTTATCCGAAATTGGCGTGATCAAAACTTCTTATATACAATATTTTTTCGATTGAACAGCGGCAGTTTGCCTTTGTCTCCGCAAGAATTGCGTCGAGCGATGTTTGGCGGGCACCTGCTTAGCGCGATAGATACATTTCTCATAGGTAGTAATAACTTTCAACGTTTGTTTGGGCGTGACCTAGACAGGCGAATGCGCGACTCTGAGTTAGTCTTGCGCTTTATTGCATTCGAATTGGCCGCGACAAGTTATCGCGGAGATTTTCGTGGATTCTTGGATGCTATTACTTCCCATTTTGAATCGAATTGGATGAATGAGGTAGCGAGAGCGCAATTTTGCTTCGAACGTTTAGACCTTGCACTTGGGTTCTGCTTTGAATTATTTGGAAATAATGCATTCAAGAAATGGGTTGGAGATTCGTACGAGCGCGTGATCAATAGAGCAATATTTGATTGCCTTACAAGATTTTTCTCTGATGAAGATATTGTAATTGCGGCAAGACAAAATCAACAACAGGTGATATTAGCTTATCAAGATTTGTGCTTAAATGCGGACTTTCGAAGTTCTATTGAAAAAACAACAAAATCAATGACTTCTTTTAAGACGCGGATCAACATGTGGGGCAGTGCGTTGGCTGCTTGTCTCACGAAGCAATATAATTCGCAGACTATGCGGATCGTGTAATGCCGACAATTTGCACGCATTTTGCTCTCCTGCGACGGAGAATGCAGGAATTGTCCGTAAAATTTTTGCAAGATCAAATTCTTGATGAGACAAGCAATCCTACTACATTTATTCCGGATATCGATCAACTTGCAGCATTTAGACTTCTGGTCCATGCTGAAATTGAACATTTTTTGGAAGCGAAGGCGCTAGAAAATATCGATGCGCTTAACCGGGGTGTCGGCGGCGGAGGCGGTTGGATGCGTTCATTCCCTGCGTTGCTACCTTTGGCTCTTATTCTGGAAAAAAATATAACGAAAGAGGATGTTACCGATCGACAAAAAATGTCGAATTACGTATTAGATATCATCGCATCGGCAAAGAAGAAAATCTCAGAAAACAATAGCATCAAAAATAACGCATTCTTCTTTCTTGCAATTTGTTTTGGCAAAACTGTTGATGAGATTGATAGCGTTTTGGCAGGAAATTTAAATAGCTTCGGAAAGGACCGAGGCCAAATCGCTCACAATACCGCACGCAATTACAATGTCCTACTTTCTCCGTCGAGCGAACTTGCAAACGTCAACAGTATAATTGGTCAAATATCGTCATTTTACGATGTTGTGTGATGATTTTCTGTCAAATAGTCGCGTGGACCTGTTGTGGACATGATGGATGCATTATTTTCAAGAGCTTCAGATTTCTAGAATTGCATTTTCCCGTATGTCCGCTTCGGGTCGGGTCCGGGCATTGCCGAGGCTCGCGTAGCCCGGATCCGGCGGCCCTGACGACCAGCGCCCAGGATGTCGCTGATGGGCGGAGAGCGGACCTATCCTGACGCATCGTCTCAAGAGCAACGATTGACGAATTTCGTTGATATCGTAATATTGGGTAAGTGATGATCTTTGGACCGCTCAGACCTTTGCGGTGGGCGACTGCTCTTAGACGCGCCAAATAGTGCTCACGAATGCTGGAGTGCTTTTAGAATAAAGACAACATATCTTATAAGCAGTCGTCTAGCCGTTTGTAATATAAAACCAATACGCACATACGAGACCTTTAATGTTTTCTAGCGATTTATTTACGTTTGTTGAGAGTTTTCTTGGAGCGGCGACGTCATTTTTTTACTCGTATATTTTTAGCGTAGCTGTCCTTATACGTCACCCGAAAGTAGGTCCGTTCTATCTTCAGCGGTGCTACGCAAGAGACGGAGTAAAGCAGATCGGGCCGCTGTCGTTGCATTTCATCTCTTTAATTGTATCGTTGTTTGTCGTCACACAGTGGGCATTTGGTACTAGAAAATCATTCGACTCCTTTCAATCACAGGATAATTTGCAAAGTATAGATAATGTAGTATTCGACTTATTTACGAATGCGGACCAACGATCTGGATTATGGTCACTGATGGTTGGTGCTCTCGTAGGTACGGCCTTAATAGATTTGATTGCTCGATGTGCGGTTTTGCTCGGATGGCCAGCAAAATCTCCTGTTCGAGGATACACACTTCTTAATTCGCGCGCGAGGCGAATCGCCGCTGATTACGCACTTTTTATGCCAGTGTCGTTAGGGTCGGCTGTCATTTTGATAGGTTTTTACATTCTAAGCAAATCCGATAGTGAAAAGAACAATTTGCTTGTATTTGGACTCTCAACTTTGATTATAGGCCCACTTATCGTTGTCCGAATATCAAGTGTACATTTTCTTCAAATGATGAATATTGGTAAATCCGGAATCCACTCAAAAAGATTATTTTTACTCGTTATGCGAGAATTTTTCCTGCCTTTTTCTTTTGTTGTGACAATTTTTTTCGTTGTGAAGGCATATCTAATGGTCGTAGAGACTTACCGCGATAACGATATATATAGGCCATCTGTGGAAAGAGAAATTTCTATTTTTGATTTCAAGTGTGATTTAATCGATCAAAACGAAGTTAAATATCACGCGCTAGTTTACAATCGCGGCAAAGGCATAGCAATTCTAAAGACCGGTTGGTTTAGAGTGCTGGGCGCTGATGCAAATATAGATCCGAATAAGATGCTGCCGTCTCAAATTTTCCCGCTCGAAAGTAATGTTGTAATATCTAGTAATAATTTTGTACAGATTAATGGTACCGCTAATGTAAAGCAGGGAGTTAGAAAATTTTCTGGTTGCGATATAAGTTGGGGGTTACTCCCCGGAGGTTACGTTTCTGTAGTTGCGCCCACTAGTGAGAGAAGCGTGCCGTGACCTAATTTGCTTTTCACGCCCACAGCTTGATTTCTTTAACACGCCCAGGCGTGGCAACGTTCGCTCACTGCCTCTGTCGATAGGGTCCGCAAAGGGTCGATTCCTGCCGCTCAGGAGGTCCCGATCTGCCTCGCCCCTGCGTCTATAAGTAGTGGGGTGTCTGTCTTAAACGGATAGGCACGCTTTAGACTTCCGCCGTGGCTAAAGCCTGCGCAGGCGTGGGTCGTAGGTCCACTTCCGAATCTTGCGCGCCTTGATCCCCGCCGCGTCGGCATGGGCGGGATTGATGAGAACGTTGAACTCCTCGGGCACGATGACGGACGGGACGATCAGCAGCGCCGTAGCGCCGCCGGCGATCCAGTCTGTCCCGAAATCGATGCTGGTCCTGCTGGCCGGCTCGGCGTCCCACCCCACCGGGAGGGTCGCCGGCTCCATCCGCAGCGCCGCCGACCATGCCGCGTCCGGTACCAAGATCTCAACGAGGTAGCGGTTCAGTGGCAGCCCGCTCGCGTTGAGGTGCACGACCGTTTCCAGGCAGGCGAGCGCGCGGGAAGTCGACGCATAGACGACGGCGCGATCGACCGCGTTCCACCTGCCGCCCGTCGCCTTGGCGCCGCCCCCGGACAGGTCGTCGGCGAGGTAGGCCCTGGTGTCGGCGGCGATGCGCCAGAGCGCATGGCTCACGCGTAGGCGCCGCTGGCGACCTGCGCGAGGGTGCGGGAAACCAGGCTCTGGCCCTCCATGGTGTCCATGTAGTCGATCGGCATGGCGTTCCCCAAGGCCGGCAATGGCTCGGTCAGCCAGCGCGACATCCAGGCCCGCGCGTCGAAGCCTTTCGCGTCGCCCGCCTCGTCGACCATTGCCTCCAGCTGGCCGACCAGGCGCGCGAAGCCGACGACCCGCTCGCCCTCGGCCTTCGACAGCCTCTGGTTCGCCTTGACTTTGCGGTTGAAGGTGGCGACCGGAAGGTCCAGCGCCTTGAGCACGACGCCCATCGCGATGACGGGCACACTGAGCCACGCTTTAGCCTCAGAGGCTTTTACGCCGTGCTTGATGATCTGGATGCGGTCCGCCGGTTGGGTTTCGTACAGCTTCCGGTATGGATCGACGGGCCGGCGTCCCCCGGGCCGTGGCGCGGCCTCCGTGCGAATGGCTTGGCGTCCCACCTCTGCGCTCCTTTGAGCATTTCACTAACTCAAATGATCTAGTCCGAATTCCCCGGACGTCAAGTCGGTCCGGCGGGCCGGGCCGAGGCCAATCGGCGCCACGAACGAGTTTGCGATGTACGGTCTCGCCTACGTCATCATCTCCACGGAATTCGCCTCCTTGCAGGCCGCGCTCGACAAGTCGCTGGCGCCTTTCCATCGCGGCGGCGTCGACGACTTCCCGCGCGACAAGCTCGCGTTCGACGACGCGACGGACAACCTCAGGCGGCTGCACGTCGCCGCGGTGTCCGTGTCCAGCGGGAACGGCCTTTCACTGCGGTGGGAAGACCCGGAGCCGCCCAGCGACTTCGACCTGGATTTCGGCGCGCTGCGAGATTTCGTCCGGTCCAACGGGTCCGCGTGGAGCGGACGCCTGTCCGACGTCGAACCCGACTTCCACGCCTTCGCGCGCCGGTTCTCCCGCTGGAAGCGTGACCCCGAGACCGGCGGTTACGGCCAGTGGCTGAACCCACAGGGCCGCTGGGACTGGTGGGAACTCGGCGGCAGATTCGACGGCGTCGTCAGCGGCGAGAAGCGCGCCGGCGCGGGGGCGGAATCGATGATCTCTTCGAGCCCGAACAAGGGCCGCGATCTCCTCGGCGGCATCGCGCGCGCCCTCGGCGCCAAGCCGTCCGAAGCCGAAGCGGAGATCGCCGCCAACGTGGACCTGGTGTCCGCGCTCCTCGATGCCGCGCGCCGCGACGACGAGCACGCGTTCCCTACCGCCGTCGTCCTGCCGGTCGGCGCCCGCGCCGACGAGTTCCGCTGGTTCGACTCCCTCGGCTGGAGACCGATCCCGCCGGAGACCAAGGCGCTTCTTTCCGTGCCGGACGACGCGAGCTTCAAAGAGACCGCGACGGCGGCATGGGAGCGGTTCGAGGGGATGGCGGTCACAGGAATTGCCTACCACTTCTGAGGTAGCGACCGCCAACGCTAGCTGGATATCAAGTATGTGATGTAGCGGCGAATCGAACAGGAGCCCCTAAAGTGCCGACACTTGAGATTATTAATACTTTGGCCACGCTTGCAACCGCGATGATTGCGTTTTCGGCATTGAAAAGCTGGAAGCATCAGGACAAGGCAAGGAAAGAATCGGACTTTATCGACGCACTAGTCGACAGCATGCACACGTACATTGTAGAAATGCACAGACCCATGACTTTGTTATTGATGACAGAAACCGGAATGGAAGGTTACAGAAAGACATGGCAAGAGAGTGAGCCCGCTGAGATTATATTTGATGGAGCGCGTGATTATGTTTACAAGAACGGAGGGCAAGACGCCAAAAAATTTGCTCAAATTCTCGAATTGGCTCAACCGTCAGTTGTTAAGTTAAGATCACTAATCGCGAAAGGACAAGTATTCAAATTTCCTAATTATGCAAGTTGTCAAAAAGATGTCGCAATGCTGACGTGGCATTTTGACAGGCTTGAAGCGTTTGCTGCGTTTATCGGGAATTCTTCCTGGAACTGGGATCATCCCGAAGTGCGTGAGCAGTTCAGTGAGATCATAAAAATAGACTCCGAAAATATGAATCAAGACATCCAGAGGATTAACGTGAGTGTTCTTGAATTTGCTGGCACAATTTACGCTCGCATTTACGGTCAAAGTTGATCATATTGGCGCCGGGCAACGACTTCGAGCGCCCCTTCGACTAGAAGGTCGTGCACCTTGCAATCCGCGGTCGCGGCGATGGCGCGAAGACGCCGCCAGACGTCGCGCGGCAGGTAGACGCGGGTGTGCACACGGTCGCCCACCGGCGCAGGGCTGTTTAGTTCTCAATATTGGCTGAGGGTTTCGAGGACGAGATTGACGTCTAGAGCGGCGCGCCAGCGGGCGTTTCGGACGTTTTCACATCCGCGCGCCCGGATCAAGTTGTAGGC
>Ga0181528_10000119_pt1 | contig 73772 bp, 57 predicted proteins | sample PEATcosm2014_Bin_47_FD_119742 | JGI IMG/M metagenome (GOLD analysis project Ga0181528, IMG submission 119742) | Peatland microbial communities from MTU Mesocosm Facility, Houghton, MI, USA - PEATcosm2014_Bin10_10_metaG | ecosystem: Environmental > Terrestrial > Soil > Wetlands > Peat | place...
ATGGCCGGAAGGCTCGGCCGAGAAGAAGCGCGGCGACCTTACGCCGGCACGCGAGAAGAACTTCGAAAAGTGGATTGGCATCTACAAAGAAGAAATGCTCTCTCGCGGAGAGTACATCGGGACGCTGTACGACATCGGTTTTGACCGGCCGGAGACTCACGTGGTTCGCAAGGACGGCAGTATGTACTACGCCTTCTACGCGCCGAAATGGAGCGGCAGAATCACCTTGCGCGGCCTTTCCCCGCGCGCTTACCGCGTTACCGACTACGTGGACGGGACGGATTTGGGAACTGTCCGCGGACCCGCCGCCACGTTGGATGTCCAATTCGAGAAGCATTTGTTGCTCCAAGCAAGACCGGAGTAGCCCTCATGAACAGACGAGCGTTTCTGCAGACTGGCACAGTGGGCGTTGCCGCTGGCCTCACTCCCTCTGCGCGCGCCTACACCCCGGAACACAACTGGGAAAAATACGACTGGGGATCCGGGCCCGAGGTGAAAGATCGGTTGTATCAGGGTCCTTTTCCGCAGTACCCGCCCGCGGCTGTCGTGCCCGATAGCGACGTGGTCATGGTGACCACGCCTTCGAAGGACATCGTTCCTAACTACGGCATGGGATTGGTGGTCTACGTGTCCGGCGATACCGGTCCTCCGCGCATTCCCGGAGAGGCGCTGGAAAAATCACTCGAGGATCTGGTGAAGATCCCGTTCGTCCAGAAAATTTACATTCGGCCGAACTGGCGGGAAGTGCAAAAGAGACCGGGCAGACTGGATTTCCCGGATTGGTGGCATATCACTTTCGAGCTCGCCAAGCGCTATAACAAGCGGGTCGGGTTCCGCATCATGCTGGAGAATCCCGATTTCCCCGAGCCGGGCATGCCCGAGTTCCTCATGCAGAAGGTGCCCTACGTAAAGCTCAAGGGCGAGTGGAAAGGAAACCCGTCGCAAGCCCGCTACAGCAAAGAGCACAAGATGCCGCGCTACGAGCATCCGGCTTATCAAGCGGCGTTTCGTGAGCTGAACGCTCTGTTGGCCGCGGAACTCAACGGCAATCCGCAAGTCGAGTACATGGACACGATGATGTACGGGTTCTGGGGTGAGGCGCATACCTGGCCGTTCGAGGGCAACACTTTCCCCAGTAACGTGGTGGCCGAGCAGACCTGGATGAAGATGCTGGAGACCCAGTTGGAATTCTGGACGAAGACGCCGCTGGTCACCAACACCGAACCGGACTTCAGCCTGGTGGGCAATTCCGATCTGCTCGATCGAACCATCCGCACGCACAACTGGATTCGGACGGATACGATCTTCATCGAAAACACCCAGATTGAAGCGCTCAGCAACCGGCCGGCGTGGACTGCGGCGATCTGTGAAGTCGGCATGACCACCGGCGACCCCAAGCGCCTCCAGATCGACGAGGGGATTACGTACAACGAGAAGATTACTTCTCACGTGCTGGATGTCGGGGCGAACTACTGGTCCGTGTGGAACTGGCACAATGAAGCCGCGAAGAACGTTCTCAGCTATTACGAGAAGTATCCGGAACCCATCGACTACGTCGCGCGCCACATCGGATACCGGGTGTTTCCTTCCTTTATCTGGAGCTTTGTCCGCGAGGGAACGCCGGGTCTCGTAGTGGGTCTGGCCAACAAGGGTGTTGCGGGCGTGCCAGGGGTGTTGCGCCTGACGGTGTTCAGCGATGACGGCAAAGTTAACGTCAGCGGATGCGTGGATCCCGGTTATCCGAAGCCCACCGGCATCCGCCAGGCAATGCTGGTGCTGCCGCCTGGAACGGAGTGGCAGGGACTGAAGCTGAAGGCGGAGTTGGAGGTCAAGGGCGTGCGCTATCCCATGAATTGGGCGTGCCAACAGAAAACCAATTCCGACGGGTCTCTCACCCTGAGACGCAACGTACGCGGATGACCCGGCGGTGATTGCTCGGACGCATTCCCAATGCCTCAGCCCTGAAGGGTTCACGCGCATTCCCGATCCCGCTCCAGCGCATCGCTAAGTCATCCCCAGAATGGTCTTCTGAAGAAAAGCTTATCGAGGAGCCAGACGGGTCTCGGGTACTGAAGACGTCAGCTTAGTCCCACCGTGATGCGCGCCTGTTCTCGGCCCGCTCGAAATCTCCGCCAGCCCTCTATTCCCGTTCATTTTGCGTGATCCGGGCCTGTTAGACCCGTTTCGAATCTTCCGTAGTCCGCGAATTCCCGCCCCGAAACGGAGACGCGACCGTGAGGGAGCGGTTGCATCCAGAGTGTTTTCGAGCGCCCCACCACTTCGCCGCACCCCCCCCGCGCAACGCGATGCGTGAGGATCCGGTGATCTGCCAGCCGCAGCCGTTCAGCGCTTAGAGTTTCGACCATCTGGACGATCGCGCGGGTACTCTAGAGAGATGGATGCGGGAAGCACGGCTCGACCACGCCGCTGGCGAGGAACCCGATGCGCGGCGCGCCGTCGTCGGGGGCTTTTTGCAAAGCTGTGGCTCGCCTCGATTCTCGCATTGGCAGTGCTACCCGCCAGCGCTTCCGAGCTGGCTGCATTTACAGCAGCCGGCGGTTCAAGCGTGTCCGCTTCGTTTCAGGCTCCCACGAGCGAGCTTTCTACTTCGTCCCAGCTCGGCGCCATCCCGCTTCCGCCCGGCGTGACCGCCGTGAAGGTCGAGAACGGCTACGCGCTGGTGCATGACGGCGAATTGAGCTTTCTCATCTTTGATTTGTCGCCGCCTTTCCGGCAGCCCCGGCTCGTCGAGATCCACCCTGCGGAAATGGGACTCGTTTCGGTTGCGGTGCAGGACTTCTCGCTTTCGCCCGACCGCGTGTTGTATATCTCCGCTTTCGTCAACTTCGGCCTCGGCAACCAGCGCTACGCCCTGCTGCGGTATGCGCTGGCGGAGCAAGACGCAAAGTTGCAGTTACGCCATCTGCCTGACGTCCGCTGCCGCCATCTGGGCGCCGGACGGCGTGGGGTCTGGTGCCTCGACCCTGACTTTCGGCCAGCGCGCAACCAGTTGCCCACGCTCAACTGGATCGCGTTTCTAGGCGCATTCAGGTCCATTCCGATCACGAAGCAGCCGGGCATGTCGCTGGGGCCCGCTCGCGTGATCGTGGACGGCGAGGATTCGGCGGAAACGTGGCTGCCGTCGATGCGGGCGTTCCTGGAAGTCGACCCGCTCACAGAGTCGGTGCGCTACTCGCCAATCCCGATTGAGCAAACCAGCCGCGCCATCACGAGTTTCGCGCTCTCGGCGAGCGGAAAAGTACACGCGTTGTTCCCGCTGCGGGGCTCCGGCGAAGAGGCACTGACTACGCCTTATGCGCTTGCGGAACTGGATGCCAAACGCGAGACGTGGCGGCGGCTGTTGAGCGAACGGACCTTTCCACGCGGGGCTCTCCTGGCGGGTTGGAATGGCCCGGATCTCTGGCTCTGGAACCGTCCGGCGCGCAGCCTGGAACGGATTGAAGGCGTGCAGCCATAGACCTTGATGCGAACCTGTCCGGTCTCAGAACGTTTGGCGATCAGGCTGAATCTACGGATTTTCTCTCGACCGGCCGAACCAGCTCAGGAATCGGGCCACTTGTACTCGGCTTCTGCGTCGGGAAGCGGCTCAGCGGAAGAGCCGCCGATGGGGGGTGCTTGCAGAGCGAGCAGGCGGGCTGGCAGGACTACCGTAAAAGTCGAGCCGCGTCCCAGCTCACTTTTCAGGTCAATACGGCCGCCGTGCGCGCGAGCGGTCCACAGCGCGAAGCTCAACCCCAGGCCGAGGCCGCTGCCGCCGCCGGCTTGAACGCCCCGTATCTTATAGAGATGGTCGAAGATATGCGGTCGGTGCTCGGGTGCGATCCCCGGTCCGGTATCGCAGACAGACAGCCGGATGTCTCCGGGGATGCCACCGCCGTAAGCGAGTGCAATGCGCACCTCGCCTCCGGGCGGCGTGTACCGGACAGCGTTCGAGACCAGGTTGGAAAGCATGTGCTCGAATTGCTGGCGGTCGACGCTCGCGAAGCAGCGTCTCTCGGGCATCTCGGCATCCAGCCGCAGGTTCTTCGCCATCGCGCTCAGATGATGCTCGCTGAGGACGTTCTCCACGAGGGAGACCAGGTTATAGCGTTTGGGGTGCAGGATGAGTTGTCCGGATTCCGCCTGAGCGAGAAGGAGCAGTTCATTGACCAGGGCCGAGAGCTGTTCCAGGTCTTGCACTGCCTCCGTGATCGCATGCCGGTACTGTCCGATCGTAGTGGCGGAGAGCAGCGCGACCTCCAGGTTTCCACGAGCCGCCGTAATCGGCGTTCTTAACTCGTGCGAGGCGTTGACCGAGAACTGGCTGATCTGTTCGAAACTTTGGCTCAACCGCTCCATCATGCTGTTGAAAGTGCAGATCAGCTTGTCGAGTTCATCCCCGGTACCGTGTTCCGCGAGGCGCACATCCAGATGGCCGCCGCTCACCGCTCCCGCGGCTGCGGCGAGTTCTTTGACGGGCACCAGCGCGCGGCGGGCGACCAGCCAGCCAAAGAACCCGATAATCACCAGCACCGCCGGCAAGGCGAGAAAATAGGTGTGCACGAACCCTTGCAGAATCACGAGCAGTCCACGGACCGGCACGCCGATGGCGAGATAGAACTCCTTGCCTTCGTCGTGGGCCCGGCCCATGAGCACCATGTAAGTCTCGCCCTTAGCGCCGTGCTTGACCTTGAGGATGGGGCGGGGCGAGGCCAAAGCCTCATCGTGGTCGATGAAGTTGTAGTCCGCGAGTTGGTTAAACCTCGGCGATAGCTCCCAGACCTCTCCGTCGAGCGACTCGATGCGAATGCACTGGCGAATGCGCGCGACCACATCGGCCTCGCCGGACGTGTTCACGTGCGGGAGCCACGTCGGAGGAGTCGTCGCCTGACTGAGGTAGGCCAGGACGTCTCCCCATTCCTGTTCCAGCATCAGCTCGCTTTGCTTTTGCAGCATCGAATCGAGGGCTCGCTCGAAGAGCACGCCCACACAACCGAGAACTGCGGAAAAGAAGAGAATGTAGCTGAGCGTCAGCCGCATTCGCAGGCTGCGGAGAACGGCGGGCAACCGCAGCATAGTGGAGAGATGAAACGTCATGCCGGGATCCGCCGGACGCGTCTATGCGGGTCTCACTCGCCAGCCTTGTCGTTGATATCGAGCATATAGCCGATGCCCCGCACGGTGTGTATCAACTTAACGGGAAAGCGGTCGTCGATCTTGCTGCGGAGGTGCCGGATATAGACGTCGACAATGTTCGTGAGCCCGTCGTATTCCATGTCCCACACGTGCTCCACAATCATGGTTCGACTGAGCGGCCGTGAGCGATTCCTCAGCAGGTATTCGAGGATGGCGTATTCTTTTGGCGCCAGATCCACGGGTTCGCCAGCGCGCTGGACTCTGCGCCGGGCGCAGTCCATGACCAGATCGCCGATGCTAAGGCGTTCGGGCGTGGGGAGTCCGCGCCGCAACAGCGCGCGTACACGGGCCAGCAATTCGACAAAGGCGAAGGGCTTAACGAGATAGTCGTCGGCTCCCTGTTCGAGTCCGCGAACCCGATCGTCTATCCCGCCGCGCGCGCTCAGGATCAGTACGGGCGGGCTGACTTTGCGGTTGCGCATCTTTTCAAGGACCTCGATGCCGTCCATGTCGGGCAGCATCAAATCCAGGATCACGAGATCGAAGTCCGCGGCATGCACCTTCTCGAGCCCGGTGGTCCCGTCCAGTGCGTGGTCGACGACGAATCCGTTGCTTTCTAAACCCCGTTGGAGGAAGTCGGCGATTCGCTTTTCGTCTTCAATCAAGAGTATGCTTGCTGGCTTTTGTGTCGAGTCGCTCATGGGCCTTCCAAATTACAGCACCGGACCAATTCGCCAAGGAACGAATTCCTGGTGGCCCATACGCTCGCTCGCGGCTCTCTTGCCGGAGGCAACGCGTACCAGTTCATCAAAAATCAATCGTCCCAATCCCTCTACGGTCATAGCGCCCTCGGCGATCTGACCGGCATTTAAATCCATGTTATCCCGCATCCGATGGAATGTGCTGGAGTTAGTGGCGATCTTCAACACTGGGATGGTGGGGAAACCGATCGCACTGCCACGCCCGGTGGTAAACGCAATCAGATTCACACCGCCCGCCGCGAGGCCGGTGAGGGACACCGGGTCGTAACCGGGAGTGTTCATAAAGACGAGTCCTGGCCCGTGCACTCGTTCCGCATAGTCCACTACTTCATTGAGACTCGTACTCCCCCCTTTGGTTACAGCCCCAAGCGACTTTTCGACGATGTTCGTTAGCCCGCCTTCCTTATTCCCAGGAGAAGGATTGTCGTCGAAGCTGCCTCCGAAGCGGTTCAAATACGCCTTGTACTTGGCGATCATGGCGAGCAGTCGTTCGGCGACCTCGCGGGAGCGGGCGCGGCGGACCAGAAGGTGTTCCGCGCCAACAATCTCTGGAGTCTCGGCGAGCACCGCGGTTGCCCCCAGGGCGGCGAGAATGTCGCTGCAATGGCCCAGGGCAGGATTGGCGGTAACGCCGGAAAAGGAGTCCGACCCTCCGCAATTGAGTCCGACCACGAGCTTTGACACGGGCACTTCCACTCTGGTTTCAGCCGATGCGCGATCCAGAAAAACGGAGATCTGCCTGCGGGCTGCCTCCAGCGTGGACCGCGTGCCGCCGCTCTCCTGGAGAGTGAACCCCGCAATGCGCGAGTGCGCAGGGGCCTGCGAGCCGAGATAGTGCGAAATCTGATTGGTTTCGCATCCGAGTCCAACGATGATTGCCGAACTCACATTGGGGTGCGCCAGCACGCCGGCGAGCGTTCGCTGCAACTGCTCGGTGTCCGGACCGATCGAATGCCCGCAGCCTTCGCCGTGCGGGAAGGCCACGACACCATCGACGTTGGGAGGCAGTGCCACTCCGGCGTAGCTGGCGGCAATGGCGGAGACTGTGTGCGCGGCGCAGTTCGACGCCGCCACTACGGCGATGTAGTTCCTTGTGCCGGCCCGGCCGTCCTCCCGCTGATAGCCCAGGAAGACAGGCACGTCACTGGGCCGGTCGGGAAGCGGGCGAGCCACGTCTGGAAACTCGTAGTTGAAGACGATCTCTTCAAATGCGAGATTCCTGGTATGGACGTGAGCGCCGGCCTCGATCGGAATCCAGGCACGGCCGATCACCTCCCCATAGCGGCGAACCGGTTCGCCCGCGGGAATGTGCGCAAGCGCGACTTTGTGACCGGCAGGGATGGCATCCCGGACCGTGACGGTCTCGCCGCCGGGCCGGATGATCTGCCCGGGAACGAGACTCACGCGGGCGACCGCCACGTTGTCGGAGGCATGGAGACGAACCGCCGCGTTTTCCGCAGTCGGCGCCGGCAAGACTTCAATCAGGTCCAATTCATCTCCTCTTCGGTGACTGACTACGGCTTATCGAACCAGGGCGGTCTCCATGATGTCCTCTCCGGTGTGAACATGGAAACCGTTCTTGATGGGGTGGATCAGGACCCCGCCTTCGGATGGGGCGGGGATTTGCTCTACCCGCCGAATCACCTTGAACTTGGAGTTCTCCGCGGCTGGGATGAACTTGCCGACATGGAGATGAAGATGGCATTGGGTGCGAACCTTGTCCCCGTTGTAGGCGACTCCCCATTCGCCTTCGGCAAAGTGCTTTTTGGCCTCGGCAATGGCAAAGCTCCACAGGCGATCGCGCTCTTTCTTGGGCATCAGGTGCAGCGGATGCGACCCCGGCATATGCGCCTTGGGCATAATCAGCCAGCGATTCGGCTTGCGGGGGTTGATGTCGCGAACAACAAAGAATTCCACGTCCGCCGGCTGGCTTTCCGCCTCGCGGCAGAGGCTGCACTCGCGTTTCTTCATCGACTCGGGATCGTTCAGGTTGCAGTCGCAACCGCGCACGTCCGCGCCCAGCCGGAAGGGAGCGGCGCTCAGCAGCAACGTCACCAGGACGACCACCGGGACGCACGGCCGGACTATCTTCCACAGCATCTCTGCCATTATATCGGTGACCCACCTATACTAATGGGTGTCTGACGCCAGGCCGGATGCGCGGCCGTTCCCAACGCTGTTGTTCATCGCGCTGATTGCTCTGATCGGCGTCTCCCTTTGCTCACTGGGGCTGACCGGGCTGATTGGCCCGGATGAGCCGCGCTATGCTTCCATCGGCCGGGAGATGGCGACGTCGGGCGATTGGGTCACCCCGCGGCTGTGGGGCGTTCCATGGTTTGAAAAGCCCGCTCTGCTCTACTGGCTGGTCGGCGCGGCGCATCGCCTCGGTCTACAGGCGGAGGTGGCCGCGCGGTTGCCGGTGGCCCTCTGCGGAGCCCTGTTTGCGGCCTTCTTCTGGTGGGCGCTCAGAAAACTCGATCGTGAGCCGGAAGCGCCGTTGGCGGCCGTGCTCCTGGCGGCGAGCGCCGGATGGATGGCGGTTGGCAATGTCGCGGCCACCGACATGCCGCTCGCCGCGACCTTCAACGCCGCGTTGCTGTCGGCCCTGCTTTGGCTCAAAACGGAGCGGTCGCGCTGGGCCATCGCCGCGGGCGCGTTCTTAGGTCTGGCGTTGCTCGCCAAAGGGCTGGTTGGCGCAGTCCTGTTCCTGCCGCTGTTGTGGTTTGCACGCAGACGCCTGAAGGGACTTCTGCTCCTGTCGCTGGCATCCGCGGCTGTGGCCTTACCCTGGTATGCGGCTGTGACGGCCCGTTACGGCATGGAGTTCATCCGGGTTTTCTTTATAGAGCACCATTTCGGCCGTTTCGCGCGTCCCGACCTGCAGCACGTGCAACCGTTCTGGTTTTATGTCCCGGTCCTTTTGGGACTCCTGTTTCCCTGGACGCCGTTGCTCGCTCTGCTCCGCCGCTCGACGTTCAAAGCCGGGCTCGAGCGCATATTCGCCGCTGTGGCGGTGTTCGGGTTCGTGTTCTTCTCGGCGTCCACCAACAAGCTCCCGGGCTACCTGCTGCCGCTGCTCCCGGCGGTGTGCGCGCTGCTGGCGCATGCGATTGTGCAGGCTGACGCGCCAAAGCGGACGCTGGCCTGCTGCGGTCTGCTTCTAGCGCTGATCCCTTTGGCTGCGGCCGTGTTGCCAGAAGCGTTACGCTCCGGGCTGCGCCATGTTTCGTGGGCCGGCATTCCCTGGCTTTACTGCGCTTTGGCAGTCCCTGTCGCGGCGGGCGCGTACTTTCTGGCACGGCGGCGCCACACGGGCGAGGCGGTCGCCGTGCTGGGTCTGCTAATGTCCGCAGGCTGGCTCTACGTGAAGCTGACCGCGCTGCCGGCGGTGGACCAGGCGGCGAGTGCGCGCCCGCTCTGGAACCGGGTACGAGTCCAACGCGAGGACACCTGCGTCGAGACCCTGAACCGCGCGCTGCGCTATGGGCTGAACTACTACTCAATAACGCCGTTGCCCGACTGCGCCCAGGTGCCAAAGCCCTACCGCATCCGCCAGGTTGGACGTCAAGAAGTACAAGTCGTGGCTTCTGAGCCGCCCGGTCTGCCATCCCCGGACGAATTGGGCCGGACCCGGCAGCCATAGGTTCGGGCGCCGCCCGCGCGCGATGCCCGCCCAGTCTCCCTGAATGGAGGATGGTTGTGCTCACTCTCGATTCACTCGTATAAAGTAAGGGCATGGCTCTGATAGAGGCGATTCAGGAGGCGCTGCGCGCCGAGGGTTTGGACGGCTGGCTGTTTTTCGACCATCACCGGCGGGATCCGCTCGCCTATCGCGTCCTGCAGTTCCAGCCTGCACAAATGGTGACCCGGCGCTGGTACTACCTTGTGCCAGCCGAAGGCGAGCCCCGTAAGCTGGTGCATAAGATCGAGCCGGATGTTCTTGACGGACTCACCGGGTCCACGACCTGCTATTCCGGATGGCGCGATCAGAGGGTCCACCTGCCTGCGTTACTCGCCGGCTGTAAGCGGGTCGCCATGCAGTACTCGCCGGACTGCGCAATCCCTTATGTCTCGAATGTTGACGCGGGCACAGTCGAGCTGGTGCGCGGTTGCGGCGTGGAGGTCGTGACTTCGGCCAATCTGATCCAGATCTTTGAAGCTGTCTGGAGCGAGGCACAGTACGCTTCTCACAAGAAAGCGGGCACTCTCGTGGACGCGATCCGGCGCTCGGCGTTCGTTCGCGTCTCGGAGGCATTGCGCTCGGGCACGCGCGTGACCGAGTACGAGATCCAGCAGTTCATTTGCGATAGCTTCAAGAGCAACGGGCTCACCTACGACCACGGTCCAATCGTCGCTGTCAACGGGAACGCTTCCAATCCGCACTACGATCCGGACCGTAACCATAGCTCCGAAATCCGGGCCGGCGATCTGCTTTTGATCGATCTGTGGGCCAAACTCGATCAGCCTCGCGCGGTTTACTACGACATCACCTGGACCGGGTATTGCGGGCAGAATCCACCGACGGAGATGCTGAGCGTATTTTCCGCCGTTACGGGCGCGCGCGATGCCGCCGTCGCCTGCGTGAAGAGCGCGGTGGCCGCCGGCGAGCCGCTGGCCGGATTCCAGGTTGACGACGCCTGCCGTGGTTTTTTGCGGGAGCGTGGTCTCGACGATCACTTCTTTCACCGCACCGGCCATTCCATCGGCGAGGAAGTCCACGGCAACGGCGCCAACATGGACAACTACGAGACCCACGACGAGCGCCTGGTCATTCCGGGTACCTGCTTCTCGGTCGAACCCGGCGTCTATCTCCCAGCCTTTGGCATCCGCAGCGAAGTGAATGTCTATCGGGGACAGGACTCGGCGGAAGTCACAGGCGAGATCCAGACTGAGCTGTTGCGTCTGCTATGAGAGTCGTCTGACCGAGACGCATCGCCGGCTCCGACAGGCCACGAGCCGCCTGTGCACCTTCGTACAAAACAGCCCTTCCATGCCGCCGGATTGCTAGCTCCGCTTTGAGCCACAATTCGCGCAGAAGGCTGCCGTTTCGCGGAATTCCGAGCCGCAGCGAGTACAGAATTGGCCCACGCCCCCGCCTGCCCGCGGTGTCCAAGAGTAGCGCTCGCTTGGTTCCGAAACGAGCCGGACCAGCACCACGACAACCAATATGACGAGAAACAATTCGCCACACCGGAAGAAGATGTGGAACCCGGGGAAGAAGAAGCAATGCATAGCTGGCCCTCTTTTTCTGCGCCTGGCGCCGAGTTGCGAACCCTGCTCACATATACGTGCGAAATGTTGAATTCGTTCGGCGGGAGGATGAAACTTAGCTCGGAAAGCTCCGCGGCGGAGGTTGGAGGAGGATTAGGAGGAGAATCCGCCGCGAAGCTTGGGTGGTCTGCACGGTACAACGCCCATCGGTCTGGACGACTTACATTACGGGCCGATAGTAACAGACTTACGGGTCTTTTAATCGAGAAAAATCAGAGGCATCCATCGAAAGATAGGCGCGGGATCCTCGTTCGACTCACGGCCCAGACTGCATCTTCAGATGCCGTGAGACGGGCAGCACATCATGCCCGTCCACGCAGAGATCCTGAACCTGACTCACATTGCCAGGTTCGGCCCGAACAGTCTGACAGTGGGGGTAGTGCCTTCGGCGAGCGTACGGCTCAACTGATCAAGCCGTGGCTGGCGCAATTCTCTCTTCGCCGCGAGTTCTGATTACGCCGGTTCCACGGCTGGCCGCAAGCACTCTTGTGCAGGCCTGCTGCGGGAAGCCCGTTTTTAGCTCGCATTGGGGCCGCTTTTCGGACTTTGACACCTTCAATCACAACGGGTTGCGAGGGGCCGCCGTGTCACAATAGGAGGTATTGTGACAGGTCATGAGATCCGCCAGACATACCTCGATTTTTTCGCCGCCCGGAATCATCGCATCGTCCGTTCTTCTTCTTTGGTACCCGCCAACGATCCGACGTTGTTGTTCACCAACGCCGGGATGAACCAGTTCAAGGACGTCTTCCTCGGCATCGAAAAGCGCGATTACTCGCGCGCTACCTCGGCCCAGAAGTGCGTCCGGGCCGGCGGCAAGCACAACGACCTCGAGAACGTCGGCTACACCCGCCGCCATCACACGTTCTTCGAGATGATGGGCAACTTCAGCTTCGGCGACTATTTCAAAGCCGATGCTATCGACTTCGCCTGGGACCTGGTGACCAACGTCTACGTCCTGCCCAAGGACAAGCTTTACGTGACCGTTTTCCGCGAGGACGACGAGGCCGAGGAGCTGTGGCAGAAGGTCGCTGGCGTGTCGAAGGATCGCATCTTCCGCCTCGACGAGAAGGACAATTTCTGGCAGATGGGCGAAACCGGCCCGTGCGGACCATGCTCCGAGATCCACTTCGACCTCGGGGAGCGCGGCGCTGAACCGGGGCGTGAACATGAGCGGTTTCCCCTGGATGGCGGCGGGCGGTTCGTCGAAATCTGGAATCTGGTTTTCATGCAGTACGACCGCGACTCGCGCGGGGTGCTGACGCCGCTGCCTCGCCCTTCGATCGATACAGGTCTGGGGCTCGAACGTGTAGCGGCAATCATGCAGGGCAAGCTCTCGAACTACGATTGCGACCTGCTGCTCTCGATTGTCAAGAAGGCCGGCGAACTGTTTGGCAAGCCCTATCTTGCCGGGAATGGCTCGGCTGAGGACCAGCGCGCGGATACAGTAATGCGCATCTGCGCCGATCACGCCCGCGCCGCGGCGTTCCTCATCCACGACGGCGTCATGCCCTCCAATGAGGGCCGCGGCTACGTGCTGCGCAAGATCATGCGCCGGGCGCTGCGCAACGCCCGCATGATTGGTGTGCAGGATACCTTCCTTTACAAGCTGACCGATTTCGTAGCCGAGTTTATGAAACCGGCGTATCCCGAACTGCTCGAATCCGCCGCGCGAGTGGCCCGCGTGGTGAAAGAAGAAGAGCACCGCTACGCCACCACGTTCCAGGTGGCCGAGCGCGTGTTCCACGACGAGGCGAAGTCGGCCATCGGCGGGATCCTGCCCGGCGCCGCGGCCTTCAAGCTCTACGACACGTATGGCATGGCGCTCGACGAGCAGGAGGAGATGGCTCGCGAGCTGGGCTTGAGCATCGACACGCAGGGCTTCGAAGAGGCCATGCAGAAGCAGCGCGAGCGCGCCCGCGCCAGTTGGAAAGGCGCCGAGAAGGCGCAGATCGCGCCCGTCTATCAGGATCTGCACGCGCATCTGTCCACGCGCTTCATTGGCTACGATTCCATGAACGGTCAGGCGACGATCCAGGCGTTGATCGCGGATGGCGCTGCCGTCGCCGAATTGCCGGCCGGAGTCGAGGCGGAAATTGTGCTCGATCCGACGCCTTTCTATGCGGAGTCGGGCGGCCAAGTTGGCGACATCGGGGCCATTTACGACGAATCGCGCGAGCGCAAACTCGCCCAGTTGCTGAGCACGAGCGCTCCCATCAAGGGGCTGCACGTCAGCCGGATTCGAACCCTTGCGCCACTCAGTGTCGAAACCGCCGTCTTCGCCCAGGTGGACGAGGAAACCCGCTCAGCCACGCGCCGTAACCATACCGCCACCCACCTGCTGCAGGCTGCCCTCCAACAGACGCTGGGCAAGCACGTGAAGCAGGCCGGCTCGGTAGTGGATCCCACGCGGCTGCGCTTCGATTTCACGCATTATGCATCGCTTTCGGCAGACGAACGTTCCGAGGTCGAGCGGCTCATCAACAACGAGATTGTTGAGAACGTTCCCGTCGGCCTTGAAGTGATGGATCTTGACAACGCTCTGCAGACCGGCGCCATGGCGCTGTTCGGCGAGAAATACGGTGACAAGGTCCGCGTGGTTACCGTGCCCGGTTTTTCGCGCGAGCTGTGCGGCGGAACGCACGTCTCGCGGACCGGCGACATCGGCGTCGCCAGGATCGTGTATGAGGGATCCATCTCGGCGGGCGTGCGTCGTATCGAGATCATCACGGGCCCGGCGGCGGTCCTTTCGCGCCTCGAAGCGGAGAAGGGCGAATTGAGCGTCGAGATCGAGAAGGTGCGCGAACAGCACCGCCAGCTCGAACGCCAGGTGGAGCTTCTGAAAGAGAAGGTCGCCGTGGCTCTGACCGCCGAGGTGGAAGCCGCCGCACGCGAGATCAATGGCGTCCACGTCGTCGCGACCACGGTGGAAGGCGTCGACCGGAACCAGCTCCGCAACATGGCCGACCAGCTTCGCAACAAATGGAAGAGCGCCGTAGTGGTGCTCGGCACTACAACCGATTCCGGCGTCGCCCTGATTGCCGCCGTCACGAAGGATCTGACCGCGAAGGTTCACGCGGGCAAACTCGTCGGCGCGGTGGCGCAGGCCGTTGGTGGTAAGGGCGGCGGCCGTCCCGACCTCGCTGAGGCGGGCGGGAAGGATGCCGCGGCATTGCCCGCTGCGCTCAATAGCGTCTACTCGACCGTCGAGAAGATGCTCGGCTAACGGAGCCCTCTGACGCACGCTTTAGCGTGCTGCGGCGAGATTCATCTCGACGTCCGGAAAGATGGCGGCATGAATGCCGCCACGGCACGCTAAAGCGTGCGCCACAGCGTGGCGCGGCTCCGACGTGCGCACACGACGCTTTAAACCTCGATAGAATCGTTTCACCGCTGGCAGCGCTGCGATTCGGAACCGGATATGGCGACTGACGGCGTGGAAGGACGGACCATGAGGAAATCGACTGGAATCGGGCGGCGCTCCATGTTTGGCGCGATCGCGGGCGCAATGGCGCTGATGGGTGAAGAGCGTGCGGAGCAGGTGGTCAAAGACGCTCCGATCCGCCCGAGGGAACCGCTCAAGATCACAAAGCTGGAGACCTTTCTGGTCAAGCCGCGCTGGCTCTTTCTGAAGATTCACACCAACGTGAAGGAGATCATCGGGCTGGGCGAACCGATCACCGAAGGCCGCGCGCTCACCTGCGCCGAAGCGGTGAAGGAGATTGAGCCGTACCTGATCGGCAAGGACCCGCGAGCTGTCGTGCACCACTGGCAGGCCATCTATCGCCACGCGTTCTATCGCGGCGGACCGATCCTCACATCGGCGCTCAGCGGCATCGACCAGGCTTTGTGGGACATCAAGGGCAAGGCGCTCGGCGTGCCGGTGTACGAGTTGCTGGGCGGCCCCACGCGCAACAAGGTTCGATGCTACGCGCACGCCAGCGTCGACAATCCCGACAGCGTGCGGAAGGCGATTGCGCAAGGCTTTACGGCTTTCAAAACCGGGCCTGCGAAAAAGCGGCCGGCGCGCTACATCGAGTCGCCCTCCGCGGTAGCCTACGCCGGCGAGAAGCTTGGCGAGTTCCGTAAGCTGGTTGGGCCTGACATCGACATCGCCGTCGATTTCCACGGGGCGATCTCGCCGGCTCACGCCAAGATGCTCATCAAGGCGATGGAGCCGTACACGCCGATGTTCATCGAGGAACCATGCCAGGCGCAGAACCACGATGTGATGGCGGAGATCGCGCGTTCCACGTTCCTGCCGATCGCGACCGGCGAGCGGGTCTTCACGAAGTGGGGTTTCCGCGAGGTGCTCGAAAAGCGGGCGGCCGTCGTGCTTCAGCCCGACCTGTGCCACGCAGGAGGCATCACCGAGGTGCGCCTGATCGCCGGCATGGCCGAAGCCTACTACGCGACCATCGCGCCGCACAATCCGCTGGGGCCGATCTCGCTTGCCGCGGGCGTGCAAATCGCCGCGTCCATTCCAAACTTCCTGATTCAGGAGCAGGTCTCGCTCGGCGACGGTTATGTGAAACGGCCCTTCACGATATCTCAGGGCTATCTCAACCTGCCCACCGCGCCAGGACTCGGCATCGAGCTCGACGACAACGCGATGGCTGACAAGCTCGGCCACGACTGGAAGAATCCGGAAGCCTACGACGCCGACGACGGCAGCGTCGTGGACTGGTAGCCTGGGAACGCCGATCTCCAGATCGGCTCGCGTAGGCCTGGGAACGCCGATCTCCAGATCGGCTTGTTCTTGTTCTGAAGCTCGGCATCGTCTCTGAGCTTGCCGATCTGGAGATCGGCGATCCCAGGAGCGTTAGACCTTCTGTTTGATCTTCAGGAGGCGCTCGCCTGCCTCGACGAGCGTCTCGTCGCGTTTGCTGAAGTGAAAGCGCACATAGCGCTTTTCGTCTGTGTGGAAGAACACCGATCCCGGTACGGGCGCGACGCCGATTTCGTCGATCATCCAGTGCGTGAAAGCGAAGTCGTCGGCAAAGCCGCACTCCGACACGTCCACCATCACGAAATACGCGCCCTCGGGCGTTGTGTAGGGTAGCCCGGTCCGATCCAGGTACCCGAGCAGGATGTTCCGCTTGCGTGTGTATTCGCTCGCCAGGTGCGCGTAGTAGCTCTCAGGGAAGCGTAAGGCCACCGCCGCCGCCTCCTGCAGCGCGTGCGCCGCGCCGATGGTGAGAAAGTCGTGGACCTTGCGCACCGCTCCCGTGAGTTCCTCGCACGCGAGCACGTAGCCCAGCCGCCAGCCTGTGATCGAGTAGGTCTTCGAAAGCGAGCTGCAACACAGCGTCCGCTCGAACATTCCGGGCAGCGCGGCGAGATAGGTGTGCTGGTGCGGTGCGTAGACGATGTGCTCGTAAACTTCGTCAGTCAGCACGAAGGCGTCGAACTCCTGGGCGAGGCCGGCGACGACCTGCAGTTCCTCACGGCTGAAAACTCGGCCCGTCGGATTCGAGGGATTGCAGATGATCAGCACTCGCGCGCCTTGTTCGAACGCCGCGCGCAACTCGGCCGCATCGAAACGGAATTCTGGCGGATAAAGATTCACGAAAACCGGCTCGGCGCCATTCAACAGAATGTCGGCGATGTGGTTTTCATAAAACGGCGAAAACAGGATCACCTTGTCGCCGGGATTGGTGACGGCCATCATGGACGCCATCATCGCCTCGGTGCTGCCGCACGTCGTCGTGATGTGGCGATCGGGATCGATGTCGAGGCCCATGAAGCGGCTCTGCTTGGCTGCCAGAGCGGCGCGGAAATTCTCCGTGCCCCAGGTGATGGCGTACTGGTGGTGGCCGTCGCGCAGCGCCTGATGTGCCGCCTCGACCAGCGCTTCGGGAGGGGCAAAGTCGGGGAAGCCCTGGGCCAGATTCAATGCGCCGGCCGCCTGGGCCAGCCGCGTCATATTGCGGATGCAGGACTCGCCGATGCCGGTGAGCCGTTTTGCGGTTCTGCTCATTCGTCCGTTGCCTGTAAGCCCCCGAAGTGTATTCAGTGTAACCGGAATCGCGCGGCGACCGGTTGGATGATCGAAAAGCGGCTGGCGGCACTTGTCTCTGAAAGATCCTTTTTCCGGCGACCTTCGAGCGGCTGTGTCTATGGACCGGCCTGTGAGACAGGGACGATTGCCGGCAGCCGCCACGTGCCGTTGAGGGCTGCCTGGCGTGGTTGATACAGGCGCAGCACTACGTGTACGCCTTCGCCCGGTTGCAGCGGGAGCCAGTTATATTGCTCAGCGAGCGGCATCGACGGCCCCAGTGTGATGCGAATGGCCCCGCTGGCCGTCTTGTTCAGGTACGGCGTGGAGGAGTGAATGGAGGGACGCGCGCCGAATACGGTTCTGCCGCTGGCTGTATAGACCGTGAGCGACCAGAAGCCGTCCACCGGCGGCAAAGAATCGGGCTCGAGCGTGATCACGTAGCGACGGTCGCCCTGTAGCCGCTGGCCGTTGGAATCGGTATAACCGGCGGCGTACAGCGCCTCCGTGTCAGGCAGCGCCGCGAAGGCGACAGGTCCATTACTGGCGCGGGCGATCATCTCTTCGAGCGTCGCCGGCATGGCCGGGCCGGAATCGAAAACCACCCAGCCGGGTTCCGCCCGGCGCGGTTGACGGGCGATCTGGAGCAGGTCCTTTCGTGAGAGCGCGATGGCCGCGTCGATGGAGCGGCGCGATTCGGCGTCCAGGACCGTGGGATCGAAGCCTTTGTCGAGCGTCAGGCCAAGCGGCTTGAATCGCTCGAAAGCGGAGCGCAGCGAAGGGGGCGGCGGATTGGCGGGGAGTAGTGCGCCGAGTGCCTCGAGAAACGTGGCAGGCGCCGCCGGGAGCGCCGGCGCGGTGGAGAAGACGAACTGCTGCTGCAAGCCTCGGACAGACGCGACGTCGCCCTCGCCGCCGACAAACAGCCGCAGCCAGACCGCGACTATCGAAGTGGGGCAGGCAATCCGGCGGTAGCCGGCCGGGGTCGATCCCGACCAACCGGGAGGGGTGAGGAACAGAGTGGCTGCACGTCCATCCAGATCCTTACGGCTGACGATGGCGAAGGTCTGGGTCCACGCGCTGATGAATTGGATAGTGACATAGCGCGAGCCGGCGGCCGGAACGCTTAACGTGACCGGGCCGGAGGAAAGCTCCACCCAGGCCGACGACTCAAGCGTGTCGACGTTTGGGTAGCGCTCGTTCGCGAATGCGGAGAGAATCTCCCGGTGATGGAGGAAATGATGGAGCGAGCCGCCTGCCTTCAGGAAGCGATCGCGCCACACCGCCATAGCCGAGAGCGGATAACCCGCACGAAAGGCCTGCGCGCCGAGCGTGTCCAGATCGAGCGGTTGCGCGGGACTGAGCGGCTGCGCGGCGAGGCCAACGCAGGCCAGCAGCGCGAGAACGGCGGGGCGCATGGAACGCTGAGACTGCGCGTCTCAGGCGAGAAAACGCAGGCAGACCGGGGCGCTGCACTTCGCCTCGTTCTCCGTCTTCTTGAGCCCGCCGCGATGATTCAATTCAAACACGGTGATGTTGTTCGAATCCTGGTGGGCGACGAGGAGCCATTTGCCGGTCGGGTCGAAATTGAAGTTGCGCGGGGTGTGTCCGCCGCTCGGCGTCGTTTCGACAAAGGTGAGCTTGCCGTCTTTGCCGATCTCAAAGGATGCAATCGAGTCGTGGCCGCGATTGGAGACGTAGAGATGCCCATTCAGCGGATGGATGCGGATCTCGGCGGTCGTACTCTCCCCTTTGAAATCCTCGGGCAGCGTCGAGATGGTCTGCAACTCGGTCAACAGTCCGCGCCAACGGTCCCACCCGAAGACGGTGACACTGCTCAAAATCTCGTTATTGACGTAAAGGAATTTGTCGTCCGGATGGAACGCCGCATGGCGCGGCCCGCCGCCAGGGACGGTGCGGACGTAAGGCGGGTTGTGCTCAACGAGCGAACCGGCGGTACTGTCGAGTTCGAAAATGTGCAAGCGGTCGGTACCCAGATCGCAACCGATCACGAAGCGGTTGTCCGCCGACACCCAGTTGGAGTGGGCGTGCGGTCCTTCCTGGCGGCTCTTGTTGGGCCCGTAACCGGAGTACTGCAGGCTGGTAACGGCCTCGCTGAGTCTGCCGTCACTGCCGATTTTGTAAGAGGCGACACTGCCGCTCGAGTAGTTGGCGACGACGGCCACCTTACCCACGGAATCGAGCGCGACGTGGCAAGGGCCGCGGCCCTTGGAAGAAACCTGGTTCAGCAGCGTGAGCTGGTTGCCTGGTCCGAATGAAAATGCGCTGACCGAGCCGGAGCGCTGGCCGTTCCAGGAGTCCACCTCATTTACGGCGTAGAGGAAGCGTTTGTTGACATGAATAGCGAGGAACGTCGGATTCGGCGTGGCTGCGGCGAGTTCGGGTTCCGAGATAGCACCCGTTTTCGCGTTAAATCTTGCAACCAGGATGCCCTTACTGGAGCCTCTGGTGTATGCGCCGATATAGAGCGGATACTCCGCCGGAGCCGGTTCCGGTTTTGGGGCGGCGGACATCAGGGACGCAGTGGCTGCGGATACGAAGAGTTGACGGCGGTTGAGACGCATGGCGAAAGACCATCCTAGCCCAATCGGGGGCACATACGGAAACCAGGTCGCGGCGCTACAGATTCCAACTCAGTATGGCAGGGTAACCACTGTCCAGCCCGAGCACGGAAACATGCGCCGTCGACAACGCAAAGCCCTTCGCCGCCCACGGGGGAAGCCCCAGGTAGGTGGCGGTGAAAATTCGCAGGAAATGGCCGTGTGAGAAGACGGCTACGCGCCCGGGCGTGGCGGCGATTCGCTTGATCACGCGGGCGGAGCGGTTCGCGACCTGAGCCAACGTCTCGCCATTCGGCACGGGACCGTCCCAGATGTTCCAGCCAGGGTGAGTGCTCTCGTAGTCTTGTTTCGTGATCCCGTTCAGGTCGCCGTAGTCCCACTCCTGGCAATCGGGATCGAACACTGCCTGGGGGAGAAAACCGGCGATCTCGCAGGTCCGCCGCGCACGGGCGAGCGGGCTGCAAAGCACAAGATCGAAGTGTTCTCCGGCCAGTTGCTTCGACAGGCTGCGGGCCTCCTGTTCGCCGGTCTCCGTCAAGGGCAGGTCGGTGCGCCCGGTGTGCTGCCCCGTGAGGGTCCATGCGGTCTCGCCGTGACGGATCAGCCAGATCTCCTCAGCCATCAAGACCCATTGTCGCCGATCGGAGCGAGTGCTCGTCAGGCTTTCACTCCTGCGCACCACGGGGAGAGCGGTTGCGGCATACTGGCAAGTGCCATGGCTTATCTGCTCGCTTTGGACCAGGGGACAACGTCGTCCCGCGCGATCGTCTTCCGTGAGGACGCTACGATTGCGGGCGTCGCTCAGCGCGAATTCACACAGATCTATCCCCAGCCGGGTTGGGTGGAGCACGACCCGCGCGAGATCTGGAGCACGCAGATCTCGGTTGCCGTTGAAGCTCTGAGTTCGGCGGGACTCGCGCCTAATGATGTAGCGGCCTTGGGCATCACCAACCAGCGGGAGACGACGATCGTCTGGGATCGCAGGACCGGCGAGCCGGTCTACAACGCGATCGTCTGGCAGGACCGGCGCACAGCCGATTTCTGCGCCGATCTGAAAGCGACGGGCGCCGAAGCGGAGGTGCAGAGGCGCACTGGTCTGCTGCTCGATCCGTACTTCTCCGGGACGAAGGTGCGCTGGATTCTCGACCATGCGCCAGGCGCGCGGGGGCGTGCCGAGCGCGGAGAGCTGGCCTTCGGCACCGTGGACACATGGTTGATCTGGCACCTGACGGAAGGGCGCGTGCACGCGACGGACGTCTCCAACGCTTCGCGAACGCTGCTGCTGAATCTCGAAACCGCCGATTGGGACGAGGAGATGCTGAGACTGCTCGGCGTGCCGCGCGCATTGCTGCCCGAGGTGAAAGCCTCCAGCGGTTGGTTCGGCGAAGCTTCGACGCCTCTGGCCGGATGGCCGTTTCCGATTGCCGGCGTGGCGGGCGATCAGCAGGCCGCGCTGTTCGGACAGGCGTGTTTCGACCCGGGGATGGGCAAGAACACTTACGGCACGGGTTGTTTCCTGCTGCAGAACACCGGCACGACCCCGGTGGTCTCGAAGAACCGGCTGCTGACCACCGTCGCTTGGAAGACATCAGGAGCGGTGGAGTACGCGCTGGAGGGCAGCGTCTTCATCGGCGGCGCGGTCGTGCAATGGCTGCGCGATGGCCTTAAGCTGATCCGTTCCGCGCAGGAGAGCGAGGCTCTCGCCGGCAGCGTTCCGGATGCCGGCGGCGTGTTCCTGGTACCCGCATTTGCAGGGCTGGGAGCGCCGCACTGGGATCCTTACGCGCGTGGAGCCATGTTGGGGATTACGCGCGGGACGACCGATGCGCATGTCGCCCGGGCGGCATTGGAATCGATCGCGTTGCAGACGGCCGATCTGCTCGAAGCCATGAAACTCGACGCGCGTCAGGAATTGAAGGAGTTGCGCGTCGACGGAGGGGCGTGCCGCAACAATCTCTTGCTGCAGATGCAGGCGGATTTTCTGCAAGCTCCGGTGGTTCGTGCGGCGGTGACAGAGACTACGGCTCTGGGCGCGGCCTATCTTGCCGGATTGGCGACCGGCGTTTACAACAGCATGGGTGAGATTTCCTCGCAATGGCGCGCGGATCGGCGCTTTGAACCGCAAATGCCGGCGGAGCAGGCGGCGGCGACGCGAGCACGCTGGAAGCGGGCAGTGGAACGGTCGCGCGGATGGGCGTTGGAGTAGCCGGAGCGCACTGTGGCGCACGCTTTAGCGTGCCGTGGTGGCATTCATGCCACCATCCGGAAAGCCGCAGGACGTCGAGATGAATCTCGCCGCTGCACGCTAAAGTGTGCGCCACAGCGCCTCGGCGTTTGAAGGAGCAAGGCGGCCAATTATGCGTCGCGAAGAAATGTTGGCTCGGCTCAGCGAAGAGCGTGAGGCGTGGGATTTCCTTGTGATCGGCGGAGGCGCGACGGGCGCGGGCATCGCGCTCGACGCAGCCAGCCGCGGCTACGACGTCGCGCTGGTCGAGCGCAGCGACTTCGGTTCGGGCACGTCGAGCCGCAGTACGAAACTGGTGCACGGCGGCGTGCGGTACCTGGAGCAGGGCAACGTTCCCCTCGTGATGGAGGCGCTTCACGAGCGCGGCATTATGCGCGAGAACGCTCCGCACCTGGTGAGCGACCTGGCCTTCGTCGTGCCGAATTACGAGTGGTGGGAATCGCCATTTTACGGTGTCGGGTTGAAGCTCTACGACCTGTTGGCCGGCCGCTATGGCTTCGGCGCGTCGCGCATGTTGTCGAAGGAGGAAACGCTTGAGCGGTTGCCGAATCTGAAGACCGAGGGACTGCGCGGAGGCGTGGTTTACTACGACGGCCAGTTCGACGACGCGCGGTTGCTGGTGCACCTCCTGATGACCGCGGCAGCGCAGGGCGCGGCGGTCGTGAACCACTGCCCTGTCGAGGCGTTGCTCACGGGCCCCGACGGTTACGTGAACGGCGCGCGCGTGCGCGATCTCGAAAGTGGCAATGAACACGAGGTGCGGGCGCGCGTTGTCATCAATGCGACGGGTCCGTTCACCGACAATATACGGCGCCTGGGGGCGGTGGACATTCAAGACATGATTGCGCCGAGCCAGGGCGTGCACCTGGTCTTCGACCATTCCTTCCTCTCGGCCCAGACGGCCATCCTCGTGCCGCATACCCGCGATGGGCGCGTGATGTTTGCGATTCCCTGGCATGGGCACACGCTGGTGGGGACCACCGACACGCCCGTGCAGACGGTGGAAGAGGAGCCCCGGCCGCTTGAGGAGGAGATCGGCTTCATCCTCGAGACAGCCGGCGATTACCTCGATCGTCCGCCGAAGCGCGAGGACATTCTAAGTGCTTGGGCGGGCATCCGGCCACTCGTCAAAATCGGCGGGGCGGGGAGCACGGCGCAATTGTCGCGCGATCACACGATTCACGTCGATCCGAACGGCTTGTTGAGCATCGCGGGTGGGAAGTGGACGACATACCGCAAGATGGCCGAGGATGCCGTAACACAGGCCTCGCTGCTCGCCGGTCTGGAGGAGCGCGACTGCGTGACACGCCGGATGCACATTCACGGCTACCACGCCAACGCAAAGAAGTTCGGTGCCCTTGCGGTGTACGGCTCGGATGCCACCGCGATCGAGGACCTGATCCGGCTCGATCCAACGCTCGGAGCGCAACTCGATCCGGCTCTACCCTATGTCGAAGCGCAGGTGGTGTGGGCCGTGCGTAAAGAGATGGCGCGAACCGTGACCGACGTCCTGTCCAGGCGTTTGCGGGCGTTGACGTTGAATGCCCGAGCGGCCGTCGCGATGGCGCGGCGCGTGGCGGAGCTGATGCGCGCGGAGTCCGGGCGCGACGAAGCTTGGGCCGCGGAGCAAGTGCTCGTTTTCAATCAGTTGGCAGAGGACTACTTGCCGGCATAAGTTGCCAGCGGCATGGCGATTACCGCCGCCCGCGCTTTCCGTTACACTATCTTCATGTCAAGACAGACGACTTTTAAGGGCGGCCCGCTGGATCTCGCCGGGCCGGAGCTGAAAGTGGGCGAGAAAGCCCCCGATTTCGTGGTGGTCGACAAGGGCCTGCAAGAGGTGACGCTCGAGAAAACGGGTCAGGGCATTCGAGTTTTCAGCGTCGTCCCTTCGCTCGATACGCCGGTTTGCGACATGCAGACCAAGCGCTTCAACGATGCGGCGGGTAAGATGCCGAAGGTCACGTTCTATAACGTCTCCATGGATCTGCCGTTCGCGCAGAATCGCTGGTGTACGAGCTTTGGCGTAGACAATGTGAAGATGCTCAGCGACCACAAATATGCGAGCTTCGGCGAGCATTTCGGGACGCTGATCAAGGACTGGCGCGTGGAATCGCGTGCCATCTTCGTCGTCGACGCCGATAACGTCCTGCAGTATGTCGAGTACGTCCCCGAAGTGGCCGAGCACCCGCACTATGACGTGGTAATCGCCAAGGCGAAGGAGCTCGCCGGCTAAACGTCTTTCCGGTTGTTTCGGAGTTGCTCAGACAATACCCCGGAACGGAGCCGCGAGCGTAAGGGAGCGGTGGATATCGGGCATCGACCGCTCTCTTCGTCCGCGGTTCTGTGCTGGGGGATCCGTTTTCAATGCGCTGAAGCGCCCATCAACGAAAGCAGGATATCCGTCGCCAGCCTTTTCGCTCCACCGTCTTCCAGGTTAGTGAGCACGGCGACGGCGAGGTTCTTCTCCGGAGAGAACATGATGTGGGTGTTGCTGCCTTGCTGACCGCCGCTGTGTTCGATCACGCGGACACCGTGTTCGTCGCCGATTACCCAGCCCAAACTGTATCCGGTCTCGGTTCCATTCTTCAGCCTCTGCGGCGTCCACATCAGATCGCGCGTCTCTTCCTTGAGGACCTTGCCGCGCATCAGGGCGCGTGCCAGACGCACGACGTCCTCTGCCGTGGCGACCCACCCGCCGCCGGGGATCTTGTAGCTGGTGTCGGTCAGACCGCAATTCTCCAACTGGCCGTCTTTGCGGAGCCGGTACCCGCTGGCGCGATGAGGAATGATGGCGAAGACGTCGTCGGGACGCATATCCTCGATGCCGGCCGGCACCAGCACCTCGTCATGGACGAACTCGGCGTAGGAGCGGTGGCTGACGGCTTCGACCACGGCTCCCGCCAGGTTATATCCATAGGACGAGTAAAACGTCCGTGTGCCGGGCTCGAACAACAGGGGATCCTTGGCGAACATTTCCAACCCTGCCGTCACACTCGGGAAATGACGCGTACTATCCAGGTCAGTACCCCTGTAGTGGCGGATGCCCGACTGGTGGCAAAGCAACTGCCGGAGCGTAATGGGCCAACGTTTCTTCGGGAACTGCGGCAGGTATTTCTGAACCGGCACATCGAGTTTGACCTTGCCCATCTCGACCAGGCGCATAACGGCCACGGCGGTGAAGGGCTTTGAAACCGACGCCAGCCGGAAAATCGTCCGGGGTGTGGCGGCCACGTCGTTTTCGATATCGGCTTTGCCCCAGGCGCGGGTCCAGATCGGTAGCTGGCCGGTGTAGATCGCCACGGAAACGGCAGTCGATTGCTTCGCGGCGACATGTCTCTCGACCATCGCGGCGATGGAGCCCGCGTGCTGCGGAGTCACCTGGAACGGGGCTGACCAGGCGACAAATGCGGAAGCTGCAAGAACTGCGAAAACTGCGAGAACGCGCATTGCTATATCGGTTGCTTACCGTCCAATTCTTACATGAGTAACCGGAGATTACCGGCTGATACTCCAGCATGCCGCCGGGAAGGTCGCGGGAAGCTCCGATTCCCCTTTCATCCGGATGGGAAGCGAGCTATGCTCGGCTCACATCGGGAGGGTGACTATGATTCTGCTTGACCGTCTCACCGCATTCCTGGAGCTGCGCGGATGCTGGTACCGGCATGACGTTCATCCGCTCAGCTTCACCGCCAGGGAGACCGCCCTGGCGGACCACGTTCCCCCACGCTGTTTTGCGAAAACCGTGATCGTTCATTTTGAGGACGGCTACGCCATGGCCGTGCTGCCGGCCGACCGCGTCGTCAACCTGGAGGATTTGCGAGACGCGTTTGGCTGCTCGCATCTTCGCCTTGCCACGGAGAAGGAGGTCTCCGAGCTGTTTTCCGATTGCGAGTTGGGCGCGATGCCGCCGATGGGCAACGGCACCCTTTATGAGATGCCGGTTTACTGCGACGGACTGCTGATGGCAGAAGATGCGATCTGCTTTAACGCGGGTACGCATCACGACGTCGTCCGGCTGAAAGTGGATGACTGGTGCGAACTGGTCCGGCCGCGAGTGCTCGCATTCTCCTCTACCAAGACATCCGGCGCGCACGCCTGAACTTTCCGCATGTGGGCAGTTCCAGCGCCAGCCGAGGCCTTTCGTGTGTAACAACCCGCCCTCGGATGACATACCGCGCATCTGCGGTTGCCTCACCCCGCGACCGTCCGCGCAGGCCCCCAACCTGTGTCAAACTGGCATGATGTCGCTGTAGCTGACCGACTGCTCACAGGAGGAACGACCAAGTCCATGCCGGATCAGACGAACATAGAATCCACCCTGACCGAAACCAGAATCTTCGAGCCCTCGGATGAGTTTAAAGCGAAGGCGCACGTTCAGGGCCTTGAGAATTACAAGCGCCTTTGCGCCGAGGCGGACGCCGACCCTGACAAGTTTTGGGGCGGCATCGCGTCCGAATTGCACTGGTTCAAGCCCTGGGATAAGGTGCTCGAATGGACGCCGCCCTTCGCCAGGTGGTTCTCCGGCGGCGAACTGAACCTTTCTTACAACTGTTTGGACAGGCACCTCTCCGGGCCGCGGCGGAACAAGGCGGCGATCATTTGGGAGTCCGAACCGGGCGAGGTGGTGACCCTCACCTACCAGCAGTTACACGATGAAGTCTGCAAGTTCGCGAACGTGCTGAAGTCGATCGGCGTTTCGACCGGCGAGCGGGTGGCCATCTACATGGGCATGTGCCCCGCGCTGCCCATCGCCATGTTGGCCTGCGCACGCATCGGCGCTCCGCACACGGTGGTCTTCGGCGGGTTCTCGGCCACCGCGCTAGCCGATCGCGTGAACGACTGCCAGGCCTCCTGCATCATCACCCAGGACGGAGCGCTGCGCCGCGGCGTCGAGTTAAAGCTGAAGAGCGTGGTGGACGAGGCTCTGAAGGCCTGCACCTCCGTGCGCAGCGTGGTGGTCTACCAGCGCACCGGCAGCGAGCAAGTCATGCAAGCCGGCCGCGACCATTGGTGGCATGAACTGATGGCCGGCGCGTCGGACGAGTGCGAGGCGATTCCACTCGACGCCGAGCACCCTCTCTATCTGCTGTACACGTCCGGCACGACGGGCAAGCCGAAAGGCATCCTGCACACCACCGGCGGATACGCGGTGGGCACGTACATCACGGCACGCTGGGTTTTCGATCTGAAAGACGAGGACATCTATTGGTGTACCGCCGACATCGGCTGGGTCACCGGGCACAGCTATATCGTCTACGGCCCGCTGCTCAATGGCGCCACGGTGCTGATGTACGAGGGCGCGCCGTTCACCCCCACGCCAGACCGCTTCTGGCGCATCGTCGAGAAGCACAAGGTGACGATTCTGTACACTGCGCCAACGGCCATCCGCTCGTTCATGCGGCTGGGCGAGGAGTACCCTCGCAAGTATGCGATGAAGTCGCTGCGCCTGCTCGGCTCGGTGGGCGAGCCGATCAACCCGGAAGCCTGGATGTGGTACCGCGAGGTGATCGGCCGCAGCCGCTGCCCGATTGTGGATACGTGGTGGCAGACCGAAACGGGCTGCATCATGGTCGCGCCCCTGCCTGGCGCCATCGCCACCAAGCCCGGTTCCGCGACGCTGCCCTTGCCGGGCATCGCCGCCGACGTGGTCGACAACGAAGGCAACTCAGTGCCGCTGGGATCGGGCGGATTCCTGGTGGTCCGGCGGCCCTGGCCGTCGATGCTGCGCACGATCTACGGCGATCCCGCGCGGTTCCAATCGGCATACTTTTCGCAGTTGCCGGGCATCTACTTTACCGGCGACGGTGCGCGCAAGGACGCTAACGGCTACCTGTGGATCATGGGCCGCATCGACGACGTGCTGAACGTCTCCGGCCATCGTCTCAGCACCATGGAAGTCGAGAGCGCGCTGGTGGCGCATCCGAAGGTCGCCGAGGCCGCCGTGGTCGGCCGTCCGGACGAGATCAAGGGCCAGGCCATCGCCGCGTTCGTTACTTTACAGGACGGCTACCACGCGACCAACGAACTGAAAGAGGAGTTGCGCAACTGGGTCGCCAAGGAGATCGGCTCCATGGCGAAGCCCGACGACATCCGTTTCAGCGAAGCGCTGCCGAAGACCCGCAGCGGCAAGATCATGCGCCGCCTGCTGCGCGAAGTCGCGGCCGGAGGCGAGGTCATTGGCGATACGACCACTCTCGAAGACCTGAACGTGATTGCGCGCCTGCGCAAGCAAGACGAGGACTGAGAGTCCGCGCATTCCTGGACACAGGGGCGTGCCTACGGGGACGCGCCCGTCTGCCTCCCGTGGGGCCGCGCGTGCGGCCCGCTGCGTTGATTACTGCGGCTCCTCGGGTTTCGGAGCGGCCTGCACGGAGACATTCTTGTGTTCGCTCTCGCCGACCTCGATCAGTAGGCCTCGCGATGCGATCTGCTGGACGAAATCCGGATCGTAGCGAGCGGTGCTCTCATCGACATCGTCCCAAGCCATCAGGCGGTAGCGCCCGGGCGCGAGCCCGGTGATGTGGAACTTGCCGTCCGGGTCGGCTTTGGCGCCTTTGAATCGGGAATCGGCGTACGGAGCATCCCCTGAAAAGGCCGCATCTGACATGAGGACCACGGTGGCGCCAGCGAGCGCCTCCTGCTTGTCGTTCTGCACCGTGCCGTCGAGACTGCCGACGGCGGTACTCACGACGATCTTGACGTCTGAGGCAGACGTCCCAGCGGACAGGTCCAGGCCGGACTCCAATGCGTTCAGGTCACCCCAGCGTGCCTCTTTCAAGAAGGCCTCGGCGGTCGTGTTGAGTTCCAGATGATAGACGTCAGGCGCCAGTCCGCGGCTTGCGAACGTGCCATCATTCTGAATTCTGATCGTCGACTGTGAGTGCCCCAATTTCGCCTTCAGCACGATGGAGGCGGTCACCAGCTTCTCGCTTGGCGGGCCGTCGAAACGGACGCGACCGGTCACTTCCACCGGCGGGGAAAGATGGAGTTCCAGGTCCTCGATATCCGTTGAGCCCACGGTAACGGGCAGGAACGCGTTGTAATCCTCGCCCGCGAGATTGCAGCGGGCTCCGAAGATATAGTCGCCGGGTGAGAGTCCGCGCACCGTGAAATGGCCGGCCGCGTCGGAGAGTTCAATGTTGGTCATGCTACTGCCATCTCTCGAGAACTGGCTGTAGGTGAGCATGAGATTCGTGGCGCCCGGCGGCACTGCCACGCGACCGCTGACGGTAACGCGATGGCCCATATGGAGCGTGAAGTCGATGCCGTTCAACTGCTGGCCGGGGGTCAGTTGCACGGGCGCCGCGCCAGACTGCTCGGGAGCACCGGGATAAAAGCATCCAACCAGCGCCTCGCGGGCGTGGCGCGTGCGCGGGCCGCTCATCTCGCCGCCCATCGGATCTGCGCGCAAGTAGTACTTGCGCGGTTCGAGACTGTGCAGACGGAATTCCCCAAGGTCGTTCGTGAACGCGGCGCCTCGGCGCTGCAAGTCGCGCCCCGAGGGGGAGTAAACCGGAACCAGGACCTGCACATGCACGCTCGGCACCGGGTCGCCATCCTCGTCCACGACTTTCCCGGTGATCACGCCCAAGGGAATCAGCTCGATTGAGATGTCATCCCGTTTTTCGCCCGGCCCAAGCCGCAGCACTTGCCCCTGGCTGGAGCGGTCCTTTGCGCCCCAGAAGCGCGCCAGGAATCCAGCGCGATTGGCGTACACGCGGTAAGCGCCGGACGCCAGTCCGGAAAAGGAGAAGGCGCCGTCGGCCGCCGAGATCGTCTCCGGGGGCTCTTCGGGTTTGGCGGCGCCACCGGGCGGCGCAGTCGCGGGGTCCTCGCGCAGCAGGCGCACTTGGGCTTTGCGCAGCGGAGCGCCGGTGATGGAGTTGACGACGTGGCCCGCGAGCGAACACGCTGGCGCGGCAGCGGGCTCGGTGCCCTGGCCGGAAAGTGATGCGGCGAAGGATAGCGCAAGCAGGAGTCGCAAAGGAATACCTCCCCTGACACAGCACAATCAGGTACGCAAAACCTAATATACGCGCTGTGTGAGTTGCCGGTTACGGGCCGCTCGACCCGAAGCACTCGTGAAAAGGGAAGAGGACGTTCTCGCGACGTCCCATTTACACATCCAAGGTGCAAAAACTCAGGCGCCCGGCAACTGCTACTTTGTTGCTGTTGGCGGCCGAGAGGTCGCCGACCGTTTGAATTCGAACAGCAGCTCACGCCACATGCGCGACGAAGTGGCACGTCTTGCCGCCGCGCCGGAGCGACTCGACGACTTCGACTTTGACCTGCTTACCCAGCGCGGTCTCGAACCAGGGGATCTCGATCAAGGCCAACCCTTGCAGAATAGTGTGTGCTTCCTCGTCTAAAGAGAATGGCGCTCCGCGTGTCCGTTAAGACGCGAATCTAGAGAAGCAACCTCACGGCGTCCTCTGGCTCGATCCTCTGTCCAGAAACTACAACGAATGCAGTTGGGTAAAACGCTCGTCGCCCGGGTTGGATTGGAAACTCTCGACCGCCAGACGAATAACATGATGCAATCGTTAGAGACGTTCTTACCTGATTCACCGGCTGGAGGACTGATCGCGTGCGGCTCCTAACAATTTCGCTCTCGCCGTTTGCACTCTGCCTCGCCGTTTTCGCCCAGGGCTACAATGTCTATACTTTCGCGGGTAGTGGCTTTTCGCAAAACATGCCCGCGCTCTCCCAATCGGCCCCCGGGCCTCTCCGCGCGACCTTCGACGCCGCAGGCAACATCTACTACACTTCCGGAAATGCCGTTTTTCGCGTCGACGCCTCCACCCGCCAGGTCAGCAACATCGCCGGCCACTCCGACTCGGGCTATGAGGGCGACAACGGTCCGGCCACCAGCGCCTGGCTCAACGGTCCCGCCGGCATCGCCATCGACCCCGCCGGCAGCCTCTACGTCGCCGACTCGGGTAACAACGTCATTCGCAAGATCGCCAACGGGGTCATCACCACGGTCGCCGGATCCGGTTACGGTGCTGGCGTCTACCCTGACACCGGCGGCTACTCGGGCGACAACGGGCCCGCCACCAGCGCCCGGCTCTTTGCACCCTTGGGCGTAGCGGTAGACTCCGCCGGTGTCCTTTACATCGCCGACACCAGCAACAATGTGATTCGCATAGTCTCGGGCGGCATCATCTCGACCATTGCCGGCGATGGCACTCCCGGCTACTCCGGTGACGGCGGTCTTGCCGCCGAGGCCCGCATCGGCTCGGCCCGCGGACTGGCCTTCGACACTCACGGCAATCTCTTCGTCGCCGATTCCTCCAACAACGTGATTCGCAAGATCGCCGGCGGCGTCATCACCACCGTCGCGGGCTCCGGCGTCCAGGGCAGCTCGGGCGTCGGCGGCCCACCCCTGAATCTCCAACTCTTCGGACCCGCCGACGTCGCAATCGATCCTGCCGGCCGGCTCTACATCGCCGATACCTGGAACGGCCGCGTCCTCTCGGTCGCCGCCGGCGTCTCCTCGGTGGTCTCCACGGGCGGCGCACCCTACGGCCTGTCGTTGGACGCCACCGGCAACCTCTATATCGCGGATTTCGCGGGCCAGCTTGACGAGGTTTCAAACGGCATCCTGGTGCCGGTCGTGCGTGGCATCGGCGCACCATGTTGTGCCGGTAACCTCAGCGACAACGGACTCGCGCTCAACGCCCAGTTGGCCGGCCCCACAGGTCCGGCTCTGGACTCCGCCGGCGCGCTCTTCATCGCCGATTCCGGTCACAATTCCATCCGCAAGGTTGCCAATGGCATCATCACGACCGTCGCCGGCAACGGCTCCCAGGGCTACTCCGGCGACAACGGCGCCGCCACCGCCGCCCAGCTGACCTCTCCCTCAGGCGTCGCTGTCGATACGGCCGGCAACCTCTACATTGCCGATACTTACAACAACGTAATACGCGAAGTTTCCGGCGGCATCATCACCACCGTTGCCGGCGGTGGCTCGCAGACCGACCCGGTCTTCTCCGGCCCGGCCACCAGCGCCGCACTAAGCTACCCCTACGGCGTCACCCTGGATGCGGCCGGCAATCTCTACATCGCCGACGCCGGGAACAATCTGGTGCGCAAGGTCTCCCAAGGCATCATCTCGACAGTGGCCGGCAACGGCACCGCGGGCTACTCTGGCGACAACGGCCTGGCCACCGCCGCCACGCTCCGGATGACCTATTCCTACAACCGGGATGTTTACTGCGGTGGCATCGCCGTGGACGCTGCTGGCAGCCTCTACATCGCCGATTGCCAGAACAACGTGGTCCGCAAGGTCTCCGGAGGCATCATCACAACGTTCGCCGGCAACGGTGCCCGCGCCTACTCCCCTGCCGAGGGCCTCGCCACTGCCACGCCCATCTTTTTCCCGCTGGCTCTCACCCTCGACGCCGCCAGGAATCTCTTGATCGCTGACGGGAACGGGGCCGTCAGTAGAGTGTCGGACGGCTATCTGACGGTGATCGCCGCCAAGACCCCAATCGGCTACTCCGGCGAAGGCGGCCCCGCGCTAACGGCGCAACTCGGGGAGAGCCATGGTCTCGCCATAGACTCCTCCGGCGACATCTATCTGGCCGACTTCTTCAACAACGTCGTCCGGGTTCTGATTCCCACTCTCTCCGCCCAGTCGGCCTCGCTCTCCTCCGCCACCAACTCTGTCAGCCTCCCCGTGAACATCCCTGCGGGCTTCGCCTGGACCGCGACGACCACCTTCTCCTGGATCCACCTCACCTCTGACGCCTCTGGCTCTGGCCCGGGGAGCGTGACGTTCACACTCGACGCGAACGCTGGGGACGCTCGCACCGGCACCCTCACCATCGCCGGCCAGACCTTTACCATCACGCAGCAGGGCGCGGCGCTGCCTGCCGGTATGGCGCTCGCCGGGTCGCTGGCGCAGATCGCCTCGGCCGGCGGCTGGGACACCGCCTTCACACTCGTCAATCTCGATAGCACCAGCAATTCAGTGCGATTGAACACCTACTCGGGCGACGGCGTCGCGCCCTTGCTGCCCTACACCTTCCCGCAGACGCCCGCCGCGGGCGCCACGCTCGGCGCGACCTTCGACGAGACGCTCGCCGCCAACTCGATGCTGGTGTTCGACACGACAGGGCCATCCGCCCAGGCGTCCGTGGTCGGTTCCGCGCAACTGCTCGCGAGCGGCGACGTCGGCGGCTTCGCGATCTTTGAAATTCAGGCCACCGGACAGCAGGCCGTGGTGCCTTTGGAGACGCGCAATGCGCCCTCGTACCTGCTGGCTTTCGACCACACCAACGGTTTGAAGACAGGGCTTGCGCTGGCGAACGTGAGCGCGGCGGCCGGCACCGTCAAGGTGATCGTTCGCGACGATACCGGGGCAGTGATCCCCACGAAGACCGGCTCGATCCCGCTACTTGGCAATGGCCACGCCTCGTTCATGCTCGACGATCCGGCGCGGGGCTTCCCGGAGATCGAGGGCAAACGCGGCACGGTGGAGTTCGACACCCCCTCGGGCGGCCAGATCGACGTGCTCGGACTGCGCGTCAATGGCGAGGCAATCACGACGTTGCCGGTGCTAGAGCAAGTCAGCGCCACGGGCGGAGCGCTGGCACAGGTTGCCACGGGTGGCGGCTGGGAGACCGGCTTCACGCTGGTCAACACGGGCACGAGTGCGGCGTCCTTCACGCTCAGCTTCTACGACGAGAAAACGGGCGTGCCGCTGCTGTTGTCCTTCGTCCTGCCGCAGACCGGCGCAACGCATACCGCGGCCAGTGTGACGCAAACGCTCGCGCCTGGCGCGACGTTGCTGATCGAGACGCAGGGCGGCAGCGCCAGTGTAACCTGCTCGGCCCATTTGACCACGACGGGCACTGTGAGTGGCTTCGCGATCTTCCGGATTCAAAGCATCGGGCAGGAGGCCGTAGTGCCGCTGGAGACCCGCACGCCGAACGCATTCTTGCTGGCCTACGACAACATTAACGGTTTGGCGACCGGGATCGCGCTGGCGAACCTGAGTGCGCAACCGGCCTTGGTACCGGTCGTGGTCCGCGACGACACGGGCTCAACGATCGCGCAAAGTCAGATTCAACTCGCGGGCAACGGCCACGCTTCGTTCATGCTCACCGACGCGGTCCAGGGTTTCCCGCCAATCGACGGGAAGCGCGGCACGGTGGAGTTCCAGACACCCGCCGGCGGACACATCAGCGCGCTGGGCATCCGGGCGGTCAACGCGACAAAAGTCATTACGACGATTCCGGTACTGGCGAAGTAGTGTTCTGCCGAGTCTCGGCTGAATCGTGTGGCTTGAACCTCACGCGCCGAGTTCGAAGGGAGGGGGCCGGACTTCGAGCGTGCGCGCCAGAAACTATGCGCGCGTAGAGGAACTTGCCCGAGAGGGCTACCGCTTCCGGAACTTCTTCAAGAAGGAAGACGGCCGCTGGCACAGAGAGACCTTCGGGTTCTTGAAGGGACAGGACCGGGTGATCTCTCTGGCGGACTATACGCACGAGAAGGAGTTCATATTGACGGTTCGCATCAGATCCTGTTGGGCGATGCAGAACAGGCCCCCAGATGGGAAGAGCCTGCAGCCGCCAGGCCAGTGCGGGTCATGCGTCCGCGCGGATCCCCGTTCTGAAAGAAGCTCCGGTGGCCATGCAGGTAGTCAGTGTCCGGAATGCGCACTTTCTAGCCACCGAACCACTGCGGCCAATCTAGACCGCGTTGGGAAATCCTTCGTCGTCGTTTGCGGACAATCAGGTCACTGAGCGGAGCGGGACTCGCTCGCGTGAACGGGCTCACGCCTGGGCCATACCGAGCCAGCTCGGAGCTACAATGACAACGAAGACACCCAAGGGTGACACCTGTGCTCTCTTCTGCGTTTGTTCTTGCGTTCGCGCCTCTCGCGGCAGCTCTTGCTTTTCCCCTGCAAGTGGACGGAAGGGGGGATGTTCGTTTGGTGACTGTCGAGCCGGCCTGCGCCGAATGGAGCCCAGTCGCCACACGCACCAACATAGCGGATTCGCCGCACATTGCGATCCGCTACAACCCGCGTGCACCCGGCGCGCGCCTCGCCGCCTCCGGAGCGCTCACCCTCGTCATCGCTGGCAAGAAGGGTAACCGGTTCGAGGTGACGACAATTCCCATGACGCGTGAGCCGGACGACACTTGGCAGACGGTCTTTACGCCGGGCGGCAACGTCATTCCCATTCCGGGTTACTGGATTTTCTTCTTTGAAGATGAAGCGAAACGGGTGGACAACAACCGTGCGCAGTATTGGGACCTCCTGAGGTGCGGCTCTGAGTTTGCGATGATCGAGCAGGCCGCGACGTACGAAGGGCGTCTGCTTGCGCCTGGTATTCAGCGCGCGCCGGATTTACCGCGCGCGGTCGATATTCTGAAGGCGGATATCGGACAGGCCCCCGGGCGGTACGCACTCTACGGCCCGCTCTGGCGATTCGAGTTGGAACTGGCTAACGAAAGCCCCGAGGCGTACGAGCAGGTCGGCCGGGCGCTAGACTCGCTGCTAACAGCACACGGCGATTTCCTATACGTGCTGCGCATGGTCGTCAGTTTCGTCGCGTTGTATCAGCAGAAACTGCCGCCGACAGTCGTCGGGCGGTTTTGCGACGCCGCAGCCGCGCTTCCGCACGCATCGGAATTCGTCATGCACGATGGCACGGGGAGGACGTATCGTGCCCCCCGAAACACTTTGACCCCTGACCAAATCCAAGCCTTCGAGAGAGAGGCGTCCACGATCCTTGATGAACTGGATTGCGGGTCTGTCCATCCGTAACCCCGTGCCTGCAGGAGAAAGGAGGAATCAGAATTCCGAGAAGCGGGGCTGTCAGTCCTCGCCAGGCATGACCGAATTCTCGCTTGCCGGTTCCACTTTCGAGATTCGGTTCAAAAGTGAATCTGGAGACCTAGAGAATCGACATGGGCCACGAGTCAAGTTTTCGACAACGCCAATTTTGGGCACGCACCCGTTTCCGATAACTCCCTGAAGACCGCGCTATCGGAAACTGACCACCACCAAACTGCCGGATGAGTTTGCGAAAAGGCAAGATCTATGATCGGCCCGGCGGGTGGCGCGCGTCACCCGCCGCCGGCCGTCACGCCGTCAGGGTGGCGGCGCCCAGCATCCCGCAATGTTTCCGCATTCTCGCACGTAACTCCAGCCTGGCTCGCAGCAGCCGGCTCTTCGCGGCGGCCACGGAGATACCCAACCGGGAGGCCACGTCGGGCATCGGTAGTTCTTCGACGTCCCGCAGCAGGAACACGTCGCGCAATAGCGGCGGAATCCGCGCGATCTCCTGCCGCAGAACCTGCCGCAATTCGCCCCGCGCCAGACTCGCCTCGGGCGTGGGGCTCAAGCAGGGCAACTCGAGCGTCTCCACATCCTTATTCGCAGCCCCTTCATCCAGGTACAGGAACCGGGCGCGTTTGTCCTTGCGAAGCCGCATCAGGCACTGATTGACGACGATGCGTGAAAGCCATGTGGAGAACTTCGCATCTTTCTGGAACTGCGAGAGATGCTCAAACGCCTTCCAACACGCGTTCTGCACCTCGTCTTCGGCGTCCTCCGCAGCGCGGACAATCGAGACCGCCATTCGCAGGCAGGTGGTCCTGTGGCGCTCGATCAACTCGGCAAACGCATCGTTGTCGCCACCTTGCGCCAAATCCACCAGTTGCTCGTCGGTAACCGCCGGCGATGAGAATTTACTTGCTCGCATCTGCCCGTCCTTTAGCTTGAATAAAATATCTTTCAGCTCCACAGTACAGCGGGCGGCATTAAAGTGATAGAGGGATACCAAAACTCGCTTCAGCTTGGAGAAATTTGATGGCACAAAATTCATCAGGAATGAAATTAGCTTCAGAAAATAGTGAGACAGGGAAAGAAACCGTTCAGCGGGCGCTGGCTTCCTACGACCTGGGACGGAAACTTCGTCATCTCCGGCTGAAGAGCAAGATCGGGCTGGTGGACCTGGGGAAGCACACCGGATTGTCGGCTTCCATGCTCTCCCAACTGGAGAATGGCAAGATGGTGCCGACGCTGCCGACCCTGGCGCGCATCGCCATGGTTTACGACGTCGGGGTCGACTACTTCTTCACCGACCGCAAGCGGGCATCGCTCTTTTCCGTGGTCCGCGCCGGAGAGCGAATGCGCTTTCCGGAACGGGCGGACGCTCCGGACCCCGGCTACTTCTTCGAGTGCCTGGCATTCTCGAGCCAGCAGAAGAGCCTGCAGGCTTATCAGGCGGAGATCCAGCCGCGCGCGGAGGACCGCGTGAATCCGCACGTACACGACGGAGCGGAATTCATTCACGTGCTCAGCGGCGTCCTGGGGGTCCAGTATCTCGAAGGAGAGACGCTTCTGAAGGAGGGCGACAGCGTGTACTTCGACAGTTCCCAGCCGCACGGCTATCGCGCGGCCGGATCCGAACCCGCGCGTGTCATCGTGATCACTACGCCGCCGCGGATCTGATACGCGCGCCAGTGGCGGGATAGCCCCGATCGGTGGGCGCTGGTAGCCCCAATGGGCGATTGAAAGCGGAGATTCAGGTCATGATATACTGCCGCTAGCCGTCAACGCTGGCGGTGAGAATCCAGGAGGCTGCATGAAGAAAATGATTCGTCTGGTCCTGCCCGTGGCAACGTTGATGGTTGCCTTCTTTGCCACAAATGGCATCAGCTTTGCGACGAAGGAGATGGCCAAGACCGAAAAGAAGGCCTGTACTACCTGCCACGAAAAGGGCGCACCAAGCAAGACGAACCTGAACGACGTCGGCAAGTATTACAAGGCAAAGAAGACCTTGGTTGGGGCCCCCGAAGCGAAGAAATAACTCCCTCCAAGTAGTTCCAATTTGCAGGGCGGCGGCTGACGCAACCGCCCTGATTCCCCCTCTGTTCCACCTTTCGGCTCGCGACGATCTGCCGTGGGAGCGTGGTTACTCTCTGACAACCCCGTGTCCCGCTCCACTCCGCCTTCGCCGGCTGCGCCTTTTTGTGCATCTCTTCGGAGAGGATTCCCGGCTGCCAGGCACCCACTAGAGAAGTGTTCCGCATGATAAGTCATCCCGCGGGAATCACGGGAGCCGCCGTCTGCCTTGTTGGCTGGCTGCTGGTTCCGCTGAGCCTCTATATCTTCATTTCCGCACTGGATGACTTCGTCGTCGATGCGCTTTGGCTGTGGCGGGTGCTGAAAGAGTGGTGGCGCGGGCCGGAGATGGAGCAGGTATCGCCTCCTGTCCCAGAGCGGCCCATCGCCATCGCAATCCCGTGCTGGCACGAAGCGGACGTGATCGGCGCCATGCTCGATCACAACCTGGCGGCGCTTCGTTATTCGAAATACCGCGTCCTGGTGGGTGTCTATCCGAACGACGTCGCTACCCGGCGCGCCGTAGCCGACGCCGCGAAGCGTCATCCAAAAGTCAGGGCGGTGTGCCTGCCTCACGACGGTCCGACCGTCAAGGCGGATTGCCTCAACTGGATCTGCCGCACGTTGGCTGAAGAGGAGCGGGCGATGGGCGAGAAGTTCGTCTGCCTGGTCCAGCACGACGCGGAGGATCTGATCCACCCGGGCGAACTGAGCCTGTTCAACTCGCGCATTGACGAGGCCTGCTTTCTTCAGTTGCCGGTTCTGCCGCTCCCGACGCCGGTTTGGGACCTCACCCACGGCGTGTACTGCGACGACTTCGCGGAAAGCCAGAACAAGGACCTGGCCACGCGGCACCTCGCCGGAGCGTTCGTCCCCGGATGCGGAGTGGGTACGGCGCTCCGCAGGGACGCTTTGCGGCAGCTCGAAGACAGGGATGGGGACATCTTTGACGCCGCATGTCTGACCGAAGACTACGACCTGGGTCTGCGGCTGTTCCGCATGGGCATGAAGCAGATCTTCCTGCCGCTGCTTATGGACCGGAACGGATACGTCGCGACTCGCGAATACTTCCCCAAGCGGTGGAACGACGCGGTACGCCAGCGCTCCCGTTGGATTGCGGGCAATGCGCTGCAGGGGTGGGAGCGGCATGGCTGGAGCGGACGATGGACGATGCGCTGGTTTCTATGGCGCGATCGCAAAGGACTATGGGGCAATCCGCTCAGCGTGGTCTGCAATCTGCTGTTGGCGATGGGCGGATTGAGTTGGGTAGCACACGTCATCTGGGGCGCTCCCTGGGTAGTTGATTCGGTTGTCCACACGAGCGCATGGCTCGTCCCGGTGTTGAGCATCAACTTCGTGTTTATGGCGCTGCGCCTGGCCGTCCGAACCGTTGCCTCGGGACAGATCTACGGGTGGGCCTTCGCGCTGCTTGTACCTGTACGCTTCTTCTGGGGCAATTTCATGAACGCCGGCGCGACGCTCCGGGCCTGCCGCTCCTGGATGGACGCCAGGATCCAGGGAAAGCGGCTTGCCTGGGCCAAGACCAGCCACGCCTATCCTACCCGCGGAACCCTGTTGAGCCACAAAAAGACGCTGCCCGAGGTGCTGGAATTCCTCGAACTCGGGCCAGCCCGGTTCTTTGAAGAGGCACTGCTGCGCTGCCCGGAGACCACGCCTCCCGGAGACTTCCTTGTGGCCGAAGGGCTGATCGGCGGAGAGCAGTTGATGACAGCACTTTGTCTCCAGCACAGCCTGCCCCGAGTCCAGCTCGATTGTGAGGAAATCCCGCCTCGGGTCCGGCGGGCGATCCCTCTGCGGGAGGCCAATCGCTGGCGCGTCGTTCCCTTCCGGATCGGAGAGGGCGCGCTGCATATTGCCAGTGCGGCGGTTCCCACCGACGAAATGCTGGTTGAGCTGCGCCGGTTCACCCGCCTGGAGATTCGCTTTTACCTGATTTCCACGTGCGAATATGAGGAACTCCAGTTCGAGGTCCGGCGTTCTTGAGTCCTGCCGGCCAGCACACATGACCGGTGGCTACGGCAATGCCACGTGGAGAATACGAGCCTGTGCGGAGCACCAAGCGGCCGGCCCCCAAGCCTTCAGCCGGAGGGCCGGGAACTACCTGTTCGGCCCTGGAGTAGTGCTCGGACGAGTCCCGCCTGCGAGTGGACCCCGACTTTCGGGAACATTCTCTTCAGGTGACTGCGAACCGTATGCACGCTCAGCCCGAGCCGCACGGCGATTTCGGAGGGCGAACGGCCTTCGGCCGCTTCGGCCGCGACTCTGCATTCAGCGACGGTCAAATCGAATCTTTGCTGAAACAGGGCGAATTGGGCGGATCGTTCCTCGGGTAAGCTGACGCAGATGAGTACACGATAAGGCGGCTTAGGATTCGGCTTAGGACCCTTCGCACCGACCAGGACGATCGGAACAGCCTCCAGCAGCAAGGGGCGCTCTTCGCCGTTACCCGGCACCTCTCGCTCAAGCAAAGCAGATTCCGGCGCCCAGTGGGTCCATTCCTGGGACCACTCGTCGAGCAGAGCCTGCAGACCTGGATAGGACGCAAGCAGTTCCAGGGACCCTGGGACCGATGCGGTAATCGCACCTTTCCCGTCTGTCACGACGAATGCCAACCGGCCCGGCTTCAGATCGAAAAACATCGTCTGTAAATCCTCGCCGCGGACTGCTCTGAATACAGTTGCCTGTGGCGAAAACCAAATGCCGCCAAGCTGACCGTACCCTCTAGAATGCGGAATCGGGTCCTGTTAGGTCTACACCCAAATAGGGCAAATCGAACGGCCGTAACGTTAAGAAAAACTCCATTTACATCGCATTCCTGACGGAAGACGACTGGGATGCCCGGCGTTAGAGTAGCCTCCTGTTAATTCAAATCGGCCACTCGAAGGGAAATCAGTAGAGTTACGTGTGCAGAAACTTTCCAACCCTTCTCACGGCCTCCATCAGGTTCTGCATCGAATTCGCGTAGCTGAAGCGGATGTAGCCTTCGCCATACGCTCCAAACGCCGTCCCGCTGAGGCAGGCGACCCCGGCTTGCTCAAGCAGCGCGTCGGCAAGCGGTTTCGACTTCCAGCCGGTCCCTTCAATGTTCGGGAACGCGTAGAAGGCGCCCTCGGGCATCGCGCAGCGGAAGCCCGGAATCTTGTTGAGCGCGGTCACAAAGGCATCCCGGCGGCGCCGGAATTCGGCAATCATCGCCTCGGACGGTCCCTGCGGGCCACGGAGCGCGGCTATGCCGGCCCGTTGCGTGAAACTCGCCGTGCAGGAGTTCGAATTCACCATCAGCGTGTTCACCGGATTGACCAGAAATTTTGGCATCACGCCGTAGCCCATGCGCCACCCGGTCATCGCGTAAGTCTTTGAAAACCCATCCAGGATGATCGTTTTCTCCTGCATCCCGGGAAACGTTGCGATAGACACCGGTTGTTTGCCGTAGCTCATCCGCGAGTAAATCTCGTCCGACAGCACGATGACGTCGCGGTCGCGCAGCATGCCGGCGATCGCCTGAATGTCCTCGGCCGGGATCACTCCGCCGGTCGGGTTGGCGGGCGAGTTGAGGATCACCATTTTCGTCCGCGCCGAGAGCTTGTCCCGGAACAGGTTCAGGTCGAAGCTGAATCCGCGGTCTTCGAGCAGCGGCATCGGCACGGGAGTCGCGCCGCAGAACTTGATCATCGACTCGTAAATCGGGAATGACGGGTTGGGATAGATGACCTCGTCGCCCGCTTCGAGCAAGGCCAGCATCGGAAAGAAAATAATGGGCTTGCCGCCTGGGACGACGCACACTCGGTCAGCGTCGACCGGGATTCCGCGGCTCGCCGAAATGTACTCGGCAATGGCCGCGCGAAGCTCGGGCAGACCTTGCGACGGTCCGTAATGCGTCCAGCCCTCGTCGAGAGCCTGTTTGGCCGCGTCGATGATGTGCTGGGGGGTCTGGAAGTCTGGTTCGCCAATCTCCAGATGGACAATGCTGCGACCTTGCGCTTCGAGCGCTCTGGAGCGGACCAGAACCTCAAATGCGGTCTCCGTACCGATTCGCGACATGGCGGAGGCAAGTTGCATGTTCACAAGTCCTTTCAACGCACTGCCGGCTGAAGCTGCCTGGGTTCAACCGGGGCCAACAATAATACAATTTGACCATAGCTCCCCGAATGCGCACTTGCACGTTCGGCGAGCCCGGTGCGTCTGGATCTGTGAGGAAGATGATCTCCAGGCGCACAACAGCGGCGGTGGTGGACTTTAGCGTCATGGACGAACCGCTCGAATTGCAGGCCGGCAATCTCGCTCCTGCCTGGGGGCAAGCCGAAGAAGCGTTCCTCAAGGAGCACCTGCGGCGTATCTTCCTGCTGATCTACCGGATTGTGGGCAACGTCGAGGACGCCCAGGATCTTGCTCAGGAAACGTTTATCAAGGCATTACAACGTCGAGATCAACTCCGCGATCTCGACAAAGCGGGCCACTGGCTCTCTCGCATCGCATCCAACACCGCTATCGACCATCTGCGCCGCCACGGGCGCATGCCCGCGTCCTCCATCGACGACCTGGCCGATCCACTCAGCACGCCGGACGAACTGAATCCCGAGCAGCGTGTTCTGCGCTCGGAACGCAGCCGCCTGCTGCAGGCCGGACTCGACCGCCTGACCGAGCGAGAACGCATCGCGCTGGTCTTGCGCGACGTCGAAGACATGCCGGCCGAGGAAGTTGCCAAGATCCTGAATTGCGGCAAGGCTACTGTACGTTCGCACATCGCAAACGCGCGAGTGAAATTCAGGAAATACCTGGAAGGCAGGCGCGCATGAAACCCGACACCCGACACCTCGAACCGTCGACGCTCGCGCTGCTGGCAGGCGGCGACCTGGCTTGGCGCGAGGCCGTCTTGGCGCGCGGGCACGTTCACTTCTGCCCGCAATGCAAGCGCCAGTTGGCGGAATTCAGATCGGCCCGGATGGAAATGGGTCTCGTCTCCGCGGCGGACTGGCGGCAGCCTCTGGACGGCCAGCCAGGTGAGAGCGATCCCGCCTGGAACGCTCTGGAAGCCGAGATGCGCGCCAACATCCGGCTGGGCCTCACCGCCGGGTCCCTGGCGTCGGGCGCTTCCGAACACGGCGAGGCCGCGTTCCCGCTCTCGCCGCCGGCTCCCTGGCGCTGGGCCGTCGTCTGCGGGGCATTGGTTTTCGTCCTGACCGCTGGCTGGTGGCTGCGCTCTCCAGGCAGTGCGCCCCTGCCGATGGCAGCTGTCCCCGCCTGGCAAGTGCCAGTGGCGGAACCGGCCGCTCAAGGTCTGGGAAATGGGGTGGGCATACAACTGTTGGTGCCGGTTGCGGATGTGTCCCGTACAGAGACGGATTTCGATGGCAGCACGCGCTCGCGTGTGATTGACGGAGAGACGGGGCAGGTGACCCTGCAACAGGTATATGTGGAATAGGCTGGCATTTTTGGTCCTCCTGGCGACGGCTGTGCCGGCGCAGATGCCGCCGGGCTCATTCCGCGTGGACCTCCCGCCGGATGCTCCGGTAGCGCTTGTCTCGGCCGACCCGGGCGCGTCCCGGGTCACCGCGCGGGGCGGCGCTCTGCTGCTGGAACTCCACTCGACGCTGCAGCTCAAGAACACCGGCGCGCGCCGGATCCGCGCCGTGTCGCTGCTGGTCACCGCGCAGGACCAGACGCCGGGGGGCCGGGCTTCGGTTACCGTGCCCAGTCTCGACATAGACGCCAGCGACACCTTCCCGGTGCGAATCGATTTGCGCTTGATGCGTCCACTGCAAAACGCGCCCGGCGCTGTTGTGGACGTGCAACTGGACGGAATTCTGTTTGAGGATCTCGGTTTCTACGGGCCGAATCGCATGAACGCCCGGCGCTCCATGCTCGCCTGGGAACTCGAAGCCCGGCGCGACCGGAAAGCTCTGCTGGCCGTGCTGGAGCGCGGCGGCGCGGGCGCCCTGCGCAATGAACTGGTCGAAGCGCTGGCGCGAGACGCGGCGCAACCCAGGCTCGCGGTTCAGGCGGCAGGCGCCGGCCGGACCACTGCCCTCGAGCCGGAGCGCGAGGTCACTCTGGCCGCGCTCTCGCTTCCCGCCACGCCGGTCGAGCTGCTCAGTGGCACGGTCAGAATCGCCGGCGACGAGGCCCGCGCGCCGCACGTAGTCCTGCGCAACATCGGCTCGAAGCCCGTTCGCTCGGTCGAGGTCTCGTGGCTTGTGCGCGACAAACAGGGCCAGGAATACACCGCCGGGTCCTTACCCGCCGATGTCAACCTCGCTCCGGGTCAGACCGGCGCGGCGTCGAAAGATGGCGCGTTGCGGTTTTCCCTGCCTGGAGGCGGCCCCGCCTCGCTCGCCGCGATGACGGGATTCGTCAGTTCCGTTGAGTTCTCCGATGGCGCGCTCTGGTTGCCCTCCCACCAGGCGCTGCGGGACCCTCGCCTGCTCGGCGTTCTGCCTCCCTCCGGCGAGCAGGAGCGGCTCATGGAGCTCTACCGGCGCAAAGGCCTCGACGCGGTCATCCAGCAGCTTCACAAACTCCGCTGACCTTTTCGCCGTCGCGCCGCGCTCGATATTGCTTCAGAACACAATTCACCGATTGCAGCGGCGTGAGTCCACGGATAGAATCAGTAAACCCACATGGCCACTGCTTCTACGTCTCCTTCTTCCCAACCGGCGCCCGTATCCGCGGCGCGAGGGTTGATTGATGTCTTTACGAACCCGGCTGCGCTGTTTGAACGGCTTCGCGACCGGCCTGATTGGCTGATCCCCCTCGTAGTGGGTTGCGTGGTGATGTTGATCGTGCAGTACTTCATGCACCCTTTCACCTCGCGCGCGACGTTGGGGATGATCAATGACAGCACGCCGCCGCAGATGGCCCAGGCCCTGCGCGATGCCGCGAACAAGCCTGCTGACTGGAAGCTGATATTCCAACCGATCGGGTACGGAGTGATGTGCCTGATTGGCGCGGGCATCCTGACCGGACTGGCTGCCATGTTTACGGCCAAGGGGAAGTTCATGCCGATCTTCTCCGCCTTTCTTTACGCCAAGCTCGTCGTCCTGCCGTCCATGTTTCTCGCGCTTCTCATCGTCAGCCTGCGCGGTGTGGACTCGGTGAATAGCATGATGGACATCATGTGGACCATTGGTCCGGCCATGTTCGTGACAGAGAACAAGCTCCTGTTCAACGTCCTGACCCAGATCAACCTCTTCGAGGCTTGGTACGTGGTTCTGCTGGTGATAGCAATTCAAAAAATCACCGGCGCCAAGCGCGGCACCAGTATCGCCGTTGTTGGCGTCTACTGGGTGCTCGGCGCGGCCACCCAAATCGGTGCGCTCATGTTGAGCGGCCTCAAGTAATCTACCTGAGGATGAAGCGCGCCGCCGGCGGCTAAGCCCAATACTGTTCACTTTGTGGGACAGACCATCGCCTTGCGTGGTCTGTCGCGTCCGGAACCCGGCAGACGACACAAACTGATCGTCTGCCCCACCATATTGCCTCATAAGTGAACAGTATTGCTGCTAAGCCGGCTGCGGCGTAATGACTGAGAATGCCGCGCCTTGCGGGTCGGCGAGCGCCGCGAACCGTCCCACGCCCGGTGCGCTGATCGGCCCGAAGCGGAGCGTGGCGCCGAGTTGCTTCGCCTGCGCAACTGCCGCATCGCAGTCCGCCACCATGAAGTAGACGCCCCAGTGCGATTCGGCCTCGCCCCATTCTTCGCCCATCGGGAGCAGCCCGCCACGCGCCAGCCCGTCCGTACTGAACTCCAGATAGGTTGCCAACACCGCGCTGCCTTTCGTCTTCCAGCCGAACAGCCCGGTATAGAACTCGCGCGCCTGTTCCGTGTCCCGCGTTGCGAGTTCCGTCCACAGCACGGCGCCATTCTCATTGAGGACGTCCGCGCCGGCGTGCCGTCTCGCTTGCCAGAGTGAGAACGGCGCGCCGCCCGGGTCCTTGCAGTTCGACATCCGCCCCACGTCCATCACTTCAAACGGCGGCTGGATGACAGCGCCTCCGAGCTCGGCAACTTTGGCGGCCGACGCGTCCACGTCAGGGGTGGCGAAATACACGTTCCAATGGGCGCCCACTCCCGCTGCGACGAGTCTGGCAGGCAGCGTGTAGGCCGCGCCGGCGCTGCGCCCCTCCAATTGGAACATCGTGTAGAACTCGCCGGGGCCCATCGGGTTGTCTTGCAGTTGCCAGCCGAAGATCCGGCTGTAGAAGTCCTTCGCCGCCGCCTGGTCCGTCGTCGCGAGTTCAAACCAGCAGGGCGTTCCGAGGGAGTATTCGTTAACAGTAGCCATGGCTCAAAATCCTCCGCCGGGAAAGTGTACCATGAGATCCTCAAAGTGAGAGCACGCAACTGAGACGGAAATGCCCACTGGACGCCGCGGGGCCGCGGCCACTGTCAATCCGGCGTCAATCACTCAAGAAGGACGGTAGTTTTGATGAAGAAAGTGGAAGCCATCATCCAGCCCCACAAACTGGATGAGGTCAAAGCAGCGCTGGAAGGCATCGGGATCGAGGGGATCACCGTGCTGGAAGTGCGCGGCCATGGCCGCCAGAAGGGGCACACCGAGGTCTATCGCGGCCAGGAGTACCGGGTGGACCTCCTGCCGAAGGTGAAACTCGAGACCGTGGTGGCGGATCAGAAACTGCCGCAACTGCTTGAGGTGCTCGAAGCCGCGGCTCGCACAGGCAAAATTGGCGACGGCAAGATCTTCGTATCCACAATCGACGAGGCAATCCGCATCCGTAACGGCGACCGGGGGGAATCCGCGCTCTGACGGCTCGCACCTTTAAAGCCGGTTGATGAGGCTCGCCACGTATCCGCCTCCAAAACCGTTATCGATATTAACGACGCTCACGTTGCTGGCGCAACTGTTCAACATGCTCAGCAGCGAGGCCAGCCCGTGGAAGTGCGCTCCGTAGCCGACGCTGGTGGGCACCGCGATCACCGGGCAGCTCACCAGGCCGCCGACGACGCTCGGCAGCGCGCCTTCCATGCCGGCGCAGACCACGATCACCCGCGCATTCTTAAAGTCGTCCAGGTGGCCGAACAGGCGGTGGATGCCGGCCACGCCAACGTCCTGGACCAGAACGACTTCGTTGCCCATGATCTCGGCGGTGACAACCGCCTCTTCCGCCACCGGCAGATCGGTGGTGCCGGCGCTGACCACGGCCAGCTTGCCTTTGCCGTGCTGCTTCTTATCGCGGAACACGCGCAGCGCGCCGGAGCGCGGGAAGTATTCCGCCTCGGGGAAACTCGCCTTTACCAGCGCGTACGCCTCCGGCGTGGTGCGAGTCGCCAGGACGTTCGAGCTGCGCGCAAGCAGCCGTCCGGCAATCGTGGCCACTTCCTCGGCCGTCTTGCCCTTGCCGAAAATCACCTCCGGCATGCCGACGCGAATCTCGCGGTGGTGGTCGATGTTGGCGAAGCCCAGGTCTTCGTAAGGCAGATGACGCAGACGGTCCAGTGCCGCGTCCACTTCAATCCCGCCCGTGCGGACCTCTTCGAGCAGCGCCTTCAGATTCTCTCTATCCATTCCTTCTCCCGGTCCGTCAGAGCGGTCTCCAGCTCTGGCGCGCGAAATCCATCAAAAAATGCCCAAAAACGCTCTAAAACTCGATGATTTGGCCCTTTTTGAGCCCATGTTTCGCGGCCTGGCCCGAAGCGAGTTCAAGCACGTACATCGCCTTTTCGTGGCCGCCATACGACGGACAGGTCACCGTCTCGGGCGGACACGGCGGGACGCCCGCGGCGATCTCGACGATGTGCCGGCCCTGGTCCATCCAGATCATATCCAGCGCGATTTTGCAGTTCTTCATCCAGTACGGGTTGTACGACTCCGTCGCATGAAAGAAGATCATGCCGCGGTTGGCGGCGAGCGTTTCGCGGTACATCAGCCCTTTGGCAAGTTCATCGGGCCGCACCGCGGTTTCGGCGAGGATCACCGCCCCGTCGGGCAGTGTCACCTCCCGCGAGTTGAGCGCATTCAGTTCGTCGCTCCCGCCGCCGCACCCGGTCAGCGCCGAGGAGGCGGTCAGAGTCAGCAACAGGGCTATTCCATAAGTCGAGAGCAGCTTTCGGGCCATCGAATAAGATAGTAGCTGGAACTTGGAGCTGGTGCACACCGTTCCCCCCGATCCGACGAAGACCTGAAGACTTCATGTCCACAGCGCATGCATCCACACTCTGGCGCCGATTCGTTTTGACGCTCGAGATGATCAAGTTCGAGCACTCGGTTTTCGCCCTGCCCTTTGCACTGACGGGCGCGCTGCTGGCATGGCGGGATCTGGCGTACTCGACCGAAGGCCTGGGCCTGCGTCTCTTGTTCATCGTCATCGCGATGATAAGCGCGCGATCCGCCGCCATGACCTTCAACCGCCTGGCGGACGCCGACATCGACTCCCGCAACCCGCGCACGAAGATGCGGCAGTTGCCCGCCGGCACGTTGAGCAAGGGTTTCGCGTGGGTGTTTCTCGTTGGCAGTTGTCTGTGCTTCGTCCTGGCGGCGGCGGCGCTGGGGCCGCTCTGTCTGAAGCTCTCTCCGATCGCGCTGGGCGTCGTCCTGTTCTACTCCTGGACCAAGCGGTTTACGTCGCTGTCTCACCTGGTTCTCGGTCTGGCGCTCGGCATTGCACCTTCCGCCGCGTGGATCGCCATCCGGGGTTCGCTGGACTGGCGCATCGTCTGGCTTACAGCCGCCGTCACATTATGGACGGCCGGCTTCGACATCATTTACGCCTGCCAGGACTACGAATTCGACCAACGGGAAGGCCTGTTTTCGCTGCCTGCGCGGCTCGGCATTCCGTTGGCGCTGTGGGTGGCACGCTTGTTCCATATAGCCATGATTGGCAGCCTGGCCGCGCTTGCCTTCTCGCTCGGCCTAGGGCCCGTTGCGTGGCTGGGCGTCGTCGTCGTCACGGCACTGATTGTCTGGGAACACCGGCTGGTGAATCCCGGCGACTTGTCGCGCATCGACGCCGCGTTTTTCACCATGAATGGCAACATCAGCGTGCTGTTCTTCTTCTTCTGGGCCGCAGATATCCTATTGCAGTGGAGGCGTTTATGATCGATCTCCAACCGCTGATCGAAGACCGCGCTCTGTTGCCGGTGCTCGACAAAGTGAAAGCAGGCGAGCGACTGAGTTACGACGACGGCGTCCGGCTGTTCCGCTCGCCCGACCTGCTGGCTGTCGGCTACATGGCCAACATCGTGCGCGAACGGATGCACGGCAACGTGACGTACTTCAATGTCAACCGCCACATCAATCCGACCGACGTCTGCGTGGCCTCCTGCAAGCTCTGCGCCTTCGGCAAGCGGGCCAAGGACCCGACGGCGTACACGATGTCGCTCGAAGAGATCTGGCATCGCGCCGGGCTCGGCTACTCGGAGGCCATCACCGAGTTCCACATCGTCGGCGGGCTGCACCCGGAGTTGACCGTGGATTGGTTTTGCGACATGCTGCGCGGCCTGAAGCAGCGCTTCCCGAACGTCCATCTCAAGGCGTTCACAATGGTCGAGATCGCCTACTTCGCCAAGCGTTTCAAGATGCCGGTCGAGGAAGTGCTCCGGCGCTTGAAGGAAGCCGGCATGGACTCCATGCCCGGCGGCGGCGCGGAGATCTTCAGCGAACGAGTGCGGCGCATCATCTGCGATCACAAGATCGACGGCGGCGAGTGGCTCAACATCGCCCGGATCGCTCACAAGATGGGCATCAAGTCGAACTGCACGATGCTTTACGGTCACATTGAGAACGAGGAAGATCGGTCGGACCACCTCGTCAAGCTGCGCGAGGTGCAGGACGAAACCGGCGGCTTCGTCACCTACATCCCGCTCGCCTTCCACCCCGACAACACGGCGCTGGAGCATGTCGGCCGCACCACGGGCTTCATGGATCTGAAGAACATCGCCGTGGCCCGCCTGATGCTCGACAACATCCCGCACATCAAGGCGTATTGGGTGATGATGACGCCGAAGATTGCCCAGATTGCACAGCGCTTCGGCGCCAACGACATCGACGGCACCGTGGTGGAGGAGCGCATTTATCACGATGCGGGCTCCGATGTGGTGCAGGGCCTGCGGCGCACGGAGCTGCTGCGGCTGATCCGCGAAGCTGGCAGGGAACCCGTAGAACGCGACACCGCCTATCGCCGGGTAGAGCGCAAAGACGAGACGTCTTTCGCCATCCTGGTCTGAAGCGGGCGGGGCTTCTGAGCGACGCTAACGGCGCGGACGCTAAAGGCAAGATGGCAACCCAGGTTGCCGTTCTGTTTTGCAAGTAGCTGATTCTAATAGTAAAAAAGAAAGAAATGGCAACCCGAGTTGCCGTTTTGGCGCGTCGGGTCACGCGCCTTGGGTCAGATCTTGTCCTGCGCGGGGCATTCAGGCGCGCCCGCTTCCTGGCCAGCTTGGCCGCTGTAGGGCGGACCCCCTGGCCACCTCCGGAAATGGGGGCCGACGCCCTCGCCGGGCTCCGAGACATCATTACTTCCGTGATTGCAACCACACTTCGGCGATTACAACCACGCGCCACCCGGAAGCGGGTCCAGGGGGACCCGCGCGGACCCGGGGGTCCGCCCTACCACGGCACTTGTTTACAATCCGCGCGGTCGGAAGTGCGCCCATGCCGTCACTTCGCGCCTGGATGCACTACCTGTTCCGGCACCCGCTCAGGATACAATTAGAGTTTGTCCGCAGGCCCGGCTCTCTGCCGCCAACCCTGCCAAGGAACAGACCGCTCTTGATCAATCGCCTCGTCTTCGAAAACCTGCGGCACCGGAAAGTACGCACCGGACTCAGCGCCTTATCTATCGGATTCCAGGTCACCATGATTCTGGCCATCGTTGGCTTAAGCCGGGGCATGCTGAAAGACTCGGCCGACCGGGCCAAAGGCGTCGGCGCCGACATCTTCGTGAAGCCTCCGACCACGTCGGCCATCAGTCTGAGCAGCGCGACGATGTCCGAGAAGTATCTGGACAGCTTCATGCGCCAGCCGCACGTGGTCCAGGCCGTCGGTTCTTACACGGTTCCATTGAGTGGCCTCAGCACGTTGACCGGTATTGACTACGATAAGTTCACCAAGCTGAGCGGCCCTTTTAAGTTCATTGAAGGCCGTCCATTCCGGAGCAAATTCGAAGTCATCGTGGACCGCTGGTACGCGGAGACCTATCACAAACGCGTTGGCGACACGATTAGAGCGCTGAATCTCGATTGGCGCATTTGTGGTGAAGTCGAGCCCGGGAAGTTGGCGCGGATGTTCGTGCCGCTCGCCACGCTGCAGGACGTTCTTAGCAATCCTGGCAAGGTCAGCCAGGTGCTGCTGAAGCTCGACAAACCGTCCAACACGTTCGCGGTCATCGCAGCACTGAAGTCCGACTTGAAAGACTACAACATCTACTCGGTTGAGGAGCTGGTCAGCCAGTTCTCGTTTGAAAACGTTCCCGGCCTGAAGGCCTTCATTTACGTGATCGTCGGACTCTCCATCATCGTCGGGTTCCTGGTCGTCTCGCTCACCATGTACACCACGGTGCTCGAGAGAACGCGGGAGATTGGGATCCTCAAGGCGCTGGGCGCCTCGCCCGGGGACATCATGGGACTGCTGGTGCGGGAGACCATGGTGTTGGCCATCGCGGGATGGCTGGCAGGCATTGTGCTCTCGTTCGGCGCGAACTGGGCCATCAACCACTTTGTGCGCGCCAGCATCCAGTCTGTGATCACGCCGGACTGGTGGCCTATTGTGGCAGCCATTGCCGTGGTGGCGTCTCTGCTCGGCGCACTCTACCCTGGCATGCGCGCCGCCCGTCAGGACGCGATTGAAGCCCTGTCTTACGAATAAGGACGAGCATGGCGGATTCCATCATTTCGGTTCACGATTTGCGCAAGATTTACCACGCTGGCGAACTCGATGTCGCCGCGTTGCGCGGAGCCAATCTCGAAGTTCCGAGGGGCGAGTTCCTCGCCGTTGTCGGGCCTTCGGGTTCGGGCAAATCTACCTTGTTCCACATTCTTGGCGGCTTGGCCAAGCCCACCTCGGGTACGGTCGCGGTCGACGGCGAGGATCTCGCAAGCCTCACGGATTCGGGCCGGACTCGCTTGCGCCGCACCAAGGTCGGCTTCGTGTTTCAGCGCTATAACCTGTTGCCCACGCTGACGGCCGAGGGCAATATCGAGATGGCCCGCTATATCTCCAGCCGCCAGACGGGTCCCTTTGATAGCGGCTTCAAGGAGCTGCTGCGTCTGCTGAAGATCGAGAACCGGCTGGACCACAAGCCGCGCGCCCTTTCCGGCGGAGAACAGCAGCGCGTGGCGATTGCCCGCGCCCTGGTGAACCATCCGTCGATTCTCTTAGCCGATGAACCCACCGGCAATCTGGACACGGAGAACGCGACCGCGGTTTTGGATATCCTGCGCGACCTGAACGAGCGGTTGGGCCAGACCATTCTGATGATCACGCACAACCCGGAAGCCGCCGCCTACGCGCATCGAACGGTCCGGATGCGTGACGGCCACGTCTTCGACGCCTGAGCGTGTCACGCTTCGTCTCTCCCCGCATCTTCTGAGCAAGGAAGGACAAGTCTCATGGATTGGATTGTGCCCGTCCTGGTGGTCGCCGCCTACATCGTGCTGGTCCGGTGGGTCCTCCCACGGCTGGGCGTTCCGACTTGAGCGTCGAATACCTGCGACGTCGAGTCTCGGCGTCCACACGACCAGAAAGCCCCTGCCGCCGCGGCCGGCTCCAAACCGGACCCGCAGGTCTGACCGCACGGCGCAAGCACATCCCGCCGTCGGCCTTGTGTCCGTGTGCGCCGCAGATGGTGTGGGGCGGCGCTCCAGCGTCCGCCCGTTCGGCTGTTGCTCGCGCTAGCGCCCCTGGGCGAAACACGACAGAAGCGGGCGGGGTCTGGAGACCCCGCGCGGCGCTGGAGCGCCGCCCTACAAAATCGCGGCGCCGCGCGGCCGATGGTAAAATTGGGAATTGCCTTCTGGGAATCCTTCATTGCGTAAACCAAGAGTCTGCGCTGTCAGCTTTCTGAACACCGTGCCGCTGGCGCACGGGATGGTTCAGGGACCGCAGCGGGATTTGGTCGAACTGACATTCGCCGTGCCAAGCGTGTGCGCCGAGCGGGTTGGCAGCGGTGTTGCAGACGTGGGGCTGGTGCCCGTCATCGAGATGGACAACCAGGGCCTGACGCCGGTCCCCGGAATCGGCATTGCCTCACGCGGGCCCGTGCGCAGCATCCTGCTGATCTCGCGCGTGCCATTCCGCCGCGTTCGCACCCTGGCTGCCGACATGAACTCGCGCACCTCGGTGATGCTGGCGCGCATTATCCTGTCCCGCTGCTTCGGCGTCGAGCCTGACGTCACGCCGATGTCCCCGGACCTCGATTCGATGCTGGCCCGCGCCGACGCGGCGCTGTTGATCGGCGATGCGGCGCTCGCCGTCGATCCAGCGACGCTTGGGATGCCGTGCCTCGATCTGGGAGAACAGTGGCTCGACCTGACCGGTCTGCCCTTCGTCTTCGCCATGTGGGCCGGACCCAAGTCGCAGATCACGCCGGAGCTGGCTCAGATTCTCCAGGACTCCTGTTTATGCGGCCTCGGAGCGCTGGACCGCATCATAGAAGAGGAAGCCGCACGGAGATCGATGCCGCGCGCGATGGTGGACCACTATCTGCGGCACAATATTGTATTCCAGCACGGCGAAGCGGAGCGCGCCGGCCTGGAGTTGTATCTGCGCTATGCCCGCGAGATGAACGAGCTGGTTCTGGCCGAAGACCGATTGCACGGAGACCTCCAGTCATGATGACCGAACAGGAAGCCGTCGACCTCTTTCACAGCGACGATCTCATCGGCATTGGTATGGCCGCCGACGCGCAGCGCCGCAAGCTGCATCCCGAGGGCGTTGTTACCTACATCATCGATCGCAATATCAACTATACGAACTTCTGCACCGAGTACTGCAGCTTCTGCGCCTTCTACCGGCCCATGGGCCACAAAGAAGGCTACGTGCACGGGCTCGACACGATCCTCCAGAAGATCCAGGAGACGGTCGATCTGGGCGGCACGGGCGTGCTGATGCAGGGCGGGCTGCACCCGGATCTGAAGATCGAGTGGTACGAAGACATGCTGCGCGCGATCAAGCGCGAGTTCCCGAAAGTGTGGATGCATTGCTTCTCGTCGCCCGAGATTCAGAACATCGCCAAGGTGAGCGGGCTCGATCTGACGACGACGATCTCCCGCCTGCGCGATGCCGGTCTCGACTCGATTCCCGGCGGAGGCGCCGAAATTCTGCATGACGACGTGCGCCAGCGCATCAGCCGGCTGAAGTGCGACACCCAGGAGTGGGTGGACGTCCACTTGGCGGCGCACAAGCTCGGGATGCGCACCACGGCCACCATGATGTTCGGCTGCGGCGAAACCATCGAGCAGCGCGTGCATCACTTCGAGATCGTGCGGCGCATTCAGGAAGAAACCGGCGGCTTCACGGCCTTCATCCCCTGGTCATTCCAACGCGAGAACACGTCACTGGGCCGCACCGTCAAAGAGGAAGCGACCGGCGTCGAATACCTGAAGACGCTGGCCATTTCGCGCCTCTACCTGGAAAATATCCTGAACGTGCAGTCGTCCTGGGTGACGCAAGGCCTGAAGACCTGCCAGGTGGGTTTGCGCTTCGGCGGCAACGACGTCGGCAGCATCATGATCGAAGAGAATGTGGTCTCCGCGGCCGGTGCCCGCAACCACGCCAGCGAGGAAGAGTTGCGCCGCCTGATTCGCGACGCGGGCTTCGTTCCGAAGCAGCGGGACACGTTGTACCGGACCTACTTCCTGAATTAGTTCCGGAACGGAGCCACACGGCGTGAGGGAGTGGTTCCCGCGGACGCGCTCGCTCGCTGTAACTTCAGCCGGGTTTCAGTCCAAAAAATTTACCCCAGGCCGGCCTTGGCGGCGGAATTGTATACATAATAGTACAGTTGTTCCCATCAACGAAGGAGGTAAGTGGATGAGATTGCATTTGCGGGGAGAACTGGCCAAACTGATGGCCCTAACCACAACCTGGGTGATGTTCATTGCGCCCACAACGGCTTCCGCGCAGGACCACGTGGTGCCGCTGGCGGAAGTGGAACGTGCCGTCCATTCCAAGGCGGAGGCGCGCACGAAGAGCATAGAGGACATTGACAGAGTCCTGTCTCTGCCCGCCGCGACCAAGGAACTCCAAAGGGTCAAAGTGACTCAGAGCCAGGTCCACGCCGCCGTATCCAGCTTGAGCGATGAGGAGCTGGCGCGGCTCGCTGAGCGGGCCCGGGATGCCGAGCAGGAAGTGCAAGGCGGATTGATCGTCGGAATCCTGGCCATTATCGGCGCGATCGTAGTCATTGTCATCATCCTCGGGATTCTCTTTCACTGAGAGCCGGGCGACTTCGTGATGGTGGTATAAAACACCCCTCCGCCATGGCGAAGGTCCCGCCCGTAGACGAGTGACAAGGTAAGATTGCCGGGAGTCTTGATCCTGGCCTGCAGGCCGGAGTCGATCAGGTAACCCCGGGACCCGAAGTCGCCTGTCGAATCGGCGACACGGCCAACATCCAGGAACGGCGCGAGTTGCACCCGTGTAAGCGGGAATCTGGCGACGGTTTGTTCGATTTCGGTCTGCAGAAGCGTGTACCGGGTGCCCATAGGCGCGCTGCCCTTTCGGCCATCGCGCGTGCCGACATGAGCGCGGAGCCAAAGATCGGGGTCGTTGTCGCGCTCCATGCCAAGCATGAAGTAATCGTCGAACGGGGCAGGTCCGAAGATCCTTCCCGCGCCAAGGTGCAGATGAACGCCGAGGTCGTCGCCCCGCGCGCGGGGCAGCCACGTCGCGGAGAGTGCGCCGCGCGCGATCACCTCCCGCCCTGGAGCGGCCGTGAGGATGCGGCCTGTGTCCAGATGAACCGACGCCTCGGCGTGCATGCGCTGCTCCGGCCAGGTCCAAAGCAAGTATTTCAATCCATTTCTGAACTGAGCCGACCAACTGTCGGTGAAGAATCTCTCCTGGTCCTGATTGCGAAAGTCGCGTCTTGCTATCCACAATCCAGGAGTCCAGGCCAGGCGGCCCGTGAGAGCGTATTCAAACTCGCCGCCAGCCTCAATTTTGCGGAGCTCCAGCCCGTTTAAGCCGCCAGGGCGGGCAAAGTATGTGGTCGTCAGATCCCACGTCTCATCCCGCGCGTCGATTCCGACCCGGTAAAACCATCGCGGGTTGAGGTGGACGGGGCCTGCGAGGCTGATGGCCATTCGGCGCTTGTTGGAATCCCAGCGCAGGAAGGAAGACAGGGCGATGGCGTCGTGCCCAATGCTGGGGAGGTCGAAGTAGACGGTCTCATACGGCAGGCCGCGGAGATAAGGCATGAGCCTCCCTGCCCATCCGCCAAGGCTTCCCCCGGCGGTTCCGAAGCCGCCTGCCGTTCGAATTGTGAGATCGAATTGCTGACCCTGTTGAGCTGCGAGCGCGAACCCGTGGCCGGCCGGGATTCCGAGGCGTTCCAGGTTCGACTGTGTCGTTTGAAGACGGTCGACAGAGAGGATCTGACCCGCCGAGACGGCAATCGCCCTATCAAGCAGTAACTGATTGAGCGTTGGAGCGGGATCCAGGCGCACCTCGTGAACGTAGGGCTTCCCGATCCGATTCCAGTACTTGAGCGCGGCGGGCAGATTGTCATCGGCCAGGAAGAGCAGTCCCAGGAAATCGTTCGCGTATTCGCTTTCCGGATTACGGTTCAGAGCTTGCTCCAACCATCGTTTCGCCTCGGGAATGTGCTTGTCACGATAGGCCAGGCCGGCGAGCTCTTCGGCGAATCTGGCGTCTCGCGGGTAGTTCTGATAGCCGGCCAGGAGCGCATTCCGCGCTCTGTCGACCTCGCCGAGCCGGACATACGCCAAGCCGAGGTAGAACTCGAGATCCGCGGAGCGAGGCTGGGCGTTTTCGGCAAGTTTGGCAGCCTGCGCCCAGGCCCCAGCCTCGTACAGCACTCGCACTTCCTCGCTCGCCGCACGGTCCGGGACAACTTGCGCGAGCGCCACGGTACTCAAGATCGCCGTGAACAGCAGCCGCATGGCGATCGCGTTACGAGCCCTGCCGAGGCACCGCAAGTAGAGTCCAGCCGCCCGTTGCCTTCCACTCATGCTGGAACTGCTTAAGCTCCTCTTTCAACAGCTTTCCTCGAGCCGGGTCGTGGAAGTACACGGCCGCGGCGTCGATCCCTACGATAACGACGTAATGGAAAATGGAGCCCGCTCCCCGCGGATCCAGGCACACGACGAGCGGGCGACCCTTCTGAATGTGATTGCGCAGATCGCTGATTTCGCCGTTGAAGACATATGTGCTGAAGCCGTGCTCTTCAAAGTACCCTTTCAACTCCTGCCCGCGAACACCGCTGCGCGAGGACGGCGAGAGCACCGCATCGATGTGTCCGGCGTCTGCTGCCGTCCGGTCGACGCGCATGCCCTGATGCAGCCAGTATTGCATCACCATAGCGATAGTCGCAGGGCCGCAACCGGTGCTCTCCCGCTGCTGGACATAAGGGACGTCGAGCCATTGCGATCCGGCGTGAGCGGAAATCGCCAGCAAGGCGCTCAGCCAGAGGGGCAGGAAACGGCTGTTCTTGTGCGACATCAGCGTATGGGCCTCACCCGTGGTTGGAAAAGCTGCGACCGCGAGGGCGTGGTGGCATGGCCCAGCAAGTGCCGTGTGCCCCGGGCTGGCTTTCGGGGCTCGACCCGGCGGAGCGCCGCACATGTACCGATAGTTTCACGACGCGCAAGCTTGAGCTTCAGTGATCTTGCCGGACAACCAGCACTCAGCTCTCCACCGGGGGAGTGACATCAGCCGCGGCATGAGAGCCGGGCCAGCCCATGCGGTTGAGTCCATCGAAAGCGGCAGACTTGTAGCACTCGGCGAGAGTCGGGTAATTGAATACCGTATCCACGAAATAGTCGATTTTTCCGCCGAAGGCCAAGACTGCCTGGCCGATGTGGATGAGCTCGCAAGCGCCTTCGCCGATGATGTGCACGCCGAGCAACTGGCGCGTTTCTCCGTGGAACAGCAGCTTGAGCAGCCCCGTCGTGTCGCCGATGATCTGTCCGCGAGCGATCTCCCGGTAGCGGGCCTTGCCCACTTCGTACTGCACGCCATCGCGCGTCAGTTCCTCTTCATTGCGGCCCACCATGGAGATTTCCGGGATGGTATAGATGCCGTACGGGAACAACTCCGGGAAACTGCTCGCGTTCAGGTTGAACATATGGCAGACCGCGAGCCGGCCCTGCTCCATTGAAGTCGAGGCGAGGCTGGGGAACCCGATCACGTCGCCGGCGGCGTAGATGTGAGGCACTGCCGTCTGGAAGTTTGAATCGACGTTCAACCTGCCGCGATCGTCGGCCGGCAACCCGGCTCCAGTGAGGTTCAGCCGCGACGTGTTGCCTGTGCGCCCGATCGAGTAAAGCGCCTTGTCGGCGACAATGTGCTTGCCGCTTTCGAGGATCAGTTGGACTCGCACGCCCGTGTCATCCTCGCACTTCTCAATGGTGGAGACGGCCTCGTTCAGCCGCAGCGTGACGCGGTTTTCCCGCAGGTGATAGGCCAGCGTGTCGGCGATCTCCTGATCCACGAAAGGCAGCAGCCGCGAGCGTTTGTCCACCAGCGTGACACGGACTCCCAGCGCGGCGAACATGCTTGCATACTCGCAGCCGATCACGCCGCCTCCGACTACCGCGAGAGTGCGCGGCAGGCAGTCCAGATGCAGGATGTCGTCGCTGGTCAGGATGGTTGAGCCGTCGAATGGGATGTGCGGATCCCGCGTGGCTTCCGTGCCGGTGGAGATAAGGACGTTTTGCGTGGTAACGGAGCGGGTGCCCGAGCCGTCGGCGTAGTCCAGGCGTACGGTGTGATCGTCCACAAAGGACGCGGCCGCGCCGATCACTTCCACGTTGTTACGCAGGAGTTGATACCGCGTGACGTCGATTTCATGCCGCACCACCATGCTGACCCGGTCCAGCAGGTCCACGGCCGAGATCTTTTTGCGAACCGTCCAAGCCAGTCCGTGGAACTCACGGTCGCGATAACCGGAGAGTTCCAGGACGGCTTCGCGGAAAGTCTTGGATGGGATGGTGCCGGTGTTTACCGATACGCCGCCGAGGACTGTCTTTTTCTCGGCGAGGGCAACCCGTTTGCCGGCCTTGGCGCCCTGGATGGCGCCTCGCATACCGGCAGGTCCGGACCCGATCACGATCAAGTCGTATTCGTAAGGATGGGTAGAGGGCATCATGAACGGCAGCGCCGGCCGGTGCGTGAATCTCTATCCGATCTTAGCAGCCAAACTTACTCGATGAAGGGGCCCGACAAATGGGCGCGACCCGCTTACTCTTCGACTTCTACTCGAACGGGCTGTTCAATCAGCTTGGGTTCCTTACCCTTGGTCAGGATCATGAGGCGATAGCGCTCTCCGACTTTGGCCTTGGCGGGAATCGCTACTTTTAGCGTGGTATCGGTCTGGTCGGTCACCGGAACCACGATGTCATTCTGGCCGTCGGTAAAATACACCTTATCCACAACGCTTTTCCCTATGTTTTCGCCCGTCACGGTGATCACCGTGCCTATTTTGCCACTTGTCGGATCAACCGACGTGAAGCGGGGAAGCGATTCCTGGGCCAACAGCATCGGAGGCGCGGCGACCATCAGTAGAAACAGCGGCATCAGCCACTTAAGAGACAACCGCATCTTAAAATCCTCCTGAATTGATCCTAGACTTCAGCCAATGCACAATGCAAGTCATTTTGTCAGGATTCCATGAAGGCTCGTACAGGATTGAAAAGCTCTGCTCCGAGGAAAGCAGAACGCCGACTCCCTGGCCGGCGTTTCTCAAACCTGCGAATGGTAGATGAACTTCCGGAAGAGGCATTTAGCCGGCCTGCGGGAGGTGGAGTCCCTTGTGAATGGCGTACAACGCGAGCTCTAGGCGATCGGAAACGCCCAGCTTGTCGAAGATGTTATGCAGATGATTCTTAACGGTCTGCTCCGAGATAAACATCTTCTCGGCCATCTCTTTGTTCTTGTATCCCTGCGCGACGAGCGCGACGATCTCCCGCTCGCGAGCGCTGAGAGGCGCCCGCTCCCGGCCTTTGATCCCACTCGCGGCAGCGGCCTCGGCCGATGCAAACTGGCGCATGACGGCAGCCGTGGTGTGTGCGTCGAGCCAGATTTCGCCCGCATGCACCTTACGGATGCTTTTCACGATCAGGTCCGCGGAGGTCTGTTTGAGAACGATGCCGGCGCATCCCAGTTTCATGGCTTGTACGAACTCGTTCTTGTCCTCGGAGGCAGTCAGAATAATGACTTTGGCGGGATTGTTGGTGCTGTTCAAGGTCTGGAGCGCGGTGAGCCCGTCGGTGTTCGGCATCCGCAAGTCCAGCAAGATCACATCCGGACGCCAATCCCCCATGTGATCGAGCAACTCCTGCCCGTCGGCAGCCTCGCCGACAACGTCAATGTCCGCTTCGATCGACAGCAGTTTCCTCAGCCCGTCCCGTACGATGGGATGATCATCGGCGATCACCACTCGGATTTTGGCCGTCTCTTCTGTCGAGTTCATGAGGCCGAGTTACTCCCCGCTTTCAGTTCATTGCCCTTCAACAACCCACGGCGGTTGCCGCCGTTCATCGCATGTTCCGGCCTATCTTGCGAGTAGGACCTTTTGAATGAATTGTAAAGAAGATCCAGTACTAGATCAAGCAAAGTAACGTCAGTACCAGCCTCCCCGTCGGGTACCTGATACGATTACCGGACTCCGCCGTGCGGGCAGAATCCGCGTTTCACTCCCAACACCATGTCGCCGTGCCGTGATCCGGGGTGGGGCAGAACCAGTTGCAACGGGTCTCAAGTAACCGCATAAGTATATCAAAGCACACGGATTAATTCTCCTTCTCGGGGAACCCGGCGAGCGAGACGGAGAATTGCCTCGCACATCCCCTTCGGCGCACAAGCGCCTTTCCGACAAGCCGCGCGGAGAGTACCTTTCTAAATTCGGAACACGGCACAAATTGCGTTCACCACACAGGTGGAACCCGGCCCAACCGGGAAAATGCCAGTGCTCCGACCCCTGGCAGGAGCCGGGGGCCGTCCGCGGAGGCGGTCCCCCGGCGTGACGGCGGACAAGCCCATGAGCACGCTTGTGTTGCGACCCCCTAGGCGCGAATAGCCACAATGAGCTATTCCCCGGCCGCCATTGCGCCCGGGACAATGGTAGATTGCGGTTGTTGTAGGCTGTCGCCGGGGATGCGCAAAGTTGGCGTTTTCCTGGCCGTTTCCGTCACCTCGGATGCCTCCAGGACGCCTATTCACTTCAGACAGTCCCGGCGCGGTATCCGCTAGAGTCGCGGAAGCCTGTGGCCGTATATGATGGGTCTGCCATTTGCGAATTCCGATTGACCTCAGCCAGCCGTCGAGCGACGGTTGTTGCACCGCACGAAGGAGCTCATGAGTACCGAAGCGACCACGAACCAGGAATCCAATGTCTTTGCTCCGGTGGCGTCGCCGCCCGGAGATGCGAAGAAGGGCAAGAGCCGAGCGTGGTTGTGGCTGCTCATCCTTTGCCTGCTCGCAGGGGGAGCTTATTATCTCTCTCGCGGCGGGGCCGCGCAAAACGCAAATAAATCCAAGCAGGATGGAAAGCAAAGCTCCCGCGGCGTGCCTGTCGTCACCGCGACCGCCCACAAGGGCGACATGGAAATCTTCCTCAACGGCTTGGGCACGGTCACTGCGCTGAATACGGTTACGGTCCGAACACGTGTCGACGGGGAACTCAACCTGGTCGCCTTCACCGAGGGCCAGCTTGTAAAGCGCGGGGACCTGCTCGCGCAAATCGATCCGCGGCCATATCAGGTGCAACTCGAACAGGCGGAAGGGCAGATGGCTCGCGACGAGGCTCAGCTCAAGAACGCCAGGATCGACCTGGAACGCTACAGGGTGCTGCTCGAGCAGGACTCCGTTCCGAAGCAGCAGTACGACACCCAGGTCGCCACCGTGAACCAGGCCGAGGGCACGGTGAAATCCGACCAGGCAGCGATCGACTCCGCCAAGCTGCAGATCGTTTACTGCCGGATCACCTCTCCGCTCACCGGCCGCATCGGCCTGCGTCTGGTGGACCAGGGCAACATGGTACACGCTACCGACACGAACGGGCTCGCCGTGATCACCCAAGTGCAGCCCATCGCGGTCGTGTTCAACATCACGGACAGCAGCGTTCCCCAGGTGATCCAGAAGATGCGGGGCGGAGCGAAGCTGCGCGTGGACGCCTACGACAAAGCCCTGACGAAGAAGATTGCCTCGGGCGAATTGTTGACCATCGACAACCAGATCGACCTGACCACCGGCACGCTGCGCTTCAAGGCGATCTTCTCCAATGGCGATAACTCACTGTTCCCCAATCAGTTCGTGAACGCCCGGCTGCTGATCGACACCAAACGAAACACCGTGATCATTCCCGAGGCGGCCGTTCAGCGCAAACCGCAAGGTACTTTCACCTACGTGGTGAAACAAGGCAGCGCGGCGCCCACGGTGGAAGAGCGCGACATCGTTCTCGGGCCGGTAGAGGCCGACCAACGGTCACTGGAGAGCGGAGTGTCCCCGGGCGAGGCGGTCGTGATCGAAGGAGTGGACAAGCTTGAGCCCGGCTCGAAGGTGGTTCCGCGCCAGGCCGGCGCTCCGGCAGGATCCGGCGGCGCCCAGCATGGCGGCAAGGGCGCAGGCGCGGCAGCGAAGAAGGGAAAGGGCGAATGAGCCCGTCGCGCCAGTTCATTCTGCGGCCCGTGGCTACGTCGCTGTTCATGCTGGCGATCGTGCTGGTGGGTGCGGTCGCTTACAAGCAACTGCCAGTGTCGGCGCTGCCGCAGGTGGACTACCCGACCATTCAGGTACTCACGTTCTACCCGGGCGCCAGTCCCGACGTGATGGCATCCTCGGTCACCGCCCCCTTGGAGCGCCAGTTCGGCCAGGTGCCGGGTCTGAACCAGATGACGTCTATCAGTTCGCAGGGCAGTTCCATCATTACGCTCCAGTTCGTCCTCGATTTGAGCATCGACGTCGCCGAGCAGGAGGTCCAGGCCTCCATCAATGCCTCGGGCACTTACCTGCCGAAGGATCTGCCGAATCCACCGATTTACAGTAAGAGCAATCCCGCCGACACGCCGATCATCACGCTCGGACTGACATCCGGATCCCTGCCGCTGGCCAAGGTGGAGGACTACGCCGACACGCGTCTGGTGCAGAAGATCTCGCAGTTGCCGGGAGTCGGTCTGGTCAACATCAGCGGCGGCCAGAAGCCCGCGGTCCGGATTCAAATGAATCCCATGGCGCTCTCCTCATACGGATTGACGCTCGAGGATGTGCGCACGGCCATCGCCAATACCAACGTGAACCAGGCCAAGGGCGTGTTCGACGGCAAGCTCCAGTCTTACACCATCTCCGCGAACGACCAGCTCCTGGTGAGCCGCGATTATAGCCCGCTCGTGATTGCTTACCGCAATGGCGCGCCGGTCCAGTTGAAGGACGTGGCGACCGTCGTCGACGATGCCGAGAACGTCAAGCAGGCGGCGTGGATGAACAACACGCCCGCTGTGATCGTCAACATCCAGCGGCAGCCCGGCGCCAACATCATCGAGGTCGTTGACCGGGTAAAGAAGCTCCTGCCCACTTTGCAGAAGTCCCTGCCGTCGGCGATCGACATCAGAATTTTGACGGACCGTACCACCACGATCCGCGCCTCGGTGGAAGATGTGCAGTTCACCCTGGTGCTCACCATCGCGCTGGTGGTGATGGTCATGTTCTTGTTCGTGCGCAGCGTCGCGGCCACCATCATTCCCGGCGTCGCCGTTCCGCTCTCTTTGATCGGCACCTTCGGTGTGATGTACCTGCTGGGCTACAGTCTCAATAACCTGACCCTGATGGCCCTCACCATCTCGACCGGGTTCGTGGTGGACGACGCGATCGTGATGATCGAAAACATCGTTCGCTACATCGAGGAGGGAGTACCGCCGCTGGAAGCCGCGCTGAAGGGCGCCGACCAGATCGGGTTCACCATCGTTTCGCTGACAGTGTCTCTGATTGCGGTATTGATCCCGCTTCTGTTCATGGGCGATATCGTCGGCCGCCTGTTCCGCGAGTTTGCCATCACGTTGAGTGTCACCATTCTCGTCTCGGCCGTGGTTTCGCTGACGTTGACGCCGATGATGTGCGCGCGCCTGCTGCGGCACAAGCCGAAGGAAAAGCAGGGCCGCATCTACCGCGCCTCCGAGGATGGCTTTAACGCCGTTATCGCTTTCTACGGCCGCACTCTGCAATGGGTGCTCGGCCATCAGACCGCGACGATGATTGTCGCCGTCTCCACACTCGTTCTGACCGGCTATCTGGCTTGGATCATCCCGAAGGGCTTCTTCCCCGTGCAGGATACGGGCGTCATTCTCGGCATCTCCGAAGCTCCCCAAACCACATCGTTCCCGGCGATGGCCGAGCGGCAGCAGACGCTGGCCGCAGTGATCCTCAAGGACCCGGCCGTGGAGAGCCTGTCCTCTTTCATCGGAGTGGACGGCGTCAACTCAACCATCAACAGCGGGCGCATTCAGATCAATCTCAAGCCGCTGGAGCAGAGAAAGATCAACTCCAGCGCGGTGATTCGCCGCCTGCAGCCGGAACTCGAAAAGGTCGATGGCATTCTGCTGTTCATGCAGGCCGTCCAGGATCTGACGGTCGAGGACCGCATCAGCCGCACGCAATACCAGTACAGCCTCGAAGATCCCGATCCGAAAGAGCTGGGCGAGTGGTCGACCCGCTTCGTGGAGAAGCTCCAATCCATATCGCATCTGCGCGATGTTGCCAGCGACCAGCAAAACCTGGGCTTACAGGCGCGGCTGGTCATCGATCGAGTGACGGCCTCGCGCTACGGAATCACGCCGCAGATGATCGACGACACGTTGTACGATGCGTTCGGCCAACGTCAGATCTCGATCATGTTCACGCAGTTGAACCAGTATCGGGTCGTGATGGAGGTCAACCCCGACTGGCAACAGCGGCCAACCGATCTGAAGAATCTCTACATCCGCTCCAGCTTGAACGGCCAGGTGCCTCTGGACGCGATCACCCACTACGAGACCGCGACCACGCCGCTCACGGTCAACCACCAGGGCCAGTTCCCCTCAAACACCATCTCCTTCAATCTGGCGCCCGGCTCTTCGCTGGGCGAAGCGGTCACGGAGATCAACAAGGCCAAGACGGAAATCGGAATGCCCGCCAGTATTCAGACGGCCTTCCAGGGCACGGCCGCCGCATTCCAGAATTCGCTCGCCAACGAAGGTTTTCTGATTCTCGCCGCGCTGGTCACCGTTTATATCGTGCTGGGCGTGCTTTATGAGAGCTACATCCATCCCGTCACGATTCTCTCGACCCTGCCATCGGCGGGCGTGGGGGCGCTGCTGGCGCTGATGCTCTGCAAGAACGACTTCAGCGTCATTGCGTTGATCGGCATCATCCTGTTGATCGGTATCGTCAAAAAAAACGCCATCATGATGATCGATTTCGCGCTGGAGGCTGAGCGTAAAGAGCACAAGCCGCCGCTGGAGGCGATCTATCAGGCCTGCCTGCTGCGGTTCCGGCCCATTATGATGACAACCATGGCCGCGCTGCTTGGCGGCATCCCGCTCGCGATCGGAACGGGTGTAGGTTCCGAATTGCGCCGCCCGCTCGGCATTGCGATTGTCGGCGGTTTGTTGGTCAGCCAGTTGCTGACGCTGTATACGACGCCGGTGATTTATCTTTGGTTTGACCGCACGGCGCGACGCTTTGGCACATCGGCGGCCGGCGTCCCGCTGGAAATGGAATCGCCGGCGGAGGGCGCATGAGCCTTTCGACGCCATTCATCTACCGGCCCGTCGGCACGGCGCTTCTGACCGTGGCGCTCGGACTCGCTGGAGGAATTGCGTACCGCTTTCTGCCGACCTCGCCGCTGCCGCAGGTGGAGTTCCCCACGATCTCGGTCGGCGCCGGGTTGCCGGGCGCCAGCCCCGAGACCATGGCCTCGGCCGTAGCTACTCCGCTCGAGCGCCAGTTCGGCCGCATCGCCGCCGTCACGGAGATGACCTCCACGAGCTCGCTGGGCTCCACGAGCATCACTTTGCAGTTCGACCTGAACCGCAGTATCGATGCCGCCGCGCGCGACGTGCAGGCATCGATCAACGCGGCTCGCGGCCAGTTGCCGGCCAACCTGCCCAACAATCCTACATATCGCAAGATCAATCCCGCTGATGCGCCGATCTTGATTCTTAGCCTGACCTCGGATCTGGTGGGCAAGGGCAGGATGTACGATGTCGGCTCTTCGATCCTCGCCCAGCGGCTCGCGCAGGTTCAGGGTGTGGGGCAGGTCTTCGTGGGGGGCAGTTCTCTGCCTGCCGTGCGGGTGGAAGTCAACCCGACGATGCTGAACAACTTCGGGTTGAACCTCGAAGATGTTCACACCGCGCTCGCCGCGATGAACGCCAACCGCCCGAAGGGCGAGTTCATGGGCAAACAGCAGGCGCTGTCCATCTCGACGACCGACCAGCTATATCATGCCAGCGAGTATCAGCCCCTGGTCATTGCGTATTCCTCCAAGAATGGTGGCGCCGTCCGCCTTTCCGATATCGCCAACGTGACGGATTCCGTGGAGGACATCCGCACGGGCGGCTCAGTTGACGGCAAACCCTCCATCGTCCTGGTCATCTTCCGTCAGCCCGGCGCGAACATGATCGATACCGTCGATCGTGTGCTCGGCCTGCTGCCGTCCTTCCAGGCTCAGATCCCGCCAACCATCCATCTCGGCGTAGCCCTCGACCGGACAACCACAATCCGAGCGTCGGTCCACGACGTCCAGATTTCGCTGCTGATCTCCGTCTGCCTGGTCATCCTCGTGGTTTTCATCTTCCTGCGCAGCGTTCGCAGCACTTTGATCCCAGGCGTTGCCGTGCCCATCTCGCTGATTGGCACGTTCGGGGTGATGTACCTCTGCAACTACAGCCTCGACAACTTGTCGCTGATGGCACTCACAATCGCCACCGGGTTCGTGGTTGACGACGCCATCGTGGTGATCGAGAACATCACACGCCACTTGGAAGCGGGCATGAAGCCCTTCCCAGCAGCTCTGCTTGGCGCGAAGGAGATCGGTTTCACCGTGCTCTCCATGAGCCTGTCGCTGGTTGCGGTCTTCATCCCGATTCTTTTGATGGGCGGCATCGTGGGCAGGCTTTTCCGCGAATTCGCGGTTGTGCTTTCCACCGCCATCGGAGTCTCGCTGCTGGTCTCGCTGACGACCACGCCGATGATGTGCGCGCACCTCTTGAAGGAGAGGCGGGAGGGCGAACGGCACAACTGGATGTTCCGGATGAGCGAGAGTTTCTTCAACTCAACGCTCGCCGCTTATTCCAAGGGCTTGACCTGGGTTCTGCGGCATCAGCCGCTCACGCTGGCCGTGACAATCGGGACCATTGCGCTGTCGGTCTACCTGTTCATCACCATACCCAAAGGCTTCTTCCCGCAGCAGGACGTCGGACGTCTGAACGGGATGGTGATTGCCGACCAGTCTATTTCTTTTCAGTCCATGGACAAGAAAATGCAGCAGATCATCGGGATCGTGTTGAAGGACCCGGACGTCGAAGGTGCGACAACGTTTTATGGGGGGCAGGGTACGACCAATAACGGGCGCATGTTCGTCACGCTGAAGCCGCTGGGGCAGCGCAAGACGGACATTGATCACGTCATCGGCCGGCTGCGTCCGAAGCTGGGGCGCGTGCCCGGCGCCACACTATTCCTCCAGGCCGTGCAGGATGTCCGCATCGGCGGCCGCATGGGCGGCGCGCAGTACCAGTACACCCTGCAGGGCGACGATTTCACGGAACTGGTGAAATGGGCGCCGCGCGTGACCGCCAAGCTGAAGACCCTGACCGGATTAGCCGACGTCAACAGCGACCAGCAGGACAAGGGACTGGAGGCTTCGCTAGCCATCGACCGCAACACCGCGTCGAGGCTCGGCGTTTCGGCCGAGGAGATCGACGCCACGCTGTACGATGCATTCGGCCAGAGCCAGGTCTCGACGATGTATTCGCAGATTAACCAGTACCACGTCGTGATGAACATATTGTCCGACTTCTGGCAAAACCCCGACGGGCTGCAGCAGATCTACCTCACCACCAACCAACACACGCAGGCGCCGCTGGGCGCCTTCACTCACTACACGTCTTCCACGACGCCGCTTTCCATCAACCACTCAGGCCAGTTCCCTTCGGTGACCATTTCGTTCAATCTCGCGCCTGGCTTCCCGTTGGGCACCGCGGTTGACGAGATTGACGACGCGCAGCATGACATGGGACTGCCCGCGGCGATCCACGGTAGCTTTTCGGGCGCCGCGCAGGCCTACCAGGCCTCGCTCGCCAACGAACCGATCCTGATTCTGGCCGCGCTGATCGCCGTCTACATCGTGCTCGGCATCCTCTACGAAAGCTTCATTCACCCCGTCACGATTCTTTCCACTCTGCCTTCGGCGGGCGTTGGCGCGCTACTGGCTTTGAAGTTCACGAACACGGATCTGAGTGTGATCGCGCTGATCGGCATCATCCTGCTGATAGGCATCGTCAAGAAGAACGCGATCATGATGATCGACTTTGCCCTCGAAGCGGAACGCAAGGACGGGAAGTCGCCCGAAGCGTCCATCTACCAGGCCTGCGTGCTGCGTTTCCGGCCGATCACTATGACCACGATGGCCGCCTTGCTGGGCGGCATGCCACTCGCTTTAGGGATGGGCAACGGAGCGGAGCTGCGCAGGCCGCTCGGCATCACGATTGTCGGCGGCCTGATCTTCAGCCAGATGCTGACCCTGTTCACGACCCCGGTGGTCTATCTTTACATGGACCGCTTCCGGCTGTGGGCGACCGGCGCCAAACGCCGCGCGCCTGGCGCAGCCGGCACGCCGGAGGTCGCGCAGGCATGACGAAGAAGATTGTGCCGGCCATTGCTCACGGTGGCCGAGGCGGCTACGGGCGCGTCGCCCTATTTGTTGGGAGAACATTCATGCTCGATCGTTTCTATCGGGTCGCAGTGCGCCGGCCGGCCTGCGTTCTGGTGGCGCTTGTAGGCTTGACGACCGGTGCTTGCACTGTCGGGCCGAAGTACCAGCGCCCGGCTCCGCCGCCGCTGCCTGCTGCTTATAAGGAGGCGCCGCCGGCCAATTTCGGCGAGGCCGCGGGCTGGAAAGAAGCTCAGCCGAACGATGGTGCTCTCCGCGGCAAGTGGTGGGAGGCGTTCCAGGATCCGCTCCTGAACTCGCTCGAGGAGCAGGTAGATGTCTCGAACCAGAACCTTAAGCAGTCCGAGGCGCAATACCGCAGCGCGCTCGCCGCCATCCGCGTGACCCGCGCGGGACTGTTTCCGACCGTTACCGGCGGGGCCACCGTGGCTGGCGCTCAGACCTCTTCGAACGTAGGCGCGGGCCCGGGGCAGCGCGCCGCCAACCTGCAACTGCCAGTGCAGTTCAGCTACGAGGCCGATGTCTGGGGCCGCGTGCGCAGCGCGCTGGAAGGCAATGTTGCAACCGCGCAAGCCACCGCCGCGGATCTCGAAACCGCGCGCCTCAGCTTCCATGCCCTGCTCGCGCAGGACTATCTGCAGTTGCGCGGCCTCGACACGCAGCATGACCTGCTGCAGTCCACGGTCGCCGCTTACGAAAAGGCGCTGGAGCTCACCACGAACCGCTATAAGCAAGGCGTCGTATCCAAGCTGGATGTCGTCCAGGCCCAGACGCAGATTGACACCACCAAGGCGGAACTGATCGACACCGGTGTCCTGCGGGCTCAGTATGAGCATTCCATTGCCGCTCTTCTGGGCAAGACTCCCGCCGAATTGACTATCGCGCCGGTGTCGCTGACTGCGCAGCCGCCCGCCATTCCCGGCGTGCTGCCCACGGCTCTGCTGGAACGCCGCCCGGACATCGCTGGAGCCGAGCGCCGCGTGGCTGCCGCCAACGCGCAGATCGGCGTAGCGAAGGCCGCTTTCTATCCCGCGATCGGCTTCAATGCTTCGGCGGGGTTCGAAGGCAACAGCCTGCTGAACTGGTTCACCTGGCCTAGCCGTTTCTGGTCGCTCGGCCCGTCGCTGGCGCAGACACTGTTTGAGGCGGGTGGCCGCAGAGCGGTGACCGAGCAGGCGCTCGCCGCATACGACGGGACCGCGGCGGCTTACCGCCAGACCGTCCTCACCGCATTCCAGGAAGTCGAGGATAATCTCGCCGCGCTGCGCATCCTGGAGCAGGAATCGCAGCAGCAGCAGTTGGCCGTGAACTCCGCGGCGCTCTCCACGGAACTGTCTCTAAACCAGTACAAGGGTGGCATCACCACCTACCTGCAAGTGATCACCGCTCAGGCGATCGAACTCGGAGACCGCGTGACGGCGGTCAATCTGGTCACGCGCCGCATGGTCGCGAGCGTGTTGCTCATTCAGGCTCTCGGCGGAGGTTGGGATGCTTCGCAACTGCCCGCCTCGAAGGATCTCCTGCCCCCGGGCAAGGGCTTCTTCTCAAAGGCGTTCCCGAAGGCGCCGGAGAACGTGCCCGCCACAGCGGCCAACCCGAAGCAAAACTGACGGAGCCCCGGCCTGAAAAGGTGCCGCGACCGTGAGGGAGTACCCATGGGCCCTTGGTCCGCAAAACCTCATGAATGTCATCTCCGTTGGGGGGCGGCGAGCTTCGATGGCGCCGCGGATCAGATGGCTACGTGACTTTCTAGACTTGTTTCACATCTTCTGTAGTCCGCTGCCCCTGCGCCTAAAAAGCTCTCCCAGCACAGAGCCGCGAATGAAAAGAGCGGTCCTTTGTGCATAGCGACGGTTGGCCGCTCTTTTCATTCGCGGCTCTGTGCTGGCTATGGGGATTCGCGCGCAGGCCACGGTTCATAGAAATCGTGAATCCGCTCTAATGGAGCGGTGGCATCAGCGTTCCTCATCCCGGTGTGAATTAGCGAGCGGCCTCCCTTTTGGCCGGGGCCGCTCCATATCGCACCGGGCCGAAGTTACTCCAACACGTGGATGTTCTTACGAGCGCACATCTCCTTCAAAATTCACAGATCGACGCGCGGCCCTGAGGACGCGATAGGATGGCAACGATACGCACGCCGGCTTGCCGGCATCAGGCGAAGCTCACCGTGGAAAGGAATTCGATCCAGACTCATGCTGTCCAGGACTGATTTGAAAAGGCTCACAGCGTGCGCGGCAAGCGCGCTTCTATTGGGCGCGCTGGCGCTGGCGCAGACGCCCGCCGCTCAAAACGGAGAGAAGAAAAAGGCGGAGGCCAAGGGCCCGGCCCTGGACTGGCCCGGACTCGGGCGCTATCACGAAGCAAACGTGCAACTCCCGGCTCCCGCGTCAACGGAGAACCGCGTGGTCTTCATGGGCGACTCGATCACCGACGCGTGGGGCAATCACTTCGACAAGTACTTCGCGGGCAAGCCGTACATCGGCCGCGGCATCAGCGGACAAACGACGCCGCAGATGCTGGTCCGCTTCCGCCCGGACGTGATCGCGCTGTCACCGAAGGTTGTCGTCATACTCGCCGGTACGAACGACATCGCGGGCAACACGGGACCGGAGACGCCGGAGATGATCGAGGACAACTTCGCCTCCATGGGCGATCTGGCCAAGGCGAATGGCATTCGCGTGGTCCTCTGCTCGATCCTGCCGGTCTTCGATTACCCCTGGAAGCGCGGCCTGGAACCGGCCCCGAAGATTGTCGACTTGAATGTGTGGCTGAAGGACTATGCCGCCAGGAGCGGCTCGGTCTATGTAGACTACTTCGCGGCCATGGTGGACGAGCGGCAGGGCTGCAAGGCCGATCTCTGCTCCGATGGCGTACACCCGACCGAGGCCGGCTATACGGTGATGGTCCCGCTGGTGGAGAAGGGAATCGCCGAAGCGCTCGCCAGGAATTAGAGCCCGGAGCGGATTGCGCGAGGTCGCGGTTCTCGCGGCCCTGCTGTTTAAGATTGGGGATTGTCTGAGCGATGTTGAGTACTATGCCGAAATATGGATTGTGTTGCGCCGGGACCGCCGGCGTATTGCTTCTGTTGACGCTGAGTTCGGCGCCGGGCGCGAAGGCGCAAATGCCGCAGCGCGCGCCGACGCCCAACGACACGTTGAAATCTCCGGAGGTCCTGCCTGACAGCCGGGTGGTCTTCCGTATTTATGCTCCGAAGGCGACGGAGATCACCATCGGCGGCGACTTTCTGCCCGCCGGGCCAAATCCCAAACTTGAAAAAGACGAGCAGGGAGTCTGGAGCTTCACGGCAGGACCGCTCGCGCCGGACTTTTACAGCTACTCCTTAACGGTTGACGGCGTCCATACGCTCGACCCGAAGAACGCGAGCGTGAAGCAAGGCATCAACAGCCTGGACAACATGTTCGAAGTGCCCGGCGCGGACGCCGCATTCGAAGCGCTGCAGGCGGTCCCGCATGGCGACATCCGGACCGTCTGGTTCCCGTCCGCCGTGCTGGAGACGCAGCGCAGCATGCGCGTCTATACGCCTCCGGGCTATGACAGCGGCAAGGCTCGCTACCCGGTGCTGTACCTGCTGCACGGGGGCGGCGACGACGATAGCGGGTGGCCCACCATCGGCCGCGCGGGGTTCATTCTCGACAACCTGCTGGCTCAGAACAAGATCAAGCCGATGATCGTGGTGATGCCCAACGGCAGTCTGCCTCGCCCGCCTGCCGCTCCTGGCGCCGCGCCGGCTCCCGGGCCGTTCGTGGACCGCTTCTCCGATCATCTGATGAAGGACATCATTCCCTATGTCGAGAAAAACTTCCGCGTCGCGGCGGGTCGCGAGCAGCGAGCCATCGCTGGATTGTCGATGGGTGGAATGCAGACGCTCGCCGTGGTGATGGCTCATCCGGATCAATTCGCTTACGTAGGGGTCTTCAGCTCGGGTATCGCCAGTTTCCGCCAGAACACCAACGCGGTGGAAGAATTCGAGCAGCGTTATCAGAAAACGCTGGACGACAAGGAGAGCTTTAACAAAGGCGTGAAGCTATTCTGGTTCTCCATCGGCGCCAAGGACTTCCTGCACAAAGCCAACGACGATGCGATGGACGTCATGAAACGGCACGGCATTCGCTTCACATCCAACGAGAGCGAAGGCGGCCACACCTGGATCAACTGGCGGCATTATCTAAACCAGTTCGCTCCGATGCTTTTTTGACATCGCGCTGCGTGCCGGGAGACGCCCCGGGTGGAACCGGCATAGGAGATGACGGCAGCCTGCTATCATGGGCGTCTCACCATGCCTGATCAGCGCCCGGAGCCGACTCCCATTTCCGACGCCGTTACCCATGCCATCCGTGTCGAGGTTCTCTCGCGGCACTCACCCGAGAACTCCCGCCCGATCCAGGACGAGTGGGTGTTCGAGTACACCGTTCGCATTACAAACCAGAGCACCGAAACGGTGCAGCTTGTGAGCCGCCACTGGGTCATCACCGATGCGATGGAGCACACCGAGGAAGTCCGGGGGCTGGGCGTGGTCGGCGAGCAGCCCGTCCTTGCGCCCGGCGAGTCGTTCAAGTACTCGTCGTGGTGCCCGCTCAGGACCCCAACAGGCCTGATGCACGGTACTTACCAGATGCTCCGTGCGGGTGGGGAGCGCTTCGAAGTTCAGATCGCGCCTTTCGCGCTGAATGCCCGGCGCACCATTCATTAAAGCTGTTTCACGGTTTCTATAAACCGTGTTCTGCGCGCTTACCCACAGCCAGCACAGAACCGCGAATGTCAAAGAGCGGCCCTATGCGCAAAGCGACGCTTGGCCGCTCTCTCACGTTCG
>Ga0181528_10000120_pt1 | contig 73734 bp, 64 predicted proteins | sample PEATcosm2014_Bin_47_FD_119742 | JGI IMG/M metagenome (GOLD analysis project Ga0181528, IMG submission 119742) | Peatland microbial communities from MTU Mesocosm Facility, Houghton, MI, USA - PEATcosm2014_Bin10_10_metaG | ecosystem: Environmental > Terrestrial > Soil > Wetlands > Peat | place...
AGCCGCCTTCGGCCAGGGTTCGAATGCGCGACGCCGGGATGTGAGGCGACTGCGCAAAGTCGAACTCTTCAAGCGTCTTCATGCGGGGCAGGCGCGCATCCTTGATTCGCAGTTCAATCGAGCGCCGTTCGCGATCTTCGACCTCAGCCTGAAGCAACGCTTCAAGGTAATGGAGAGGGGAGTGGTTCTGTTGGCTGGCCTCTTCCGCCAGGGACGCGAACTGAGCGCCGATGGCGGCCAGCCGTAGAGTCTTGCAGTCCTGAGCGATGCTTGCGGCTTCCATGCTCATGCCCGCACCTCGATCGTTAGCAACTGGTTGTACTCGACCATCGTTGGCAGCGGACGTTCGTAGGCAGCCAGCACGCCGATCTCGACTGTCGTTGTGGCCGCGTGCTGAAGCTCGTCACTCATGAGGAGATGACGTATTGCCGCCTCATCCGTACAGCCCAACACCATCGCTTGCGCGACTGACGATTCCAGCTTTGCGTAGCCAAACTCGCGGCCCATGCGGATGACCGCAATCATGGATCTGGTTCCAGACTGACGACCATGCTTCTCGTTCATCAACTCCCATAGCCGATCGTAGCTATCCGGCCAGCGGCCCTGTAGTCGCCACTGCGCCAGTGGTTTCGATCCGCGCAATGCTCCGGGTTTTCGTTCGAGCACTTCGAGATAGTGTTCGAGGTCGAGGATCTGCTGCGAGCGCTTGTAACTGCGCTCGTGCCTCGCCACCGGCGCGCCGTTCTGCCGAATCTCAACCACGCTGGAATAGGCGCGTGCCTCAACCACGGTGCCGGCCTTCAGAGGGACCGAGTAGAAGTTCGTTAGCACCCTCGCACATCCCGCCTGATCGACTTTCGGAAAGCTGACCTCGGCTAACTCGAAGCTCTCCATCGGGAGCCGGCGCAGATGCTGCTTCTCGGTGAGTAACAGCGTGCCCACACTCTCCGTGCGGCCCGCTATGATCCGGATCTCATCGTGATGGCAGTCCGCCAGTAGCTTTGCGTTCAGCTCTGCAAGATCGCGTGCCACCGGAATGGGAACCCAGTGGTTGCGCCGGAAGTAGCCCCCTTCGCCTTCTACGCCGCCCTTTTCGTGGCCTTCGCCGGGCGTGCAGAAATCGGCTTGATACTGCCAGTGCGAACGGAAGGCAATGAAGCGAGCCGTCAGTTCGCGCTGATAGCCACGCAGGATCTTCTTGACCGCACTCGATAAATTATCGTAGCGAAGGCGGCAAAAGACGCCGCCAAAGTAATGGAATGCCAACTCGTGTGCTTCCAGAAACGCCTGCTGCGTGGCTGTCAGATAGGCGCGATGATAGGCCGCTCCGCTGGCCATCGAACGCATCTCGAAAACCTGGAGCTTCACCCGTTCGCCATCCAGATCGGCATAGGCTTCATACCAATCGACCTGTGCTTCCACGCCCCAGTCGTAGCTCTGCGGCACAAAGGTCTCGCGACGGGCCAGTCCCAGTGCCTCTTTGCGCTGCTCCACATACTGCCGCACCGTGCGGCCCGCCGCCGTGCATCCCGGAACCTCTTCGCGAATGCGATCCCAGATGCGTCTTGCCGTGTGCCGCTGCTTCCGCGGAGCCTTGCGATCTGCTTCCAGAATCGCGTCGATGAACTCGACTGCCGGAGCCATCTTCATATGCGGTCGCTCCGTCTTCTTGCGCCGCGCTGGTATCGCGCTCTGAATCGCCTCCCGCACCACCCGCCGATGTACACGCAGCTTCCGCGCCACGCCCTGGATCGTGCCTACCCCAAACTCATACTCCAACCGAATCTGCTCGAATAGCTCCACCTTGGCTCTCCAGTCCAACCCCAGCCTCCAGATCCAAGCTCACGCTCAAATCCAGAGTAGAAGTTTGCTGTGTCCAGGGGTGGGCCAAAACAAACCGCCGAAGTGGGCCACTTCAGAATGCCAAAATCACCTATCCCGTGGGCAGTCGAGATTGTTTCTCTGATGCGACGATTGCGGCCTTAAAGCAATCCGGCTATCGCGCTGCTTTCTCGTTTTACGGGGGGCTGAATCGGCCGGGAGAGAGTCAGCCCTTCGACATGCGCCGCCATAGTGTTGGCGATCAAAGTTACGCCAAACTGCGCTTACAAACTGCGCTCGGGGCAGCCACTGGAAGCCTTTGGTTTTAGAAGTCCTAGCAATGCCTATCTCTTTCTCGGAGACTCCGGTCCAACGTAGCAGCGAAGTTCTGGACTTAATCCACAGGGCGTATCTGTAGGGGTACGAGTAGCTGCTGGCCTTGGTTTACTTGCCCAAACGGTAGTAACGATTGCCAAGCCGAATCGCTGTGAAAGTCGTCTGAAGACCGAAACCGGCGCGAAGAATCCCTCTCTGCGAAGCGAAGTTTTCTTGAGTAGTGTAAATCCAGGCTGTGGAGTACCCAGACTCAAAATGATCCCTAACAATGCGCTCCAGAGTGGCCGGATAAATCCCTTTCCCACGAGCCCATTCTGCTGTTCGGCAGTGGTAGATCCAGAACTCTCCGCCTCCAACAAGTACGGACCTGCCAGCCTCTGTGATGGGATGCAATCCCGACCGCTGCACCCAGGAATAATGCGCCAGACGACCGTCGAGACGGACCGTGTAGCAACAGTCCCCCCGCTGAAGCCTTAGTAGGCCGTCGCTCACGTCGAACGGTCCAATCTCCAAGAGCCAGTCGACGTGCTCAGCCGAAAGAAGTTCCCATCCCTCATTCCTGTCAATTGCTGCGGCTGCCGAAAACTCAACCGGCCCCGACATCCTATACAGATACATCCGCTGAAGGCTCAATCCCGCGCTTCGGTTGAGTGCCTTGGCGACTCTTCTCAAGAATTTGAACATACATTCTCTTTAATGATCTCAGACCGCGAAACAGCAAAGTTAGCACCGTCGGCCGACGAGCGATGACCCATCGCAGTGGCCGACTAGTCGTCGCAAGCGAACGCTTGTATTGTGTATCGCCCGCAAGAAAATCGAATGCCTTAAAGTCATGCTGGCCGAGGCAATAACGAATGGTCAGGTACAGTGTAAAAAGGCCAGGGCTCGCGTTAGCGTCCAGAGAGTAATTGAATCCGGACTGATAGAAACGGACACAGCCTCGATCCAGAAAGCAGTATAAGGCACCAACAAGTTCAGGGCCCGTTCGCACTTGGAATAGCAAAATACGGCTGCTGCTAAAACCCATGTGAATTAAAGCTTCGTGAAAACCGACAAATCTTTGAGATGCAAAAACACCAGGGTGGCCGCGATCCACCCAACTGGTCTGGTGCAATTCTGCCAATTGCCGCAGCATCGTGACTGCTTCTTCGGCGCTCTCGGCAAGTCGAATGGTACATGTCCCGCCAATGTGATCGAAAGTGCGCTGGCTGCGCCGGATGTTCTTCCTGGCTTTGGCAGACAGGGTGCAGTCAAAGTCGGCGGCGTCTCTCCTGAGTTGGCAAAGATCAACATAATGCGCTGGTTTTTCAGAAGCTTCAACGCTCCCGAGTGACCTTGCCATGGCGTAGAGCGGGGAATGCTCTACCACTCCTTGCAGGAGCAACTCATCCCAATATCGACCTCGCAAAAATATCCCGAGAGCTTTCGCCGTCTCCTCTGCGTAGTCAGGGAGACTTAGAAGCGAGTTGTACTCGATACACGTCGAGTCGGATTCATTCTCGCCAGCGCAGTTCAGATACACTCGGCGCAGCGGAAAACCTTTGACCCATTGAGTTCGCCAAACTAAGAGACAACAACCAACAACCTCGCCGTCCTTTACGAACGCAAGCAGGTCAGGATTCAATTCGTTGCCAAACGTTGCAAGCCAACAATCGACCCATTCCCGGGATAGAAAAAACGAAGCGTCGGGGCACATATTGTGGATGTGCTCCCAGCGAGGAGCGAAATCGGACCATTGACGCCAACTCAATCTGTGAACCGAAGTTTCTTGCATAAAGGTATCGTTTCACAGGACTCGGTGCTCGACAATAAAAACCGACATACGGCGACGGCAGACTCGAGCGGACGGTTGCTTGATGGAATGTGGGCTAACCGAACCAATATGATTGCGTTACTTCGGAAGCCGAGCGTACTGACTTTGCGAATTGGAGAGTGAGGACACCGGTTGAAGAACCAGAGGAGGCACGCCATGCGCATAGTTTTAGTTGACTCATCCCTATTTACGCCGCCTTACGATCTGCGCCTTGGGGAGCGGTTGGCGGAACTGCCGTTGGATGCTATTCGGTTCGTAAGTCATGTTCGCCGCTTGAGGCCAGACGCAGTTCATTTCCAATGGCTCTCGATCCAGCTTATCGATCTCTGGATAGTCAACCGCCTCAAAAACGTCAGGACTTAGCGAGTGCCCTGACCACTCTACCTGCTAGTCCCGCGATTGGAGTGCTTCCAACCAGCCCGTGTACGAAATACGGTAGACGCCAATCGGCTGACGACACGTATTTCGAACGGATAGCCCGAGCTTCACGCCATTCGCCCCAGTAGCCTAGTACAGCCGCAGTCTTGCAGGCGCGGATTGCGAGGAACTCGTTCAGCAGGGTTTTGAATTGCTCGGGACATGCGGCGATCACATCGGTCGGGTCCGCGAGGAACGGGTCTACCTGTCGTACCCTGCGGCGGGAATTACTCAGGTCAGACGCATCGCGATGGAATCTCACTAGCGGTTTGAAGTAAAAGTAGACCTTTTCGTTAAGAAGGATCTTCAAGAGAAGTGCTGCATCCTCACCGTAGGTACAACGAAATGCCGAAAAGAATCCGCCGTACCGCGTAAATACAGATCTCCACGAGACTGTCGAACAAGAAGACATAAACGCGAGCGAGTGTTGCAACTGCAGTGGGCTCAGGCTCTCTGCCTTCTGGATGCCTTCGCTGAGTCCACGTTGACGGAACAGGCGTTCTGCTGAGATGTTCTCGGGAAACTCATAGTAGCCGCTGGTGACACAAGCTACTTCGGTGCCTAACTGTCTGAGAAGCTTCACATTGGTTTCGAGATAATCAGGAAGCCACTCATCATCGGCGTCGAGGAACGCAACAATATCTCCCTTTGCGAGCGCGATACCCGCGTTCCGTGCTGCTCCCGGTCCCTGATTTGGTTGAGAGATGACGCGAATTCTGTTATCCGGATGTGCTTCTGCCAGTTGGCGGCTGTCATCCGTGGAACCGTCATCCACTACGATGACTTCGAAATCTCCAAAAGTTTGTGCGGCAATTGAATCCAGCGCCCGAGTAACGTAGGCTTGCTTGTTATAGAGCGGAACAACGACGGATGTGATCATCTGCACGCTTTTCCCTTGGATTCTGATCCTCTGATCACTTGTTTGTACATCAATAACAGCGATTCACCGTAATGATCTGCGCTGTAGTTGCCCGACAATTGTAGTGCGTTTTGCGCGAAGATGCCGCGCAGCTCTTCATCCGTGAGGAGACGGGCAACCGCCTTTGCGAGCGCAGCAGGGGCTTCTTTATCAACCAGAAGCGCGCTCACGCCATCTTGTGCGATCTCCGGCACGCCTCCGACGCGTGTGCACACCGTTGGCAATCCTGCGGCCATGGCCTCCAGCAGGGCGTTGGGAGAGCCCTCGCTGTGGGAGGGAAGCACGGCAAAATCAGCGAGCGAATAGTAGGGCGCGGTATCAGAATCATAACCGGCAAAGACGATCTTTTCGGAAACGCCCACCTTGCCAGCTTCTTCCTGCAGCCTTGCGCGCTCCGGACCGTCTCCCACTACGATGATTCTGTAGTCCACCGGGACCGGATGCTGGCGCTGGTGGCCGAGCGCCCGGATGAGGTCGATGTGTCCCTTTTCCAGGGACAGCCTGCCGATGCAAACTCCTACGAGCACACCTACCGGGATGGCGAATTTGTTTCGCAGAGCGTCAACCCTCTCTGGGGAGGCAGGGACAAACGCTTTCACCATATTGTGTTGCACCAGGATGCGCTCTGCGGCAATACCAGTCTTCTCAAGGTCTGCGGCAAAAGCTTGGCACACGGTTACAACCCGGCGAGCCTTGCGCAGCGACCAGCGATTGAGCTGGTTATAAAGGACGTCCTTCAAATTGGTTCTCGTGTAGCCGTGGTGAAACGCGATCCATGGATATTGCCGGTGTACACCGATCAAGCACGCAAGAAAGTGGGATTTCACATTGTGGGTTTGTACGATATCCGGCTGGATTTCACTCAGCAGGGTGCGCATTTTGCTCAATACCGAAAGATCGAAGGCGTGCTTTTCATCAATTACCCTTACTTCCAGCTCAGCCGCGCGTGCCGCTCGAATGAATGCATTCGGTTCGCTATTTTCTCCGCGCTGGTAGGTCGCAATGGTCACCTGCACGCAATTGGTTTGCTTTTCGGCCGCAGAGTTCAACCGGGCAAATTCGATCAGGTTCTTTGCCGGACCGGTTACCGAATTTGCTTCCATAAACGCCAGAACCCGGATTGGCCGGGACGCCTGTGCCGCGGTATCAGCCTCGGAGTCGGTTGTCATCGGTACGGTGTACATTTTTCCCGGTATTCTCTCATAGAGCAAATGCACGCTGAATTCCACCTTGGGTCTTCAGCGTGTGTGCCGTTGATCGGCCACGGACAATTTGCCATCAGACCCAACCGTGTAATCGGTAGTAAGCCATTTTGACGGACTCCATCACGCAATCCTGAAAAATTCCCCAGCGGCTTCTCCAATTGGAAGCGCGTTTTAGGCCGTCCGGAATGGGGCGAGGCTCAACCTCAATTCCAGCTTTCCGGAAGACTCGCGTGGCACGGAGCATGTGGAAGTCGCTTGTCATGAGCACCTTACGGCCCTGCAGGGACGCTAGCAAAGGCTTCGCAAACATGGCGTTTTCCCGTGTGCTCATGGACTTGTTTTCCGTGACGATAGCGGATTTCGGGACTCCATTGAAAAGCAAATACTGCTCCATGCTGTGCGCCACGGTCTCTGGGCTGCCGCCTCCGCATAGCACTATGGTGTGGAATCCGCCTTCGCGGTAGGTGCGAACTGCGTACTGGGCGCGCAGGTACGTGGAGCGGCCAATCATCCCGTCTTCCGGTGTGTCGCTGCCTAGAACAATCAAAACCTCGCCGGCCGGATCGTGCCACGGTCCGGCCAGAGCTCGAGACCAAACGGCAACCAGCGGCGTTACGGTTGCGATCACCATCGTCAGTCCTATAATGGCGAAAGCGCCAACCAGGACGCGCCAAAGTCTTCGGAATGTTCGTCCCGTCAGTGGCATGAAGTTCCGTATCCAATCTCTGTTGCAATGTAGCACGTTCGTTGCGCCGAATTCCTGTCCGGTGGCGTGCTAATTGCAACTGTTTCCAGCGTGAAAGCAAGTACACTCATGCCTCAGCAGCCAATCGTCGGGGAAAATACTCCCATCGTGTCACCGCTACTCTGGAAGATGCTGGTTTTAGTTTGCTTGGCGTTTTTGCTTTACGCTGGAACGCTGGCTCGATTGGCGGCGCAGTGGTGGAATGATCCAAACTTCTCACATGGTTTTTTTGTCCCGCTAATCTCTCTCTGGATCGTTTGGGAGAGGCGCAAGCAGCTTCGCGAATTGGCGATTGTGCCCTCAAATTGGGGCATTCTGATTATCCTCTGGGCGCTGTTTCAATTAGTTGGCGGGGTGATTGGTGCCGAGATCTTTCTGGCACGAACTTCCTTTGTAGTCCTGCTTGGCGGACTGGTTGTGTTCATACTGGGCTGGAAGTGGCTGAAAGCGGTCGCATTTCCCTGGCTATTCCTGCTGACGGGAATTCCTCTTCCAGCGATTGTGTTTAACGAGATAGCGTTTCCGATGCAACTGTTTGCCTCCAAGGTGGCCACCGGTCTTTTGCGGGCCTGTGACGTGCCCCTTTTGACCGAAGGGAACGTCATTACATTGGCCAGCGTGCAACTTGAGGTGGCTGAAGCCTGTAGCGGGATTCGCTCGCTGGTTACGCTGGTGACGCTTGCCTTGGTGTACGGATATTTTATGGAGAAGAACCTGACTCGCCGAATCATCCTTGCGCTGTCAGCCATCCCAATCGCGATTGCCGCCAATGCCTTTCGCATTTTCGGTACAGGGATCTGCGCACAGTATTGGGATCCGCGAGCGGCTCAAGGATTCTTCCATGAATTCTCCGGCTGGGTTGTTTTTGTTCTTTCGCTCTTCCTTCTGTTGGGAACGCATGCACTGATCAAGTTGATTGGGCGAGTGGGAAGGAAGGCTGCTGCATGATGAAAAAAAACGGACGATTCCTTCTTGCGGCGTTTTTGCTCATTCTGGCTACGGTATTCCTGCACGGACGCAGCAATACCGAAGTAATTCCCTACAGCAAGCCTCTTTCGCAATTTCCAATGATGATCGGCGACTGGAATGCCAAGGTTCTGGAGATTAGCGATGACGAGCGTAGCGTCCTCGGTGCGGGAGACTTCATGGCGCGCCGCTGGTACGAACCTGCTCACATGGCAGCCCCAGTAGATCTGTTCATCGCGTATTTTGCCTCGCAGCGAGCGGGGCAAACCATGCATTCGCCCAAGAACTGCATGCCGGGCGAGGGTTGGTTGCCGGTCGAGTCCGCGTACAGCTGGCTTGACGCACCCGGGCGTAGCGCCCTTTCCGTAAATCGCTATGTACTCGGAAAAGGCGGGGCCAGGATGCTCGTGTTTTATTGGTACCAGGCGCATTCCCGCGCAGTGGCAAACGAATATCGGGCGCGGCTTTACATGGTGGCCGACGCGGCTCGTATGAATCGCACGGACGGCGCCCTGATTAGAATTAACACCATGGTCTCGCCGGACGAGAGTCTGCAAAACGCTGAAACACGTCTTCGAACGTTTGCTTCGCAAATGATTCCGCAGCTAGACGGGTACATACCCCAGTGAAGTTCTGGAACACGCTGTGCCGTGCCGGACTTGGCACTTTTCGGGAGCCTGGTTGCAGTGGAAAATTCATAGCCCCAAGCAAGAGCAGAAAAATGCTTCCACAAGTGGAAGTAGTTTTCCACTTTGAAGCTCCGCACAAGGGGTTCAAAGAGCATTCCGGGGGCTTTCGCTTGAGAGAAAACAGAGTCTGGCATGTGTCAATTTCTTTTCTCATGGTTGCCCAATTGCTGATATACGTTCGGACTCTCCAGATTCCATACTTCGGAGCATTGCTATGAAACGCCGCGCCATCTTGTGTTTTGTCATCACCAGCTTGATTCTTCTTATCGCCAGCGGATGTACGCGCGACCCTAATGTAAAGAAACAGAAGTACCTGGAGAGCGGCATTCACCACATGGAGAAGGGCGAAGATCGTGAGGCCATACTCCAGTTTTCGAGCGCACTCCAAGTCGACCCTAAGTTCGCGGAAGCTCATTACCAGCTATCGCGTGCCCGCACCAAGCTCGGTCAGTTCAACGATGCGTATCGCGAATTGCGCATCACCTGCGATCTGAATCCCAAGCACCTCCGCGCACAAGTGGACCTGGCGAACCTCCTTATGGCCGGCCACTCAATCGAGGAAGCAGAGAAGCATGCGCGTGCGGCGCTGGCGCTCGACCCGAACGACGTGGAAGCCCACCAGGCTCTTGCCAATATCTTCCTCACGTCCAACCGATCGGACGAGGCCTTTGCGGAGATGCGCCGCGCCATCGAACTGAATCCGCAACGCTCCATGACGCACCTGAACTTGGCTCTCCTCTACGCATCTAAAGGACAGGTAACGGAAGCCGAAGCCTCCATGCATAAGGCGTTGGAGCTCGACCCGAAAAACGAAAAAGCCGTGCTGACCCTGGCGACCTTCCTGCAGAGCCAGAAGCGCTGGCCAGAGGCCGAAGTTCAGCTCAAGCGGGCGATTGAAATCTCGCCCAAGGAAATACGAGTGCGCGGTATGCTCGCGCGGCTCTACCTGATTCAGGGCCGCACCGATCTAGCCGAGCAGACCTTTGCACAGGCCAAGCGCGATCTGCCGGACGACAGCGCGGCCTATAACTCCCTTGGCGAGTATTACCGCATGAGCGGCGACTCCACAAAAGCCTTTACGGAGTTCGAGTCGCTCTATCGCGACCATTCCAAAGACGAGAGAACGCGTAACAACTACGTCGAAGCGCTCTTCCGCGCGAACCGATTTCAGGATGCCGCGAAAATTGTGGATGAGGCGCTGAAACAGAACCCCAAGGATTCCCAAGCGCTCGTCTTCCACGCGCGCCTTCTTCTACAGAACGGCAAGGCGACAGAAGCGATTGCGCCCTTGCAGGACTGCCTGAAGCACTTGCCCGACGATGCCGAAGCCCACTACTTCCTTGCCTTGGCCTTCAGTCAAACCGGCGATCAGCGCCGAGCCGAGAGCGAACTGCGGGAGTCCGTGCGCCTGAACCCAACCAATATCCAAACTCAGGAAATGCTGGCGGGCATTGCCGCCGGCAAGAATGACTCCGCTACGCTGATGCAGATCGGCGAGCAGGTAATCAAAATCGCTCCCGGGCTGCCGAACGGCTACTCCATCCGGGCGGCCGGAGAGATTGCTCACAAGGATCTGAAGGCGGCGGAGGCGGACCTGACGAAAGCTGTGCAGCTTTCCCCCAATGACCCGCATGGATACATGAGCATGGCAAGATTCCGGCTCGGGCAGAAAAACCTCTCCGAAGCCGAGAAGTTCTTCGAGGAAGCGCTCAAACGCAACCCTGCACAGGTGGACGCACTGCAGGGGCTGGCGGCAATCTATTTTGCGCAAAAGCATCCCGAACGGGCGATGGCGCGCGTCAATGAGCAAATCGCCAAGATCCCAAATAACGCCTCAATATATGGCCTGAAGGGAAGCCTCCAGCTACAGGCAAGAGACACGTCCGGGGCACTGGCGTCGTTCAAGCAGGCGGTGGGACTGAGTGGCAATAAGGATCTCAATCTTCTGCTGCTCCTGGCGCAAACCCAGGTCGCCGTCGGTTCCTACGACGACGCGCTGGCAACCTTTGGAACCGCTGCGAAAGCCTTCCCTAACAACCCGCGCCCCTTGGTCATGGGCGCCATGCTGATGGAAGAGCGGGGTAACTGGCAGGGTGCACAAAAGCAATATGAAGCTGCATTGGCCCAGTCGCAGGATGCGATCTCGGCAAACAACCTTGCGTTCCTGCTGGCGTCCCACGGCGGTAATTTGGACGTAGCTCTCTCCTGGGCGCAGAAAGCCCGCCAGTGGATGCCGGAAAATCCCACGACTGCGGACACGCTAGGATGGGTTTACTACCAGAAGGGCTTATATAACATGGCCATCCAGCTCTTCCAGGAAGCTGCGGACAAGGATGTTAACCATCCTGCTTATTACTATCATCTGGGTTTTGCCCAACAGCGGGCCGGGGAGAAGTCTAAAGCAAAAGCCTCGCTAACCAAGGCGCTCAAACTCGATCCTAAATTCGGACTTGCCGCCGAGGCGCACAAGGCGCTGAACGAACTGTAGGGATATGTGCGGAATGAGCTCACTTCGCACAGCAGTTCGCGGCGAAGTGCGCTCATTCTGTGTGATCCTGAGGGCTTATTAGTAGAACTCCGCTTATTATCACTTCCTCGACAAATCCACAGCGAGTAACCTTGTGAACCGCACGGCACCTTCGTGATTCAGACGGAAGTGGTCACGGCACAAGTCCGTCGTCCAACTGTTCGCGCTACCGGCACGAGGACAGACACGCCGCACCTTCTACCCGCCTCGATCAGGCCCTTGGCTACCGGAGTCGAAACCCAGCGGCAAGAGCAAATCGAACTGAACGTGGTACTGCGAGCAGGGCGCGTGAAGTTGGCTCGGACGCGGGATAGCCATGGCTAGAACTTCCGCACCGCTGTAGGACTCTCCCGGGACGATGCTGAAGCCAGAGTAGTTACCAAGGACCCTGCACGACAGGTCTGCCCACTAAGGCGCTTTCACTAGTCTTACTTCCTTGCCGGTCAGTATTCTGGAAGTACCTATGATGAACTCACGGATGCGCCAGTTATTGTTGATTCTCGTCTGCCTCACGTTGTGTATTAGCGCCTGGGGTCAATTGCCCGCAATTATGCCAAACGCTCCATTTAATATCACGTCAACTAGTGTAACCATCAACTGGACCACCGACATTGTCACCGACGGTCTGGTTGGCTGGGGACCGGTTGGATCGCTCTACAACCTGGATAGTGGAGTAATCGATCCGGGTGGGGGTACATCGCACACATACACAATCACCGGACTCAACCCAGGTCAGATTTACGCTTTCTTTATACGATCCCGCCCTGTTTCCGGAGGCATTCTTGACACGAATCAGAAGCATTGGGCTGTCTTCGCCGCCAACGGATGTTCCGGCGCAAGCGTTTGTACGTTTACCACGGCTCCTACGCCAGCGGGAAACTACGATTACTATATGAATTTTATGGGGCCGCAAAATGTAGTGCAAGGATACGATACCTACATTGCGGTGCAGGCCGGCAACATCCAAGGAACGTATACTCCCTACTATCACCTGGCGGTCACATTAAGTGGCCTCCCTCCATACACGTCAGTTGAATGGACTCAGAGACAACAATGGGCAGTCGGAGCCGATATCGCCTCCGGTAACACGTACAGTTTTTATAACCTGTCCAGTGGGACTTACGACATTCACATCACAACAAACGTCGGAGGCACGACCCCGACAGGAGCCTACACGCTTACGCTCACCGGGTCAGGCAGTGGTTTGCCATCGCATCGAGCGACATGGCCGTTGAATGTGAATGCGCCAGGAACGGGGTTCACCGCCGGACGCCCAGCGGCGCACCCACCGATTCCATGTCTTGCGTCCGGTTCCACGACCTCGACTGGCGGGCCATGTGCCTACAACTGGACCGACACGATGACCAAGTATGGCCAGTTCTGGACGCCGGAAGATAGTGACTTCTCACAGACGGGTATGTGCGGAACTACCTACCCAGCGCCTTTCTCAACGTGGCCTGCACGATGCATTCGAGCGAACGATACATCGAACCGAACACCAGTCGGGCCGGGAGCTCAACTTCAAGCATGGTATTACGACGGCGCACTCGTCTTTCAGCAGATTGCAACTTACACGGGCAACAAGGCCATGTGGTCGCAAGGCGTGGCCAACGTCATGGATGTGTACCGGGACAATTATGTGATTCCGAGCAGTGGAGGACTGCAAGGATACTTGGTATTCACTGAGGGACTATATAAAGACTATATCGCCAACGGAACAGCAGCCTCAAAGACAGCAATTGACTTGCTTGATACAAATGCTTCCTACGCCACTTCATTCTGGGCCGACTTCACCCAAACGTCGTTTCAGCGTGAGGCAGCCTACAGGCTGGAGGCCGACTTGTGGGCAAGCAAGCTCGACAATCCCGTGCGATACGGACACCCTGCGAGTTACTGGCTTCAGTACGACGTAGCTCATGTTGTCGGGATGATCGATCAGCAATGCACGCAGGGCAAGCCGTATGAGTATTTCATGGCAGGGTTGCAGGCTGAAGCGCTGATCAAGTACTACGTGAACGGCCATTCGTCCGATGTTCGTATCCCAGCAGCCGTGAAGCAGCTTGCAGACTGTATCTGGAGTTCGGGGTGGGGACAGGTTGCTGACGATCCGTATGCGTTCCCCTACTCAAGCGCCTACTCCAAATACGGCTTCACAATGGCAGGGACAGGCGCTCAGGCGGGTGCCAGTAACGAAGCCCTGAATCTGCTAATCGCTCCGATGTACGCTTGGCTCTATAGCGTCACCGGAAACGCTACATACCTGGCTGAGGGCGACACGATCTGGCAAGACGGCGTGCTGATGCCCACTTCTGGCGGCGTTGGCGGAACGATTGGATGGACGGGAAACGGCGGCAAACAGTTCAGCCAGAGCTACCGGTGGAGCTTCAACTATGTACAGTGGAGATCAGCGGCGAGCGGCCCATCGGCAATCTGAATTGCCGTCTTGCCAACGTCCGCCGATATCCTGACCGGAAACACGTGTTAGCTCGCCTGTAAGCACCATATGAACGATGGCACGGCGTGGGACTGCACCACGCCAGAAAAATGGTCTAGTTCGTCATCCAACGCTTGCCCGGTTGGGGTTTCAATCGGGCAAGCGAGGCTGATTGGGGTTGGAAACAGCATCGTGCATGCCAGCTACAGTGGACTCAATGCGAATGTGAGCTTAAATGTCCAGCGCTTGTCAGGTGCGGGACTGTTCCGCGTGGTGAGCGTCAACTAGTCGCTAAATCGCAACGATTTCTTCCTGTCGGCGCGGCAGTTCAATTGTCGTTAATCGTTCGACAATGAGGCGGGCTTCAAAGCGGTGTTCCACGCTTTGCACAGCTTCGGAGGCGATAGATTCTTCGTCCTGAAACAGGACGTATCGCCGGATACAGTTCTTCTTATCGCTCCCTCGACAGTTCTGTGGCGAGTAGCATAGTGAACCGCACGGCACCCTCGCGATTTAGATGGAAGTGGTCGCGGTACAGGTCCGGTGGCCAGCTGTTCTGGGGTACAGGCACTAGGACAGACACGCTGGACCTTTTGCCCGCCTCGATCAGGCCCTGGCTACCGGAGTCGAAGCCCGGTGGCAAGAGCAAGTCGAACTGAGCGTGGTACCGTGAGCAGAGCGCCTGAAGTTGGGTCAAGCGCGGAACGGCCATGGCAACAACTTCCGCATCACTGTAAGACCTCCCCGGGACGACGCTGAAGCCATGCATAACGCTCGCATATGCAGGTTGAACTTTGTTTAATGCGAAATTCCGGAGACCGTTTCGACCTGCATAGAACATGCTGTAGTGGGCAAAGTACAGGCCTGATATTCCCGTCAGGTCGAACCCGGCTTCTCTTCCGGCGAAGGTCAAGTCTTTTGAATCGATCAAATAGAAAGCAGAGTATTCGCCACGAAGGGACGTTGCGAGCAACTGCGATATGCTCAAGCAGACGACAACGCGGTCTGGGCGAGCACCTTCAGCAAATAGGCGCCTGAGGCCGTAGTACCAGTCAAGATACGATGTGTTATCGACCACGAAACGCACCGGCGTAGCGCGGTGCATCATGGATTGACGAAGTGCAGCGTAGTCGATGCCCTCGAGGAGGAGAGAGTTACCGAGCAACAAGATGGTGGGATGAGTTGGGCCGCCTTGCGAAACCGCAACGGCGGCAGCGTGATCGTTATAGATGCGAGCCTCTATACGGCTGATCCGTCTGAAACCAAATCGGGTGGCGGTTTCCAGACCAACCAGCAGCAATGCAAACAGGACGAGAGCGACTATGATCGGTCGGCCTTGACTTGGCTTCGGCGTCAGTTCTTTAGAATTGGAAGTAGATGAAGGCATTCCGCTCCATTGGTCCAAATATGGCCATGACCGCGATCAGCAGGGCGGCGGTTGGAAGAGCAATTTCTAGATGGGCCTTTTCGAATAGGTATTCTTCGTCCCACAATTCGAGACGCAGATCGACTGCGAGCGTGATGGCTGCGAGGATGCCGACATAGACCAGAACAGGTCCGAAGCTCGGTCGCCACTCGCCCACACGCAAATCAGTCAGCATCCTCATGGCCTGAGTCAAATTGCGCGCTCGAAAAAGGAGCCAGCTGAATCCAACAACTCACATGGTTACCGACCAGCCGACGAGGCTGAATCCCGAGTGATTCTTGGAGCCGCGGAACATCCGTTCAATGGAGAGCCAGCATCCGTGCAGCCCACCCCACGCCACGAACGTCCAATTTGCGCCGTGCCACAGCCCACCAAGGAGCATCGTGGCCATCAGGTTTCGATAGGTTTTCAAAGTGCTTCCCCGGCTGCCGCCGAGCGAGAAATACAAGTAATCCCTAAGCCAGGTGCTAAGACTGATGTGCCAGCGCCGCCAAAAATCCTGCAAGCTGGAAGCAAGATAAGGCTGGCGAAAATTGACCATGAAATGAAAGCCGAGCAACTGGGCGCTCCCGCGGGCTATGTCGCTATAGCCCGCGAAGTCGCCCTAGATTTGGAGAGCAAACGCGAAGACCCCTATGGTGGTTGCCAGGAAACTGTGGCCAAGTTTGCCGTCAAATGCGGCGTTAGCCACATTGGCGGCATTGTCGGCAATGACCGATTTGCGAAACAATCCCAGCACTATCAGCATCAGGCCTGCGAAAAACTTCTCAGATTCAAAATGCCGAGGATGCTGCACTTGCGGTAGTAAATGTGATGGACGCTGAATGGGGCCGGCGATCAGATGGGGGAACAGACAGATGAAAAGCCCATAGTCGACGAAGCGGCGCGAGGGTTCCAGTTTGCCCCGGTAAATATCAACGATGTAGGCGACCTCCTGGAAGGTGTAGAACGAGATCCCGGGAGGAAGAATGATTCGCAAGAGAGGCAACGAAACCGAATGCACACCCAAGGCGGCCAAGGCGTCCGCCGTGGAGTGCAGAAAGAAATCGAAGTACTTAAAGAACCCCAAAACACCAAAATTCAAGCACAATGAGAAGATCAGGAACGAACGGCGTATGGCTTGGCTTTTGCTGTCGGCAATTCTCTGCCCAAGCAGGAAATCCACCGAGGCGGACATCAGCATCAGAAGCAAGAAGCGCCAGTCCCACCAGCCATAAAAGAAACAACTGGCCACAAACAGCAAACGATTTTGGCTACGCCAGCCAACACACCAGTATGTCGACACAATCAGGAGTAGGAAGATAAGATAAATTGGTGTGTCAAACAGCATATTCCTGCGGTCCCCAGCGGACTTTCGTCTATATCGAGCTCAACATCGTCAAGTGTATGCGCCCTAATTCACGCCGCGAGCGTAAGTATGTTCTCGCGCTTTTCCGCTCGTCTTGCGGGGGAAGCCCGCGTCGCGCATTTTGTAGAGCAGGCCGCGATAACTGATTTCCAGGGCGTCAGCGGTTTTCTTGCGGTTCCAGTTATTCATCTGCAACATTTTCATGATCACCTGGCGCTCCAGATCTTGCACCGCACGCTTGGTGAGCTGCTTCAGAGGCAGTCTGGTGTCAATGTCGATGCGGGCTTCAAAGCGCTGCTCTACGCTCTGCACAATCTCGGAGGCGATGGACTCTTCGTCCCTGAACAAGACGTATCGCCGGATACAGTTCTCCAACTCCCGGATGTTGCCCGGCCAGTGGTAGTGCTGCATGATGGTCAGGGTATCGCGCGAGAGCGGCTTTATCCCGCTCCCGGAACCGATCGAGTACTGGCGCAGAAAATACTCCACCAGCGAAGGCAGATCGACGATTCGATCACGCAGCGATGGAAGCCGAACCGTCAGGGCGTTGATCCGGTAGAAGAGATCTTCGCGAAACAGGCCTTGAGCCACCTGATCTTTGAGGTGATGGTTTGTGGCTGAGATCAGGCGGACGTCAACCTTTCGCTGCTCGTGCCCGCCCAACCGCGAGTAATGGCCATCCTGCAACAGATGGACCAGCTTCGCCTGCGTTTCTATGCTGATTTCGCTAATTTCGTCCAGGAATAGGGTTCCTTTGTCGGCGAAGTCAACGCGGCCTCGTCGAGTGGTGTACGCTCCCGTGAAAGCGCCCTTTTCATAGCCGAAGAGCTCTGACTCCAACAAAGCCCCGGGAATGGCCGGACAACTGACCTTTACGAGCGGCGCACTCGGCGTGAGGGACGCGATAAATTGCGCGATCAACTCTTTGCCGGTGCCGCTCTCGCCTTCAATGAGCACCGGGATGCGAATCGCCGCGCTGCGCCGCAACTGCTCCTGCACCTGGGCCATCTGATTCGTTTGGCCAAACAGCACCAACTCTGGCGGTAATCCGTTCGGTTGGGACAATTAACTCTCCCGCAAACTACTTGCACACTCGCGAAGGCATCGGCAGATGACGGAAAATGTTTATCTCGCGAGGAATTGTTTTTCACTTCTGGCCAAGCTTCATCTGCTCGCAGCAAGAATGCCTGGCCCTTAGCTCCACCGCACGCTACCCGGTTGCGCCATATTTCAGCGATTCTGCAGCGCAGCAAATAACGGACAAATACTTAGTCTGCAAGTGGCTTGCCAGAGCTGGACGCAATCGTGGGTCTGAAGAGTTTTCGCGGAAAACTTGCGAACAGAGCTAACGACGTTCCCGAGTTGGTGTATCCCCATCCCGATGTTGGCGTGCGTGCGGAAGTCCGTAGAAATATCCTCGCACGGCCAGAGTGCTGAACGCGAAGTCTTACGTTACAAGACGAAGATTCCACGGGGATTGACATGACTTGGAAGCCGTCGAGAATAAAAAACGCCCGGATGGTCTCCGGGCGAGGGGAAGGTAGTACGCGGTGTCTTATGCACTCTGGCAGCGGCGCAGCGGGCTGCGCATGAGTACGCACACTCTTATTTATCGAAACAATGCAACTAACCAAAAACTATCCAACCAAACGACGGCGCACGAAGCCGCCGATACCCGCCAACCCGGTGCCGAAGAGGATCAGGCTTACAGGCTCAGGCGTAGTGTACGTAACGCCAACGTCGGTGACAAATGCCGTGTTATCTCCAGTGCCGAGACCAAGAAACTGTAATGTCTCCTGAGTGCCCGTGGCCGTGAAACTCAAGTTCTGGAGAGCGAAGGCGGTGTAGCTGCTCAGATAGTAAGTCCCAAGGACGCCGCTGTTGACTAAGACCTCGATCGTCTGATCGCCATTGCAGCAGCCATCATTAAATCGCGATCCAAGCAGGAAGCTCAAATCGTACGTCTGACCGACACTGAGACCGACAAGCGTCTGTGATACTGATGCTTGGCTTCCCTGTAGAAAGGCGGCCTGCCCCACGAATCCAGTCGGCAGATTAAATCCCGAACCGCCGCTCGCCAGTCCGCTCCCGTTGGCAAAGGTCCATCCAGTGCCAGACAGATCCTGCTGCGGAGGGGCGGCTCCGCAACCGCCGGACCCTGTGTACGCATAACCACCCCCGCAAACCGGGCCTAAGAAATCAGGATTCGTGATGGGAAGAGTAAACGTACCTGCGAAGGCGGAAGCTCCCAACAGAATGGTGAAGACGAGAATACCTAGAGCATTTTTCTTCATTGACATTTTCCTTAAGAACTTAGCACTTCAACTGTGTTCTCAGTTCGCAAAGCCGCACCGCTTGCAGCTTTGGTTACCGACCAGGCAGAGAGATCTTCCTCTGATTCAATATTAAATACATGCACTTGAATGCCCAATAACTAAGCTGCTGATTTCATTGGAACAACAGGCGGCAGTAGAAAATACACCGCAAACTCTTGCAGAGCACAATCGAAAGTTATTGGCCTAATGCAGGTCTTTTGTCTCTGCCCGGAACCGAAAAAAACGCCCGGATAAAATCTCCGGGCGAGGGGAAGGTAGTACGTGGTGTCTTAGGCACTCTGGCAGCGGCGCAGCGGGCTACGTATGAGTACGCACACTCTTATTTATGAAACAATGCAACTTCTCGAAACTATCCAACTAAACGACGACGAACGAAGCCGCCAATACCAGCCAACCCGGTACCAAAGAGGATGAGGCTCACTGGCTCAGGAGTGCCATAAGTAACGTGTTCAGCGGTTCCGTCGCTGAGATTTGTTCCTAAGTAGTTGCCGTTCACCAACTCATCAAGGGTGTAAGTCCCGCCGCCATTACCCCAGAGATTGACCTCAGTGCCGCCAATATAGAAGGCTAAACCGGCGCTGTCGAAACTAGAACCAGCAACGTCATTCCCCAGCGCTGGGTAAAGCAGATTGTCAACTTGGAATCTTCCAGAAGGAGTAATGAAAATCGTTCCCAATGGATCGCCTGCAGGTAGCGGAATGATGTTCGAAAAGCTCCCCGTTACCAAGTTATTGAGGCCGGGATCGGAGTTGTCATTGGTGATCGTGCCGCTAACACTGGTGATCTGGAATGCGCTCCCAACCTGCGTGTAGCCAGTCATGTCAACGGTGACACTAACTCCGTCGCCAGCAGCGCTAAAAGTGAATGTATCGGCCATAGCCGCTGGAACGCAGACCAGGGCCAGAGCCACACAAGCAAAGGCGAGAATCCTAAACGCGTTTTTTCCCATTATCATTTTCCTCAAGAACCCAATACTTCAACCGTGTTTTCAGTTCGCAAAGCCACGCCGCACCGCTTGCAGCTTTGGTCACCGACCAGACAGACAAATTTCCCTCTGAATCAATCTCTATCTATGCACTTGAATAGCCAAACATTTAACTGTCTAAATAATTGATTTCATTGGTGGAACAGGAAGCCACGGAAGGGACACCGCAAACTTTTGCAGAGCTGAATCGAAAGTTGTTGGCCTAACGTAGGCCTTTTGGTTTCGCCGGAGCCGACAAAAAACGCCCGGATTGACTCCGGGCGAGGGGAAAAGAGTACATGGTGTCTTATGCGCTCTCGTAGCTACGGTGCAGGCTGCGGATGAGCGCGCACACTCTTATCTATCTATTTGTCGAAACCATGCAACTTACGTAAACTATCCAACTAAACGGCGACGAACGAAGCCGCCAATGCCTGCCAAGCCGGTGCCAAAGAGAATCAGGGACACGGGCTCAGGAGTAACAGTCGCGGTTAGCTCGGCGCTGACCGTTGACCCACCCGAAGTGAGGCTTATCGCATTCGTCACGAATGGGATATCGGGTCCGCCTGCAACCACAAAGTCGAACGCAGTGCTTGCCAATGTGACAGTATCCGAATAGCTGATCACCGCACTGATCGGAAGGTTAAAGAGCTCCGTCACCCCGTTGATAGTGATGGAAAGCGGCAAAGTATACGTGCCATTGCAGTTCGCGCTATTGCAGTTGTAACCGGCAGTGAAGTCGAGCTGGCCTAGATTGAAAATTGTCCCAGGCACCTCGACAAAGCTGCCAGATGCAACTCCCGTCAGATTGAGATGATCCCAGTCTGAACCAGCGACTGTGCCATCATTTCCAATGTTAACTACACTCTGGCTTGCGACGGAATATGTGTCGGCCTTAGCCGCTGGAACACAGACCAGGGCGAGAGCCACGATAGTGAGGGCGAGAACTCTAAACGCGTTTTTTCCCATTGTCGTTCCTCAAGGATCAAATGCTTCAACTGTGCTCTCAGTTTCCAAGGCCACGCCGAACCGTTTGCAGTCTTGGTCCCCGACCAGACAGACAGACGTGCCTGTAATTCGAAATCTACCTATGCACTTGAATGGCCATTTTCTTGACCGTCTAAATAATTGATTTCATTGATGAAGCAGGAAGCCGAAAAACAGACTCCGCAAAGTTTTGCAGAGCTGAATCGAAAGTTGTTGGCCTGATGCCGGTCTTCTAGTTTCGCGCTGAGCCAACAAAAAACGCCCGGATTGACTCCGGGCGAGGGGAAAGGTAGTACGCGGTGTCTTATGCACTTATAGAGCAGCGTAAGCTGCGGAAAAAGTACGTAACACTCTTATATATGAAAGATCAAACTATCCAATCAACCGGCGTCGCATCATGCCACCGATACCCACCAGACCGCTACCGAAGAGCACCAGGGTTACTGGCTCCGGCGTAGTGGTGACGTTCAACGTGTCAAGCTTATAGACGTCGGCCGTGACAAGGGAGTTCTGAAGCTCGAAGTATCCGCCGTCATTCGCGTGCCACTCCAAGATCCAGTAGTCCGATGAGACCGTCTGCTTGTTTACCTTCTTCGATTCAGATAGGCCCGGAATATCCAGAAGCAGGCCGTTAATGTCGAGGTTATGCGTCCCCTTCCCTAAGAGCTCATCATCGTAGATGAGGGTGCCTGGGAGTGGGTTGAGAAGGGTGCCCCACGGGGCCACTGCGTTATTGCCGGCACCATTCGGATCGGTCACAAAGGTGAATGCGAGCGAATTGCCGCCGATCATGATCGTACCGGTAGCACTGGTTATCCCATAGTCTGGGTTCTTGACATTGGACAAAGGTGTGCCAATCAGGTTGAGGTCTATACTGATGCCCGTTCCCGAGGCGCTAAGGAAGAAGGTGCAGGTGCTTTTCTTGCACGGGGTAAGCGTATCTGCCTTGGCCGCCGGAGCGTAGACCAGAGCTAGGGCCACAATACCAAAGGCGATAATTCTCGATGCGAACTTCATAGACAATTCCCCTGAATGACCAACGTCTTAATGCGCCCTTAGGTTTCGGACCCGCAACGCTTACTACCGTAGTCAACGGTCCGGCAGATGGGTTAGCCTTACTTTGATCTCTATGAATGCACTTGAATAGCCAATCTTCGTCGCTTGTAAACTGCTGATTCTATTACTAGACTGGCTGGCCTCCAAGTTGGCACCGCAAAAGCTTGCAGACCCGAACGCCAAGGCACTGGCTCAAATGGCCGAGGCTGGCGTATTCGGCTGGAGCCTTGCCGCAGGACGTTTTCTTACCCATCTGCTCCTCAAGGCCCTTTGCGGCCACTTGATTGCAACTAGAAAGCGTTGAAGCTCAAGGCGTAAGACAGGAAGCGAAATGTCCAGGAAAATTCCGCTCGATGATGACTCGAAGCTCGACCAGGCGTCGCTCGAAAGGCCTGAGTGCGAGGGTTGCCGTCGCGACTTGGAGCTTCTTGTCGCCGGTCATGAGAGCGTGGCCAAGACGATGGCCTGCAAAGCGCGCAACTTGAGCTCACAGCTTTCCGCATTTGCCGCTCTCCTTGATCCGGGCAGAGCTGGTGCTGCGCCCGAAGCGAAAGCCCTGACCCCTGCCAGCCAGGAGGAACTTCTGGCAGCCGTAGAGGGCTTGGTGAATGCAGCTCAGAATAGGCTTTCTCCCGCCGTGACAATCGATGAGCTGGGTGAAGATACCTGCATGGTGATTGCCAGTCCGGCAATGCGCCGGTTACGGCAGCGCGCCGAGCTCGTGGCTCGGGAGACAATTCCGGTGCTCATCCTCGGAGAAAGCGGGACGGGCAAGGAAGTGATCGCCCGCTTCATCCACAGCCGTTCGCCGCGCTCGGCGCAGCCATTTCTGAAGGTAAATTGCGCGGCTCTTCCCGCGGGACTGCTTGAGAGCGAGCTGTTTGGATACGAGCAGGGAGCCTTTACCGGCGCTTCGTCTGCGAAGCCGGGCAAGTTCGAGCAGTGCGCAGGAGGTTCAATCCTGCTTGATGAAATCGGCGAGATGTCCTCCGGACTCCAGGCGAAGTTGCTGCAGGTGTTGCATGATAAGTCGTTCTGCCGGTTGGGCAGCCGCAAGGAAATGAAGGTTGACGTTCGCATCATGGCGGCGACCAATATCGATCTTCAGCGAGCGTTGGTAGACGGAACCCTGCGCGAGGATCTTTATTACCGATTGAACGGCATTACCTTGGAGGTGCCTCCTCTTCGTGAGCGGCAGGAGGAGATACCGCATCTCTTGAAGCACCTTGGAGTACGGTTGGCGGAGCGCTACGCCTGTCGAGCTTTTGTGCCATCGCAGAAGCTCATCGAGGGTTGTATGAAGCATAGCTGGCCGGGAAATGTTCGCGAACTCATCAATTTTGTGAAACGCACCCTGGTGCTGCGCGATGAGGATGCCCTATTGGACGAACTGCGCGACAGCAGACATGCAAAACTAACCGGCGCCCCAGCCAGAAAGCCGGTAAAACGAATAAGAAAATTATCCGCAACCGCAAGAGACCTCGCGGATTCGTAGGAACCGGTGCGCCAGCCTACACGTACTCAACCTCTGCTCACTTGGTTCCGGACCCGCTGGCCGAAGGATCCTCGCTCCAGGACTCAACCGGTCCCAGTCTCAAATCCTTAAGGCCAGCCTCAATTTTGGCTTTGTCTCCCACCGCAATCACGAGCAAATTCTCTGGACGAATGTATTTTGCGGCAGCTTGCTGCGCGTCGGCAGAGGTCACGGCCTCGATCTTGGCCGGTAATTTCGCATAATAGTCGATGGGCAGACCGAAGAGCCACAGGTCGGCCAATTGCGTATTTACGTCGGTAGCACTCTCAAAATTGCCAGGAAGCGAGCGGATGATGGAGTCCTTCGAGAGACGCAACTCCGCTTCGCTGAGCGGATTCGCATGGATGCCGTCCAACTCCAGAAATAATTCATGGGCCGCGGGTGCGGTAACGTCTGACCGAACTTGCGCTCCAGCGACAAACGGACCGGTACCGCGGTAGAACCGGAAAACGGAAAACGCGCCGTAAGTGTAGCCGTGCTCCTCGCGAAGGTTCATATTGATGCGCGAGGAGAATAGTCCGCCGAGCACGGTGTTCATGACGGTCGCGGCTGGGTAGTCGGCAGAGGCCCGCGGAAGGCCGACGCCAAACGTAAGGAGCGCGGTCTGCGGAGACCCCGGCTTGTCCACCACCAGTATTTTGCGCTCCGGCGCTGCCGGAGGCTGAGGCAGGGAGGCGGGAGCCGCCTTTGATGACCATTTGCCGAAGGCCTTTTCGGCCAGCAAACGGGCTTCGGCAGGTGTTACGTCGCCGGTCAATTCCAGCAGGCTGGTCTTGTCTTCGTAGTGGCTGGCGTAAAAGGCTGCGATCTCCTCGCGCGTGATGGCGTGCAGCGATGCCGTCGTTCCCAGCGCGTCGTATCCATACGGATTAGAGGAACCGAAGAGATTCAGGATGCCGGCACGCGATGCCAGTTGTACGGGACTGTCCTGCTGCTGCAGCAGCGCCGTGAGACGGTCGGCGCGAACTCGCTCCAGGTCGGCTGTCCGGAAAACTGGGTGCTCGGCAGAGTCGGCCACCAGTTCCAGTCCGCGTCCAACGTTACGGGAGAGCAGCGAAAGGCTGAGCCGGGCGCTATCGGCATCGCTGGAGGAGTTCAGGTTGGTTCCCAGCAGAGAAGCTTCGTTGGCAATCTCCTCCGCCGTGCGCTTCGTCGTGCCTTCCGTGAGCAGCGCGGCAGTCATTCCAGCCAATCCGGGACGATCCGGTGGATTCTGCGCGCTGCCAGCTAGCGTCAGTAGTTGGACGGCGACGATGGGCAATTCGTGACGTTCGACAAGGTAGACGGTGAGCCCATTGGTTAACGTAAAAACCGTAGGCTTGGGTAGCACTAGGGCGCGCTGTGGTCCGGGTTTGGGAGCATTCGAGCGCCAGGCCTGAGCAACCTCAAACTCCGGTGAGTACACAGGCTTGATCCTGACTTTGGCGTCAGTGCTTTCCGGGCTGCGCGGAACATCGCTCAGGATCTTATCGCCCGGTACTCCATAGACCACGACGCGGTGATCTTTGCCAAGCGTTTTTCGAACATACGCCCGCACGCTGGCCGGTGACACCGCATCATAGCGAGCCAAATCCTTGGGCAGGTAGCCGGGATTACCGGTGTACTGGTTGTAATAGTTGAGCTGGTCGGCGACACCGCCAAATCCGCCCAAACGCTGCAACCCCGAGATCAATCCGGTCTCCACCTTATTACGCGCCCATTCCACTTCGGCAGGCGTGGGACCGGAGACCGCCATCGCCTCGATGATTTTCTCCGCCTCGGCTTCAAGCTTTTCTGGCGTGACACCGGGCTTGGCAATCATCTCGCACGTAAACGGAGACGCGAGCGCCAGCGAAAAGTTGGAGCATTCGACGGATTGGGCAATCTGCTGTTTGTACACCAATTCCCGGTAGAGGCGGCTGGACTTGCCCGCGCCCAAGATGTTTCCGGCAATGTCAGCGTCCGCATCGCCGGGCGTGAAGGCTGGCGCCGAGAGCCAGGCGAGAATCACCTTGGGCAGTTGCACCGTGTCAGTGACAACCGTGCGGCGTTCAGCGGTGATGGGAGGCGTGGCAACCGGGGAGACGGCCACCGAAGGACCAGTTGGAATAGGTCCGAAATACCTGGTAATCAGAGCCTTGATCGTTGCCGGATCATAGTCTCCGGCAATCGCCAGGGTGGCATTGTTGGGAGCGTAGTACTGGGTAAAGAACTCGCGTATGTCTGCCAGTCTCGCGGCTTCAATATCTGCATGAGAGCCGATCACGGCTGCGTAATAAGGATGGGTCTTGGGAAAGAGCTGATGATAAACCTCTTCATCCACGATACCGTACGGGCGATTCTCGCCTTGCCGCTTTTCATTGCGGACTACGTCGCGCTGGTTGGCCAGTTTGGTCCGGTCCAGCGTATCCAGCAGAAACCCCATCCGGTCGCTCTCCAGCCATAGCGCGGTCTCCAACTGATTGGCCGGAACGGTCTCAAAGTAGTTGGTCCGGTCAAACGACGTGGTGCCGTTGATGTCCGTCGCTCCCGCGGCTTCAAGATTTTTGAAGTGCGCCTTCTCGCCCACGTGCTGGGAGCCCTCAAACATCATGTGCTCGAAGAGATGCGCGAAGCCGGTTCGTCCCACGCGCTCTTTCACGGGCCCAACGTGGTACCAGATATCCACTGAGACGATTGGCAGCTTGTGGTCCTCGTGTAACAGAACCTCCAGACCGTTGCCGAGTTTGTAGCGCTCATAGCGAATTTCCGGCGCGCGCGTGGCAACGTGCTCCGCCTTCGCCGCGCCGGCTGGCTTTGCGGCATACCCTGTTGAGAGGCCAAGCAAGAGCGAGGAGCAAAGGACTGTAGCGGAAAAGAATTTCATGACCGTGACGCCTCCACATGCCAGCTTTCTGGTTCGCGCGCAATACATGATTTCAGGGGCATCCGAATGCCCGGCAATTTACGTCAGGAAAGTTATATCAGAAGATACACAATCGGACTCGCGCGAGCCGCAGATTTCCATCGTGTATAGCCCCTTCGTCAAGAAGCCCCGGAGGCGCGAAGAGGGACGCAACGTGCCGGGTTCGATTTATAAACTGGACCTCTTCGGCGTGTACTACCGGTACTCCCAGCGCTGCGCAAGCTTGCGGGCAATCACAAAAAGCGCCACGCCAATTCCAAGAAGAACTGAGATCTGGGGCCAAAGGTGCGAAAGCGGTTCATCCCGCCAGAACACCTTTGTGAATCCATCGATAGCCCAGGCGTTAATCGTCAGCAAGCCTGCTTTTTGCATTGCTTCCGGCATCAGAAAGCGCGGAAACATGCTGCCGCCAATGGATGACATGACCAGAATCACCAGGGTCGAGAGCGCGCCCAATTGTGCCCTGGTTCGACATATGCTGGCCAGCAGCATGCCGAACGCTCCCACGGCAAAGGCCGTCGAAAGCCCCATCACCACAAATCCAGGAATGTGGGAGAAGAAGTCCAGCTTGAACACGGCCCAGGCCCAGAGAAACATCAACACCAGTTGTGAGAAAGCCAAAAGGGCCGAATACGCGAGTTTTCCACCCAGCAGCGTCGTCATGGTTACGCGGGAACTGAGTACGCGGTCGAGCGTTCCGTTCTCCACTTCGTCCAGCAGTGATCCGGCTGCGCCGCTTGCCGTAAAAAGCAGAAACATCACGCCGATAGCCGCGGCGTAGAACGAGACCATTGGATTGTCTTTATTTGCGCCTACTACATCGCGAGTCTCGACTGCAATAATTCCGCCGTCCAGAAAGCCATCGGTTTTTGCCGTTGATCCCTGCCCACTCTGCTCCAATTGGCGAAGGTGCTCAAGTCCTGCGCTTAACTTCTTGCGTTGCTCCGGAGAAAATCCACCAACGTATTGGTCCATGTATTTCGATCCCTCTTCAGCCATCAAATCCGGCAGTGAGGTCATGGCAATCTTCTGCAACAGCCCTCCGAGCATCTGCGGCGCAACCATGTCGCTGCTGTCCCGGAGCAGCTGAATACTTACGCGGTCCCGGTTCCTGCCAAAAGAAATCGGATTCGCTCCAAAGCCTGCTGGGACAACCAGTGCAACAGGGGCAACACCGTCTCTTACCGCGGCCTCTGCGGTTGCAGCGGTGTACTCAGGTTGTTGCACATTTTTTTTGGCGCTAGGTCTGGTCAACACCTTCAGCGAGCCTTCGCCTTCAAGTCCCTTTAGCAACCTCCGCGATGCGAAACTATGATCCTGATCGGAGAAAATGACCGTTATTTTTGGTGTAACGTCGCGGCGGCCACCAAAGATCACGGCAAAAATGCTGAAGAAGACGATAGGCAGAACAAAACTTAGCGCCAACGCGGCGCGATCACGGCGCAGGGAAACCAGAGCGGTCCTGATGATTGGGAGCATCAATCGCGTAACTCCCTTCCAGTGAGGTGCAGAAATACCGATTCCAAGTTAGGTTTACGCAAGGAAACATCGATCAGTTCGAGGCCTGCCTTACCCACTGAGTCAAGCAACCCAGTAATTTCCGTGGGATGATCCACCGTGAACTGGGCCGTCGCGCCAACAGTGCGTCCGCCGCGCTGCTGTACCCAGCGGGCAATCTCATCTGCCGGTCCCGCGACGCGCATTACCACCTCGCTGCGCGAGGCAAACGCGTCTTGAACCAGTTCTTCCCGCGTGCCCTGGGCGATGACGTGACCATGATCAACAATTGCGATTCGATCACAGAGACGCTCGGCTTCTTCCATGTAGTGCGTCGTGTAAATGATCGACATACCTGCGTCATGCAATTTTTCGATCATCTCGAAGATCCGGTTTCGCGACTGGGGATCGACCCCGACGGTTGGTTCATCCATCAAGACGAGTTTGGGTCGATGAATGAGGCCGGCCGCCATGTTGAGTCGCCGTTTCATTCCGCCGGAAAGGTTCTGGACCGGTTCTCCCGCGCGATCCAGAAGCGCCGCCCACTCAAGGCACCAGGCAACCGATTGCTGCAGCGCGTTCCCGGTAAGCCCGTGGTATCTTCCAAACGATTCCAGATTCTCTCGGCAGGTAAGCCTCGAATAGAGAGCAAGTTCCTGCGGTACCCAGCCCAGCGCTTTGCGCGCCTCGTCTGAATCGGCGGCGCAGCCGAACACTGAGACCGTACCTGCGTCCGGCAGAACGCGACCAACAACACTGCGAAGCAGCGTACTTTTTCCAGCGCCATTCGGTCCCAGCACTCCCAGGCATTTTCCGCTCTGCAGCTCGATCGAAACGCCATCCAATGCAGTCAGTGTTCCAAAGCGCTTGGTCAGCCCATCGATTCTAAGTGGTAGCGGTGGAGACGGAATTGAAACGGCGGGCGCAGGCACTTATGCACTCTCCTGATGTTCGCGGTCCAAGACCGCATGATACAGGAGCGATGTGAATTGTTTGTGAATTGCAGGAAATCATGGCGAATGGAAGGAAAAAATGCCACGCCAGCCGTGATTGCAACGCGGGGCTTGGCAAGAGGTGCGTTGACCTGCTGGTTCTGTTCCAAGAGCTGCAAAAATGATTCCGAGGAGGATCCCGGGCGGTATCTCGCGTCGGGCCATTGAGTACCGGCGACGATTAGCTACATAAATTATGAACGGTTGTCCCGGTGAAATGGATCGTTCGCTGGGACAACCGAGTCTAAGAGAACCGTTCTCCTGTCCTGCCTATTTTCGATGGCACCGGCCGCAATCGGCGAATGCAATCTTGTCATTGTGGCAGGCAAAGCACTTTCTATCGCTGCTGTGGTCGGCCATGGAAATCAGTCCTTGCTTCTGGGTCTGAAACAACTGCGTTCCCGTCGATGCCAGTCTCGTATGGCAATCCAGGCACGTGTAGCCATTGGAGATGTGTCCGCGGTGGTCAAAGGTTACTGGCCCTTGTCCGCCACCCCGGTAATTAAATGACCTCACGTCTACCGCAACCGCGTTCAATCCAAACAGACACAGTAACAGACAGACCAGCCCAAGCCGGGTACCCATCCGAATGCGAGTCATGGAGTGCCTCCTATGCCAGTATCTGACGGCCAATGCCGCGAACATCCGGGCAGGCGGTAACTACCATGGAGGCTTCCAGTTCATCGCGCATCGTCTTCATGAAAAGGCTGACTCCCGGCTTTCCGACACCGAATGCGGCCCGGATAATGTGGCGTCCCACCATGACGCAATCCGCTCCCAAAGCAACGTACTTCAGAACGTCGTCGCCATTATGTACGCAGCCGTCAACGAAGATAACCAACTTGCCTTTCACCTTATCGACGATGGCAGGCAGCACCTGGGCGGTTCCGGGAGTGTAATCCAGAACGCGGCCGCCGTGATTGGAGACGCAGATTCCCGCCGCTCCGGTTTCCAGAACCAGCGCCGCATCTTCTGGAGTTGTGATGCCCTTAACGATGACGGGAATCTTGGTTGCCCGAACGATCTCGCGCAATTGCGATACGGTCTTCGGCTCAACTGCGATGTCGCGGCTGTTTCCCTTGTATCGGCCCGCCGAATCGATGTCGATCGTAATGGCCCATGCTTTCGCTTCGTTGGCAAATTGGACGAGCTTGAGCAGGTTCTCCTGCGGGCGTGGCTTGATGCCGGCAATCGCCTTACCTTGGTACCTCGCAATAACGTCATACCGGCCCTTGACGGTCTCCATCTTGTCAGTCTGACCATCTCCAATTGCGCCTATCGTGCCAGCGTCGACGCAGCCGCCAATAATCCGGTCGAAATATTCGGCGTCAGGCAGCAGGTTTCTGAAGTTCGAGCCCGTGCCTCCGATGGGTGCTGCCACTGCGGGAAGGGAAAGCTTTTGACCGAAGATGATCGTGGAAGTATCAGGCTTCTTGTCCTGGTTAGACACTCCGTTCAACGGTCTCAACTTGAGGCGTACATGCTGTAATGCGTGAAAATTGTTCTGGAAGGACATTCCCGAACCCAATCCGCCAATCCCCGGAAACTCTCCAGCGCAGGCCACGCCGTCGCACGCCGGGCAAACCCGACAAATGGGATACATGACTTCGCGGGCCTTTTGGTAAACCTCGGCCACTTTTCCCTTCGCGCTTGCCGGCCCGTAGGGCGGAGCAAACGGCGCTGGTGTTTTGGACGCCGAATCAGCAGCCTTTGCAGCCTGCTGGGCTGATCCAGTTCCTGTGAGTAGCATTTCGCTGACAAAAGCGCCAGCCCCCAAAAGTGCGGAACCTTTTAGAAAATCACGTCTGGACATAGAAAGTACCTCCTAGTCGAAGCAAAACGAATTACGTATTTAGATAGAGGACTGCATCGGACAACCAGAACGAACCACCGGTGATTGAGGAAAGGCTTATACCCATAAATCCTTCCCGTAAAACTCAAAGCGCTAAGGCTGCAGATGCAAATCTATTCTGTCCAAGGCGCTCTTGCCAGCAAAAATTATCGCGGTACGCTTCCATCGCTCGAAAACTGGTTATGATTGGTCCCGACGATATTCCCGAGTTTCGGATTCCATCAAGAACAAGGAGACGAGCCCTATGCCACAGGAAATTGCCAAACCTTCACGCCGGGAGTTTTTCCAGAAGACTACGGCTACCCTTGCTGCTGCCGCGCTGGCCGGAACTGCCATCACGGCAAAGGCGCAGACCTCTAGCGAGTCAAACGCCAACATGATGATGATGACGATTTTCCTGCGGCACGACGAAACCAAAACGTTGGACGAAATCAATGCGCATCTGGACAAGACCGGCTTCCACAAGAACTTCCCGCCGCCGGGAACCGAGGTGGTCTCCTGGTACGTAATGATGGGAATTGGACAGGTGGTCACTTTGCGTTTTCCTCCCGCCAAACTTCGCGAAGTAAATCTGCAGATCGAACACGGTGCCTGGGGAGGTTTCCGGACCGAGTTCTATCCGACCTACGACTACAAGTCCGTGTGGGAGGCGTCAAGAAAAGAAGGCGCTAAGTAATCAATGCGCCAGGCTACTTGTTGTGAAAGATGGCGCGGTTGATGTCTGGCCAGAATTCCTTGAAGATAAAGGTCGCTCCATCAATCCCGACGTTTAGGGCCCAGCGCTGGCCGGTCTTGGTCCAAGTGCGATTGGAACTTGGATAATATAGGTTGGATATCGCCGAAGATGTCCCCGAGCCAACAACTTCGCTGAAGTTGAAGTTGCTTCCGCCGGAATCGGTGCGGGTTATAAGGATGCGGGAAAAGGCATATCCAACCCGCTTTACGGCCCCATTGTGCCTTACTTTGCTTCCGCTTCCCAAAGTGTAGTAGCGGGCGTCCTGATGGAGCGCCACTGGCAGCAGGAATCCAACCCAGAGGTTCTCATCCGTCTGGTCCGCAAAGTTGTGCCAATAATAGCGAGCGAAGGCCGGAGGGCCAGTATGAAACTCCGGTGTGGAACCTTGAAGTTGCGATACGCCTGAGAGCAGGCCGATGAAGACAAATGACGAGTAGTCAAAACTGTCCTCCGCGAAGCCTATGAATTTCTCCCTGGGACTCTGAGCCGGCAACTGGGCATTTACGCTCACCGAGCGAAAATTAGGAACAATTCCAAGGATGCGCTTCGTCTGTCTGCCCTCTTCTGTATCGGGAGCTTGAGGCTCCTGCGCGGAACCGGAAGATGCCTGCCGGGGACTCGGTGCGTCTGGAATGTCAGAGCCACATGCACCTGGATTGCCCATGGCCTCCGAGACACCCGTAATCTGCCGAGCGCTGACCTCGGCGGAACACGCCAGGAACAAGAAAGCAGAAACCGTAACCGCCACCGTAATGCGCAGAAATCCAGTCCTGTCGCTCATTTAGCTTTGGATGGCAATGCGCAACGGGTTGACTCACTTTGGCATATCGCATCACACTACATTGTGACAACCAGTAACCCAAATTAGAATTTCCTTGCGATTGGGTTTGCACACTGGTTACTATTCAATCTCCCCCATACCCTGGAAATTTGCGCGTTCGTTTCCGCGTTAATGAAGATAGCGAACAAAATGAATATTGGCGAAACCATCCGTAGCTTTCGGTTACAAAAAGGTATGTCACAGGGTGACATTGAAAAGCGCACCGGGCTTTTGCGATGCTATCTTTCACGCGTTGAGAACGGTCACACCATTCCCTCGCTGGACACGCTGGCGAAGATTGCCAACTCGCTGGAGATCCCGCTCGGTCAGTTCTTTCCCGAAGATCCCGCCAGCGCCGCCAATTTGCCGCAGCTCAGCGAAGAGGAAGTACGTTTCCTCTCTCAGATCCGGCGCTATGCCAGCAGTCTCAACGACAGCGATCGAAAACTCGTGCTGGCAATGGTTAAGAAGATGGCGGTTCCCGGAGGGAAGTAGAACCGCTAGGCTGCGTTTGGGCTGCTTTCGGTCAGGGCGATCACTGCCAATTCGAGACGGTCTCTTGCGCCAGTCTTACTGAAGATGCTCTGCAGATGCCGTTTCACCGTATTTTCGCTGATGGTCAATTGCAGTGCAATGTCCTTGTTTTTCATTCCCCGCGCCACTAGATACGCAATCTGTTTTTCGCGCTCGCTCAACCGATGCAAGTCGGTTGCATGTTCGCGTTCCAGTTCCGTGGACATCGCGAGTAGAACCCCATGGGCCACGTCGTCGCTGAACGCCAACTCACCATCGGCAACGGCTCGGATTGCGCTAAACAGTTTTTCCGGCGTATCGCTCTTCAACACGAGCCCGCGGGCGCCGAGCCGAACCACCTGTACATGGTCGGGCTTACGCTCAGAGCCGGTTAGTACTACGCTCGCGACCCTGCCGCCGGCTCGGTCGAGTTGGCGCAGCACCTCGAAACCGTCCATTTCAGGCATGAACAGATCCAGTACCAGCACATCCGGGTGCTCTCTTGCAATAAGTTCCAGAGCTTCAAGGCCGTTGCCAGCCGTCCCCACGACCTCGAAATCAAGATGCGAGGCGAACAGCGCACCTAGAGATTCCCTCAGGACCGCATGGTCATCGGCGATTGCGATCCGAATTTTTTTCGCACCGAACATGTGGGCTTAGATGCGAGTTAAGGTCGAACTTGGCGTACGTGGCGCGAACAATTTGTCACTTCGTTCGGCGCTGACCTCACGGACGGCCCAGGTCTGCCCACTTGCTCAACTTTAGAGATGACGCGGCATGGAGTCGCTTATGCTATATTCCGAAGCTACACAGCCTGTTCTGCATTGAGCATTTTTCAGGGCTGCGATCGCGTGTACCCGTGACCATCGACGAAGAGTTAGTGCTGCTGGAAGAGTCCTTCCGCCGCCTGAAAGTCGAGTACGATATCTATTTTGCCGGCGGCTCCAAGAAGCCCCCGACAGATACGGAGACACGGGTTCAGGGCCTGATCCGGCGGTATCTGGAGAACTCCCGTCTCACATTCCCGCAGCGTTTTCGGCTCACCGCCGTGGCCCAGCGATATTCCGTATTCAGCGATCTGTGGCGCCGCAAAACCAAAATCAAGGACGAGGGCTATCGCAATCCCCATGACACGCTGCTCGGCGTTGGTGGTTTTGGCCATCTCGAGAAGCCCGGAACCCATCACCTGGAAGACGAGAATGAACCTGAGAGCTTCATTCTCTTTACTGGTGATGTCATTGAAATTGTTGCACTTTATGAGGCCGTGGTTCGGGCTCGCGAGGCTGCCGGACAACCCCTTGGAGCTTTTGACTCCTTCGCGGCGTTTGTTCAATTGAAGTCCAATCAAATTCGTGCCCAGTTTCACTGTGAAGCGGTCGAGTACACTGTAATGGTGAGGAGTGGGCAGGTGCAGCTTAAGGCGCGCGCCCGCAAAGACGTCTAGTCCGGTGCCGCTTTGAGGCGGCCCTTCCCGGATTACGCGGTCTGCCGCAACCGCTGCATCAGTCCCTCCCGGAGTATTGCGAAAAATCATTAGCGAGGAAATTATGGCGAAGATCAAACGTGCCATCCTGAGCGTCACCGACAAAACGGGACTGGTCGAGTTTGCCCAGCGGCTTGCCGCCCAGAGCGTGGAACTAATCTCCACCGGCGGCACGGCACGCGTGTTGCGCGATGCCGGTCTGAAAGTGCGCGATATCAGCGACTTAACGGGCTTCCCGGAGATGCTCGATGGGCGCGTCAAAACCCTGCATCCCAAGGTTCATGGAGGAATCCTGCACGTGCGTTCTAATCCGGCACATGTCGCGGCGATTCGGGAGCACGGCATTGAGCCGATCGACATGCTGGTGGTGAATCTCTACGCGTTTGAGAAGACGGCAGGCAAGGCGGGCGTTCGCTTTGAGGAGATCATCGAGAACATCGATATCGGCGGACCTTCGATGGTGCGCTCGGCGGCCAAGAATTTTCAAGACGTTGCGATTGTGACCTCCGCTGCCGACTACGGGTCCATTGCTTCGGAGTTGGAGCAGCACGCCGGCGAGCTTTCGCTCAAGACCAAGTGGGCTCTCGCGCAGAAGGCATTTGCCACCACTGCCGCCTACGACACGGCCATCGCGAACGCACTAGCCGAGATCACGGTGGACGACGCGACACATTTCGACATCAGCCAGATCGGCGCGAGCGCCAGTTTCCCTGAAACGCTGCGCCTCCAATTTCACAAGGCCATCGGTCTGCGTTATGGAGAGAATCCGCATCAGAAGGCAGCTCTTTACTCCGATGGCAGCGGCAAGGGTGTGGCGAACGCAAGGCAATTACAGGGCAAGGAACTCAGCTACAACAACATCGTCGATTTGCAGGCCGCGTGGGATCTGGCACGGGAATTCAGCGAACCGGTCTGCGCCATCATCAAGCACACCAATCCCTGTGGCACCGCGACTGGAGCCACGCTGAAAGAAGCTTACCTTCGCGCCTTGGAGTGCGATCCGGTCTCTGCTTTCGGGGGAGTGATTGGCGTCAACCGCATCATCGACGGCGAAGCTGCCGCCGAGATGGCCAAGTTATTTGTCGAAGCCATCGCCGCCCCGGGATTTACACCCGAAGCCCGCGAGGCCTTCGCCAAAAAGAAAAATCTTCGTCTCGTTGAAATCGTCGACCTCAAGCAGAAGTGGGTGCTCAAGAATGTCTCCGGCGGCGTTCTGGTGCAGGATAACGATGTTTACCCCATCACCGAGGCCGACCTCAAGGTGGTCAGCAAGCGTCCGCCGACTGCCGAGGAGATGCGGGCCCTGCTCTTCGCCTGGAAGATCTGCAAACATGTTAAGTCGAATGCAATTCTCTATGCCCGCGACGGCCAGAGCGTCGGTGTTGGAGCCGGACAGATGAGCCGGGTTGACTCCGCCCGCATCGGAGCCGAGAAAGCGGTGCTGCCGTTGGCGGGAACCGTCGCCGCCAGCGATGCGTTCTTCCCCTTTCCCGACGGCGTCGAGGTCATCGCCAAGGCGGGAGCCACGGCAATCATCCAACCTGGTGGGTCAGTGCGCGATCAAGAGGTCATCGACACCGCCGACCGCCTGAATCTTGCTATGGTCTTCACAGGCGTTCGTCACTTCCGCCACTAAACGCTGAAACAGAAACAAACATGGGGATACGAACACGAGGGTGCCCCGTTCAAGCCTTCTTTTGGCTTGGGCGGGGTATTTGACTTTGCCTGTCCGGGCCGGGATTGGTTGTAGACCCACGTCTGCCAACTGCGGCGGATACAGAGAACCAAGCGGCGATAGCCTAAATAAAAATCGCTCGCTGGAGAGCCTCTTAACTCGGTACCCGAGATTTGGACGGTGCAGGGATTCCTCGCTCCGCGTCGGAATGACACCTCTCAATTCCGGCATCCTTGTTGAGCTTTACCAGGCCGCTCCCTCTGATTACTACCCCCAAGCGCGATTTTCGCCGCTCTGATAACCTTTATCCTGTATGTCTTCTCCCAACTCGATCTTCGTTCGTGCCTGCAAAGGTCTTCCCACCGAGTCAACGCCTGTTTGGTTTATGCGCCAGGCGGGACGCTACATGCCCGAGTATCGCGAAGTTCGCAAGCACCACTCGCTTGTCGAGATCTGCAAGAAGCCCGCGCTGGCCGCTGAAGTTACCATCACGGCTGCCGATCATCTGGGCGTTGACGCCGCGATCATCTTTGCCGACCTGCTGCTTCCGCTGGAAGTGATGGGGTTGCCGTTTCACTTCTCAGCCTCGGAAGGGCCGGTGATTGAGAAGCCCGTCCGCACGGCAAAAGATATCGATATGCTGACCACCGATGGCGCGCCCGAGTTGGGATATGTTTCCGAGGGCATTGCCCTGTGCGTCAAGCATTTTGGAAGCAAGCTTCCGATGATCGGATTCTGCGGCGCGCCCTTCACTCTGGCCAGCTACATGATCGAGGGTGGAGGTTCGCGCAACTACATCGAATGCAAGAAGATGATGTACCGCCATCCCGAAGTTTGGGACGAGTTACTGCGCAAGCTCAACCTCATACTCATCGCCTACATCGCAGATCAGGTGAAGGCAGGTGCCGACGTCATCCAGGTATTCGATAGCTGGGTGGGATGCCTGAGCGTTGAGGACTACCGCCGGTACGTTTTGCCGCGCACCAAGGAACTCATCTCCGCGCTGAAGAAGACCGGGGTACCCATCATCTACTTTGGGACCGACAGCACTACGCTGCTGGCGTCCATGAATGAGACCGAGGCCGACGTGATTGGTCTCGACTGGCGTATTCCCCTGGATGCGGGCTGGAAGTTGATGGACAACCGTCCTGCCGTGCAGGGTAATCTCGATCCCGTGCTGCTTTTCGCCGAGTGGGATGAACTCAAGGCGCGTGCAAAGGCCATTCTGGATCTCGCGAATGGACGCCCGGGACACATCTTCAACCTGGGTCACGGCATTCTCCCTCATACACCGGTGGACAACGTCAAGAACCTGGCGAAGTTCGTTCAGGAGTACTCGGCCGAACGTCGCAGCGCCCATGCCGGAATTCGATAGTATGCAGAAGCCCGCCGTCCTGCTGCTTGCGCATGGAACTCCCGATCGCATTGAGGAGATTCCCGCCTACCTGCTAAACGTAACCAACGGACGTCCGCTTCCGCCAGCGGTAGTGGAAGAGATCCAGCACCGCTACTCGCTGATTGGCCGTTCTCCTCTCACGGAAATAACGCTGCAACAGGCGGGCCATATTTCCGTAGAGCTGGGCTTGCCGGCCTATGTTGGTATGCGCAACTGGAAGCCATACATTCGGGAGACGGTTTTGCGGATGGCTGCTGACGGCATCACGCACGCCCTTGCAATCTGCCTTGCGCCGCAAAACTCGCGTACCAGCGTCGGATTGTATCGTCGAGCCGTGGTGGGTGAAACGGGCAAGGCGCCCTTCACGGTTGATTTCGTAAACGAATGGCACTCGGAGCCGCTGCTGATCAGGGCATTTTCGGAAAAGCTCCGCGACGGATGGTCGCGTGCCTGCCTGGACGCCAACGCGCCGGTGCCGGTTCTGTTCACCGCCCATAGCGTGCCTGTGCGAACCATTGAGGCCGGAGACGACTACGAGCGCCAGACTCGCGAGACTGCCAGCCTGGTCGCCGCCAGCGTTCCGGAAATTGCCGGCCACTGGCACTTTGCCTTCCAGAGCCAGGGCATGAGCGGCGGAGAGTGGCTGGGACCGACCGTGGAGAGCGTAATTCTGGAGCTTGCCGCGGCGGGACACAAATATCTTTTCCTTCAGCCCATCGGATTTGTGTGCGATCACGTCGAAGTGCTCTACGACATCGATATCGCTTTCAAGAATTTTGCGGCTAGGCGTGGCATTGTGCTGACCCGCGCCGAGTCGCTGAATGACTCCGTGCTCTTTGCGCGTGCCGTGGCACAGCTCGCGCGCACGCGCCTGACCGGTACGGCACAATCAGGATCATAGAGAGCTCACAGTTGCCCCACATCCGCCCCGCAGTTGGCGAATGTGGGCGCGCTAGAGTAGGCATCGAGGAGTTTTCTGAATGAAGGTTGCAATCATCGGCGGTGGCATCTCCGGACTCAGCGCCGCCTACTATCTCGAACAGGAGCGTGCCAAGGGCGCGCCTGTCGAGTACGTCCTTTTCGAATCAAGTGACCGCCTCGGCGGGGTCATGTTCAGCGACAAGATTGGCGACTGCCTCGTGGAAGGCGGTCCCGACTCGTTCCTCACGGAGAAGCCATGGGCCAGTCAGCTCTGCGCCGAACTCGGCATTGCTGGCGACCTGATCGGCTCGAACGATTCGCAACGGATCACCTACATTCTGGTTAAGGGTCGGCTGGTTCCCATGCCCGATGGGCTGATGTTCATGGTGCCCACCAAGCTGATTCCCACGGCGCTTACCTCTCTTTTCTCTTGGAGCACGAAGTTCAAGATGCTCGGCGAGTTGTTGCATCCGTCGCGCCCGGTGGGTAAGGACGAAACAGTTGCGGATTTTGTCGAACGCCACTTCGGAAGCGAGGTCGTGGATCGCCTTGCGGACCCGCTGCTCTCAGGCGTTTATGGTGGCGATGCGGCGTCGTTGAGCGTGCGTGCGGTGCTGCCCAGGTTTGTGGAGATGGAAGAACACCACGGTTCGCTTTGCCGCGCCATGCTGGCCGCGCGCAAGAAACTTGCCACCATGCAAAAGGCCAAGGGATACGCGCCCAAGCCACTGTTCAGCTCGCTGAAGGGCGGCATGCAGCAGATGATCGACGCCATCGTTGCACGGCTCGATCCACGAAGCCTGCGCACCTCCACCGCAGTGAGCCAGCTCTCGCGGAAAGATGGAGGCTGGGAACTCGTGACCTCGCGCGGCGCTGAACAGTTCGACGGCGTAATCTTTGCTACGCCCGCGCGCATTGCGTCCACCATGCTTGCCGAAACCGACGCACAGCTCTCGGCGGACCTGGGCAAGGTTCAGTACAGTTCCTCGATCACCGTGACCCTCGGCTACCTGCGGGAGCAGTTAGAATCCTGCCCTCCCGGATTCGGATTTCTTGTGCCGCGCAGCGAGGGAACGCGGATGCTGGCAACCACCTTCGTACATACCAAATTTCCTTTCCGCGCGCCTGATGATAAGGCGCTGGTGCGTTGCTTCCTGGGCGGTGCCAAAGACCAAGCCGTGCTGAAGCTTAGCGATGAGGAGATCACCTCGTTGGTGCGCAAGGAACTCAAGCAGATTACCGGGCTTACGGCGGATCCGTGGTTTGTGAAGGTCTATCGCTGGGATCGCGCCATGGCGCAGTACACGCCGGGGCATCTGGAGCGCATTGAGCGCATCGGTCAGGCGCTGAAGCAAATTCAGAATCTCTCAATTGCCGGAAATTTCTACAAGGGCATCGGTGTGCCCGATTGCGTTCGCACCGGCAAGGAGGCCGCGCAGCACATGGCCAACTTGGCGCGCCACGGTTCCGGCAGAGATGTAATTACGGCGTAGCCTCTCGCCTATCTCCCCGCGCGTGTACTACCATCAATTGCCATGTCACGTATTCTGATCGTCGAGGATGAACTCCACCTGGCGCAGGGCCTGTCGTTCAATCTTGAAGCTGAGGGGCACGATGTGTCCGCGGTCGAGAGTGGCGAAGCGGCGCTTGATCTCCTGATTGATCGCAACGAACCGTTTGACATCGTTGTGCTCGACATCATGCTGCCCGGAGCCGATGGCTTCGAGGTCGCCGCCCGGTTGCGTTCCGCGCAGAACTACGTTCCCATCCTCATGCTTACTGCCCGCTCGCGTCCCGAGGATGTCCTCAAAGGTTTTGCTTCCGGGGCTGACGACTATCTTCCCAAGCCTTTCGAACTCAGTATCCTCATCGCACGCGTCCACGGATTGCTGCGGCGCACGCAATGGCTGCGCGAACAATCGGCGGGAGAGAGCAGTCCGAATACGGTGCCCGCCGAAGTTGGCAGTCCGTCAGGGAACGGCAATCCCTCATCCGTCTCAATCGCGGCACCTGGGCCGCATGACGTGTTTGCGTTTGATGGACGAGCGCTCGACTTCAGCACCCTGGAACTCACCGCCCCGGCCGGCAAGATCCAGCTCACGCTGATGGAAGCTTCACTGCTGCGTTACTTCATCGAGCATCGCAATCAGAACGTAAGCCGCAAGCAGATTCTGGAAGAGGTCTGGGGATTGCACGAAGACACCGACACGCGAGCCATCGATAACTTCATTGTGCGTCTGCGCCGTTATATTGAAGATTCGTCGGGAACGCCCAAATACTTGATCACCGTACGCGGTGTGGGATATCGCTTTCTGCCGGAACGCGAATAAGTGGAATGCAGAACAACAAGTCAGAACTCGCTATATCTGCATAAAGATCACAGGTGGCCCACATCCGCCTGTTCTTGGCGAATGTGGGAATGCAGTAACGACCGAGCCCAAAGGTCTGCCCGTTGCGCATCTTTCAAATTCCTAGGCGAGCAAAAGTTGCCACCCGCATCACTGTTCGCGTAATTCATCGAAAGTTATTACCCGAATAGGTACTTGCCCTCGATTTGAAGCTACTTCATACTTTTTGCCGTTTACTCCAATGGTTGTTACGGGTCCAAAGCCTTAGGGTTATCCAAGGATAGGGCATCAACATTTAACCTGAAATTACCTGATTATCCGGCCCAGCCTACCAGGCGTCTCTCGGGATGTGGGTCCCGATGTTCAGGCGAATAAGGTTGGGTTCTGATTTTTTCCGAGCAGCAGTTCACTCTCAAGTAGGCTTCTTGTCCATACAGGGGGTGCTTTGATGGGGCGACCGTTCTCCCTCGGGATTGTTGGCAGTCTGTTGCTGTTTGTGCTGGCAGTGGCCAGCTACTCGTCGGAACTCCCCGAGTATCCCATGCAACCGGCAAGCGCCTACGCGAACAAGGTAGTTGACTCTGGCCTGATCGTCGCAATTGAAGTTGTGGGCGACACCGAACAGCAGAAAAAGTATTTTAATTCTAACCTCAATTCCCGCGGAATTCTGCCAGTATTGGTTGTTATCCAGAACACCTCGGCCGAAAATGCCTATCTGTTCGACAAATCCGCTGTCGCCTTGGGAAACACCATCGAGGCAATCGGCAAGGGTGCGCTGAAGGCTGGAGCGTTGCTGGGCTCCGGCGGTCTGCTTGACGTTACCCTGCTCCCCCCGGGCCAGATGCGGATGGCCTTAACAAGGAGAGAGATACGAAGCAAGACGCTTTCCCCCGGATCCACAGTCAGCGGCTTTGTCTACATACCAATATCTATCGACGCTCCTCGGAAGAGTGTCCATCTGCAAGTGCCGTTGACGAACGCACATAGCAGTGAAATTGAAGTCATAAACCTTGTCTTTTAGGAAGGAAATCTTATGTCGATATCTCGCCGCTGTTTGCTTCTCTTGATGCTGTCATGCCTCCCGCTTGCAGGCATTCCCCTCATGGCCCAGCAGCAGACAACAGCTTCCGCTCCAACCGTACAGAAACTGCCGCTCACTGCGGCTTTGGTTCTCACACCGGAGTTTTGCGCTACCGTAAACAACAAGGGAGGGTTGAAGTTTCCTGTCGGCAAGGCTGCCTGTTCTCAGTTACCGGCCACGCTGAACGCTGTATTCACGACTCTCACCCGAGTCGATGACTCTTCCAAGGCCGGTAATGTCCAAGTGTTGCTGGAGCCCAAGTTTACCGACGTCAGCGGGACGCAGCGGGCCTTCACATTTTCGAAGACCGAACTTGTTGTCCTCGTGGAATGGACCATACGCGACCGGGAGGGAAACAGCATCTGGATTGAAACCGCACAGGGATCGGGAGCGCGATCCATGGGAAACAATATCACCTTGCGTAAGAACCTGGATCGCCTGGTGCATGAAACCGTGCAGCAGATGGCGGACGAATCGGCGACGAAAATGTCCTCAGCGCCGCAGTTACTCAACTTGCATGTAGAGCCGGCGAAAGCAGACCGCAATCCGTAGCATCGGCGCGCAGCCTGGTAGAGGAATAGAACCATGACGAGCCAGCTATATCTGTGCGTACTCGTTGCGTTCCAATCGGCCGCTGTTCTTGCACAGGCACCCCAGCCTGCCCTGACCGCGCCCCCGCGCGCTGCCGTGGAGACCACCCAGCCACGTTCGCCACAGAACTCAACTGGAATTCTAAAGGACGGCACGCCGGTGAAACTGCGGCTCCTGAAAAAACTGGATTCCCGCGATGCTAAGAATGGTGATGAAATTCAGTTCGAGGTCGTTAACCACCTGGTGGTCGGCGGAGTCGTTGTGCTGCGCCGAGGCTCGCTGGCAACGGGAGTGGTTTCCCAAGCTGAGGCCAGCAAGACCGTTGGTCGCGCCGGAAGGCTGAGCTTTACCATCAACGACATCAAACTCCGTGATGGAAGCAAGCTTCCGGTTCGGGCGTTCACCCAGGCCAGAGGAGAAAATCTCGCCGGGGGTATGGTTGTCCCAATGCTAGTTGCACCGGTGGTGGCAGCTCCATTTTTCCTGCTCATGCACGGAACGAACACAGTCTTTTCCCGCGGCACGGAGATCAATGCATTTGCGAACGGAGACCTCCGCCTGGAGTTAGACAGCTTTGCGTCAGTCCCATCAGAAACCTCCGGAGGTCAATCAAAAACTGTTCCTCCCGATAAGCTTGATGTTGAATAACTTAGATTGCAATCGCGCTTCGCCTTAACTACTGCTCCTATGCCGCAGCCTACCAGCCATCGCCCCAGCCAAGGCGCTTCAGTCTGCGCCAATCCTCTTTCATGGAGCGCGTGACCGTGCTGTTCGCGATCTCGCCTTCGCGGCAGATGGTCAATTGGGTGTATCCGCTGAATATTCTGGGATGACGCACAATGCGTGCTTGTGGGGTTTGCACTTCAGGGCGCGCGAAGGCGACATAGGAAAACTTTTCGTCCTCGTGGCCAAGGGTTGCGTCCTTGAGGCGGCGATGTTCGGCGGTGCGCTCAACGCGTGCCGCGAAGTGGCACCAATCGTCGGCGCGAGCCATGGGGCAGGCAAGCGAATTCGGACATGGCGCGGCGAGCCGGGCACCTTCCGCCAGCAGTCTGGTGCGAACGGCGAGCACATTGGCGAAGCCCACCTTGGTTCCCGGCTCAATCACCACCAGAAGATTGCGGGTTCGTGCCCAGGCTTTGCGAATGAACTCGGCGCGCTGCGATTCGCGTAGTTCGTTCAGCGCATAGCAGCAAACAACCAAGTCCCATGCGCCCTCGGGAATGGCCGCAGTAAGATCTCCCTGTAGCCAGTTGGCTTCGCGCAAAACGGAGCGATCTGCGTTAGCGGCGAGGCGGCGGGCGATTTCGATTAGCCGGGGATCGCGCTCGATTGCAGTGGCGGAGTCCAGGCTCGAAAACACTTCCGTGGCCGCCCAGAGCGCCGTTCCCGGACCGCTGCCCAGATCGAGCACGCTACGAATGTCGCCGCCGCAACTCTCTTGCGCCCACCTCAAGGCTGCGACGGCGGCAGCGTAAGTAGCAGGCAAGCGCACGGCCAGATACGCCGCACGCCGGTCGTCAGTGGAGAGCGCGGTGAGTGCTTCCGTCGCGACGCTTTCACGATAACCCTCGCTAATGCGCGCCGCCGCCGTCCGCAGACGCGACGCATCGCCGCTGGCCTTCAACTCCCGTTCGATGGCCTGGCGCAGTAGCAGAGGAAGCTGCATCAGCGGGCCTTCACCGCCTTGCGATAGGCGATTACGTTGCGCTCGTGCTGGTCGAAGTTCACGGAGAAGCGATGCCGCCCGCTGCCATCCCCCGCAGCGACAAAGAACAGGTAGTCTGTCTTTGCCGGTTGCATCGCGGCGCGCAATGAAGCCGCGCCGGGATTGGCAATCGGGCCCGGTGGAAGTCCGGCAGCTTTGTACGTGTTGTAAGGCGAATCAGATTGCAGATCGCTCTGGTAGATTGCGCCGCGATAGCTATCGTTGAGAACCGCCGCATAGACAACGGTAGGATCGGCGGCGAGCGCCATGTTCTTTGCCAGTCGATTGACGTAAACGCTGGCGACCTCCGGGCGTTCTTCCGGCGCGGCCGTCTCCTTCTCGACGATTGATGCAAGGGTCACGATGCGGTGTACGTCTTGCGTCAGTGCTAGCCCTTGGGCCTCCCTCTGGAAGCGCTTAACCATGGCAGCGGCCATCTCGTGCATGGTCATGGTGCGCGAAAACAGATAGGTGTCTGGAAAAAGATATCCTTCAAGCGACTTTGCCTGCGGATCGAGAGCGTGGATCAGTCCGGTCTCGTGAGTCGCCACTGCCAGGAAGTCTTCCTTTTTGCCCAGTCCCGCAGCCTCAATGGCGGCGGCGATTTCAAACATGTTGTAGCCTTCGGGGACCACGACGGTATGCACCAGCACGTCTCCGCGCGCGATGCGGTCAAAGATTTCGATCCCGCTTGCCGCGTGCGCAAAACGATATTCACCGGCTTTCAGTTTCTTGGCTGGCATGGCGTAGTGCAGCAGATCGAAGGCGAACCGGCTGCGCAAAACGCCTGCGTGCTCGAGTTGACCGGCGATAGCCCTGGATGACGAACCGGAAGGGAAGAGCAGCACCTGCGGCACCGGAGGGGCAACCGGAATAGCCAGCGCCCAGGCGAACCACAGGGTAGCCGCCAACAGAAGAATTGCGATGAAGCGAACCATATTCCATTAGTGTAGATGATTGGTAGAAATGAGTTTCGAGACTAGTAGTGGAGATTTTAGCCGCGCCGGAATTCTTCGCGGTCGCGCGGAATTCCCTTTTGTGGGTCGGCGGTACTTCCAGCGTGCCCGCCGCATGGGGCGTCCAGGCGCCCCATCTCCGGCAATTGACTCCGGGGGTGAAGCATCGGCAGATTATTTTCTCAAATTATTTTGATTCAGGTGCATCCTTCTAGGGCCCGTCGGCATCTACATAATCACAAAGCCACAACACCGACAGCGCTTGCCGTATTCACCGCAGTTTTGTAGGCTGCCGCCAGAAATGCTCACCCCGGGTGGTCCCACCAAACCTCTTCCAGCCCAATAAAATCCAGCGCCGAGGTGTGGCCGGACGCAGACTTTCCATCATCTGGCGTTGGAAGCGATCTCGACCCGCTTGTTTACCATAATTCCGGCGACGGCCAAACCGGCAATCACCAAGGCAATGAGCAAAAACCATCCCCAATACTGGACGGGATGGCGGATGATGCGGGTGAAATGGCTCCCATAGTGACGTGCGAGGTAGGCAATCGAGGTGTATCGCACCGCCCGGCAAAGTCCAACCACGAAAAGGTATTTCCGGGTGCTGTAGCCAGTGGCACCTGCCGCTGCAAAGAAGAGGCTGGTGGGAGTTGGGAAAGGAACGGCAGTGGAGATGGCGAGTGCGCCAGTGCCCCATTTGTCGAACACTCTCAACATGGCTTGTGTGCTCCCGCTCTTGAAGTGGGAGGTTAGGTATCCAAGGCCTGCCTTGCGCGCCAATCGGAAGGTGATGAAGGCTCCAATCACCGAACCCAGGGTTGCAACCGCTGCATACTCGTACCACGGATTGCGATGTCGAGCGGCAAGAATAGCGGTGAGAATGTCGGGGCCGCCGAATGTTGGGAACGGCAGAGAATCCAGAATGGCCAGGGAAAACAGCCCGACCGCCCCCAGGTGGGCCAGTGTGCTGCTAAAGCTGCGAGTCGTGCGTTTCCTTGCCGCTGTTTGAAGGATATCGATAAACATCAATAATTTGTGGCGACCCCGTCCTGAGATTCTCAATTACCGTGGGAGGAACTTCCGGAACTCCTCCACCGTCATCGTCGTTACTTCCTGAATCGTCCGTGCCGAGACCAAATCGAGTCCCGCACCTTTGACCGGCCTCAGTGCGGTTTGCCCTGGAATCAGCTCCACCGCCTGCTGCCTCTCCTCAATCATACCCATTCCGTCTCGGGAAGCGTCGGAGAATTCTTTCGAGCAATCAGTGCAGGCGGTTATACTTTGTCGTCCCGTTCGCGGTGCCAAGGGAAAAGGATATGCTCTCCCGTGCGGACGGCGAAAGTCTCGGTCGCCAAAGGAGGGCCCATTTCATGCCTCATGCCACTCGCAGACTCGTCTCCGCGCCAGCATGGAGTGCTCACCTTGTGGTTAAATTACTGCCACTGGGAGTCATCTTCGTGAACTTGAACGGTCCTTTTGTCCCGTCCCGGTGAGAGCCGCCGAAAATCCTCCCAGGAGTTGGACATCTGTTTCATTCGAAATGAGGAGCCGCCTTTGATCACTGTGATTTCCCGGTTTAGGGTTGCGAACCAGTTGAGCGAAGCCGTCGCACAGGCGTTTCGAGATCGACCTCATCTCGTCGAGAGTGCCAAGGGCTTTGTTCGGATAGAGGTCCTGCGGGATGCTGATGACCCAAACATTTTTTGCTTGTTCACGCGCTGGGCTGATCTTCCTAGTTATCAATCCTGGCATTCCAGTACAGCACATCATGAGTCCCACCGCGGTATTCCAAAGGGCCTCAAACTCGATCCTGCTTATACCAAGATTGAGATTTTGAACGATGATGATGCTCGTGAGCAAGACCGCCAAGGCATTCGCGAATTCCTGTCTGGCAGCCAATATGTGTACCACATCCACTTGGAACAGAGTGCCACAATCAGTTCCTGTTCTCCTGCGTTGTGCATCGCCCTGGGTCTTGACTCGAAATCCGTGGTTGGAAGCAACATCTGCGACTTTCTGGTTGAATCTGACGTTCTTCCATTCCGGGAGCGATTGAAAAACGGTGCGAGCAATGAGGAGTTCATCCTTAATTTCGCGCCCGGCAATCTCACGCCGATTAGCGTAAGAGCACGGCTGTTTGTCGACCAATGCGGATCGATTCTGATTGCGGAAAAAGACACTGCTGAGGAAACTTACGTTAACGCGAAGTTTGTCGATCTTAACAATGAATTAACCCTGCTCACGCGGGATATTCAACGGAAGAACCGCGAGCTCTTGAAGGCCAGGGATACGTTGGCGAAAGCAATTGAGGAGCGGGATAAATCCTCTTGGTACATCCGAAAGCTGCATGAGGTTTTGCCATTTTGCATGGGTTGTAAGAAGGTGAAGCCAGCCGATGAATCCTCCTGGGAGAGCCTGGAAGCGTTTCTCACGGCCAATACAAAATTCTTGAGCCATGGTTACTGCCCTGAATGCCTTGAAAAATGGAAGCGAGATAAGCCATGACTATCCTTGGGTTACGGCAGAGAGTCATCATCGCAAATCGCGTGCGGATTGCAAAAGAGCGTCTGGCAACGGAGATCAACGCCGATTTTTTTGAGCGCCATCCTGAGTGGCGCGTACGTTATGGCGAGCGGGGCGTTCAACTGGGATATGAGGATGCTTGTTTCCATATCGACTTCTTGAGTGCAGCGATTGAGGCGGGCGCAGTGCCGGCTTATGTCGAGTACGCAACTTGGGCTCGAAGAATGCTTGAGGCGCGAGGAATCGCTTCCACCTTTCTTGCCGAAAACCTTCTGCAGGTGGGCAATGCGGCAGCAGGCATCCTCGATCCCGTTGATCGGGATTTCGTTGCACCTTTTGTCTCGGCGGCTGTTGCTGCCTGCAATCAGCCATTACCTGCCTTGACACCTCCGGAATCCGTGGTCGTCGTGTTTGTCCAAGCCCTACTCGCAGGAAATCGCAATGCAGCGCTCAACATTGCACGCGAGTCACGTCAGGGCGGCAAGCCCATCAGGGATGTGTATCTACACTTGCTGCAGCCGGCAATGTATGAGATTGGCCGCCTCTGGGAGACCAATCGGATAACTGTCGCTCGTGAACACATGGCGACTGCAATCACGCAGTACGTCATGGCGATACTGTTTCCTCTGTTAGGCCAGTCCGAGGGCGCTAGTCGCGGCAGAGCGGTGATAGCCGGAGTACAGGGGGAATTGCATCAGATTGGGGCGATGATGGTTTCCGACGTTCTTGAGTCGGATGGTTGGCAGGTGTGCTTCCTCGGGACCAACATGCCTCATTCTGGAATTCTGGAGACCATCGAACAAGAAGCTGCCTCGCTGCTCTGTATCTCGACGACGATACTTTTCAACATTCCCAAATCTGTAGAACTCATTGGTTCCGTCCGAGCGCGTTTTCCTCGAACGGCCATTATGGTCGGAGGTGGAGCATTCAAATCCAGCGCCGGATTGTGGAAAGAAGTAGGCGCCGATTTCTTCGCTCCTGACTTGGAATGCGCAATGTACGGCGCTCGAAATTTAGGTGGGGAGTTGCCGGGCGGAAACGCTACGAGCAAGAGCTGATTCATGCGCTCGATTCGGGACGAGCGAAGAGACCTGAGACTGCGAGCCTGATTGAGCGTGGCTACTCCTGCCTGTGCATCATGTTGTTCATTGTCTTCGTTCTGCCAAAGTCTATTCGCTTCCAGTCCAGATTCCGTTTCGCCGAAGGCGGCATCTATGAAAATCTGCCGGATTCCCGGGTGTTTTCTGTTTCGGAAACCATCCTGCGGTATGCTGGAATAGTGAGCGGCTGCACTCCTCCGTCGTTAAATCCAAAATTTGATTAAGGATTGGGAATGAAGGCAACGTCAAAGATCGCGGTGTTTGATACCACTTTAAGAGATGGCGAACAGGCAGCGGGAACCCGTTTGGGAAGTCGCGAGAAGATCACGCTTGCGCGCCAGCTTGCCAGACTAAAGGTGGACATCATCGAGGCCGGCTTCCCGGCTTCGTCTCCAGAGGACTTCGATGCCGTGAAAAAAATCGCAGAGGAGATCGAAGGGCCCACGATCTGTGCGCTTTCCCGCGCGGTTGCCGCCGACATTGAGTCCTGCGGCAAGGCGCTCGCCAAAGCCAAGCGCCCGCGTATTCACACCGGAATCGGCGTCTCTGACATTCACATCATGGGGAAATTCTGCGACGACCGTTATGGCAAGACGCTTGCCGCAAAGAAGGCGAAGTTGATAGCGCTCGCAGTGGACGCCGTGAAGCGCGCGCGCAATTGCGTCGGTGACGTTCAGTTCTATGCCGAGGATGCAGGCCGAGCCGAGCCGGCGTACCTTTTCGAGATGTTGGAGGCCGCCATCGATGCAGGGGCAACGGTCGTCAACATTCCTGACACCACGGGCTACGCCGTTCCCGAGCAATACGGTGAACTGATTCGCAGCATTCGTGAGAAGGTTCCAAACATCGCGCGCGCAACCATCAGCGTGCATTGCCACGACGACCTTGGTTTGGCCGTGGCCAACACTCTGGCGGGTATTCGCAATGGGGCGAGGCAGGTGGAGGGCACCATCAACGGAATCGGCGAGAGGGCTGGCAACGCCGCGCTGGAAGAGGTTGTCATGGGCCTTCGTACCAGGGCCGAGTACTACGGAGTGAGTACCGGAATAGAGCCGCGCGAGTTCTTCCGCACCAGTCGCATGGTGGCCGATATGCTTGGAATGCCGGTTCCGGCTAACAAGGCGATTATCGGTTCGAATGCGTTCGCCCACAGTTCAGGTATCCACGTTGACGGATTCTTGAAAGACCGGCAGACCTATGAAATCATGCGTCCCGCAGATGTTGGTTTCACCGAAAGCCGGGTCGTTCTGACCGCGCGCACCGGGCGTGCCGGCCTTCGCTCAAGGCTGGAGAAACTCGGATACGAACTCTCGCCGCAGGAGATTGACACCATCTATCAGCGCTTCATCACCGTAGCCGACAAGAAGCAGGAAGTCCTCGACGAGGATCTCGTCGCGCTGATTCACGACGAACTGCCCCCGGTAGAGCAAACTCTTAAGCTGGAGTACATGCACTGTTACAGCGGAACCACGGCGATTCCGACCGCTACCGTGCGCCTGCTGGTGAAGGGGAAAACGAAGGAGGGAGCTTCGATCGGAGACGGACCGGTCGATGCCGTGTACAAGGCAATCGCCGGACTCACGGGCAAGAATCCGAAGCTGTTGCGCTACGATATCCGGGCAATTACCGGAGGCACGGAAGCCATGGGAGAAGTCACCGTACATCTTGAGCTCGGCGACCGCCGCGTCATGGGGCGCGGTGCTTCCACTGACGTCATCGAGGCCAGCGCCAAAGCTTACGTCGATGGATTGAACCGGCTTGGATGAATTGCCGAACGTGCGGGAGCCGTCGCTCACGGCCGTTTCCGGTTCGCGCGGTTTCCCGTTGGGCGTCCATGCGTTTGAGCCTACAATGGAGGCATTCGTTCTTGGGAGGATGCCTTCATGTCAACATCTACGGTTCAAGCTTATGAACAAACGCTGAAAAATCTTCTGGCGGCTTTTAACGGCGAATCGAACGCTGCCGCGCGATATGCCGCCTTTGCCGTTAAAGCCGACGAGGAAGGCTACCACAAAGTAGGAAGCCTCTTCCGCGCCGCATCGCGAGCCGAGCAGATCCATGCGGCAAACCACTCCGTCGTAATAGAGAAATTGGGCGGCAAGCCCGTAGCTACCATCGAGCAGGCCGTGGTGAAGACTACGGAGGAGAACCTCAAGGCAGCCATCGCGGGAGAACTCTACGAAGTCAACGTCATGTACCCCGAGTTCATTAAAGAGGCCGAGGCGCAGAAGATCTCGGCTGCACGTCGCACTTTCAGGTTCGCCATCGAGGCGGAAAAAGAGCACGCGCAGCTCTTTACCACGGCGCTGGAACATCTTCAGCATTGTGTCGACAAGTCGTGCGTCAAGCTATTGAACAAGGCGACTTACTACGTCTGCCCGGTATGCGGTTTTACGGCGGAAAAGGCCGAGTTTGATCGCTGTCCGGTATGCGGGCACCCCAAAGAGAAGTTTGAGTTAATCAACTAGGCGCGGTGTCTCAATAAGTCCATTCGATCAAGTCAGGAAAAGCTCACTACAGCGAGCAAGTTGCATCCCGGGACGATCGAATGGACTTATGGCGTTTAGTCTCGCTATCGAATTCTCAATTGGCACGGATTGCCGCATAGAGCCTCTCGGCGACGCCAATCGTTCCAAGAGCAAACATAATGTGAACCACCTGAATCACTCCCAGTGTGTGGAAGGTGAGCGGTAGCTGCATAAACCCAACCACCGGCAGAAGGCAGGCGAGCGCGATGCCGAGAATTCCCGGCACGACGGCCTTTTTTGTCAGCGCAATTACGGCCAGCACCAATACGACGATGGCAACAAAGAAGCCGCCTCCTATGTGCGGGGCCAGATACTCCTTGTGTCCGGACCACAGTAGCGCTCCCAGAACAATGGCCGCCAGGCCGACTACCCTTACAATCATGATGAGAGCTTTTGCCAAGAATTTACTCCTTCGGGAGATGTAAGTACGGATTCTACTCTGCTTAGATTCAAGCCTGCGGAATTCGACTCGCCGGACTCCTGCTTTTAGCCATCGAGAGTTGTGGAATTCACGATACACTCTGCCATGCGCTTTCAGTGCCAACCCGGATGCATACGCTGCTGTGAGCAGAAGGGATTTGTCTACCTCACCCGCGAAGATATCGCACGACTCGCCGGGCACCTGAAAATCACTCGCGCGGAATTCAAACGGCGTTACCTCTGCGGCGCTGCGCCCCTGTTGCGCTTCCGGAAACAGCGGCACAAGCAATGTCCATTTCTACTTGCGGACGGTTGTTCCGTTCACGCCGTGAAGCCGCTGCAGTGCAGCTCATTCCCCTACTGGCCCGAACTGCTCGACCAGGCCAGCGAGCGCCGCGAAGTCGCCGGGTACTGTCCGGGAATGAATCATGGTCCACTGGTGAACATTGATGTGGCCCGTGAGGTCGCAGACCAGGTACAGCGGGAATTTCCACAACTCTACGACACGGAAGAATAGCGCGATGCAAGAAAACTGCATTCCGCTTCGCTAGCTCCCGGCACGGACGCTCCCTACCCTCCAGTCAGAATCAGATACGATCAGCCTCACTTGTTCCAAAACGAACTCAGTCCACCTCAATCTTCATCACTTTGTATCCCCAGACGCGATCGGAGTATCTAAGGGTAAGTACCTGACTTGGTTGGTGGCGTTCCGTGGGGGCACAACTGAGGGCAGTTCTGTTGCGGTATCAACTTGCAATTTATTGCCGGCATCGCGTTCCTTTTGTTGGCTTTCCTAAAAGTCTGATGATGGATGGAGGACACTTGTGCTCGTTGCGATCTTGAAGGAAGCAAGGCAGGACGAAACTCGCGTAGCGCTTACTCCGGACGCGGTGAAGGCGCTCACCGGAAAAGGGATTACGGTAGCCGTTGAAAGTGGCGCAGGCGTGCAGTCTGGCGCGGGCGACCAGGACTACCAGGCCGCCGGTGCCAGCATCTCTGGCAATCGTGCCGGCCTTCTTTCTACTGCCGACGTAATTCCGGTCGTAAACGCCTTGCCCGCCACAGACCAGGAGCAGCTCAAGTCGGGCAGCGTCATGATTGGCTTTCTTCGTCCGCTGGACGATCCTGCCGCGCTGGCCACCGCCATAAAGCGAGGGGTCACGCTGTTCTCGCTGGAACTTGTGCCGCGGATCACTCGGGCGCAGTCCATGGACGCGCTCTCGTCAATGGCGACCGTAGCCGGATACAAGGCTGTAATCGTTGCTGCCGATCATCTGCCAAAGCTTTTCCCCTTGCTGATGACCGCCGCCGGAACTATTCCGCCAGCCAAGGTTCTGGTGCTGGGAGCAGGCGTGGCCGGATTGCAGGCCATCGCCACCGCACGCCGCCTCGGTGCGGTTGTGGAAGCCTATGACGTGCGCGCCGCCGCCGGTGAGCAGGTCAAATCGCTGGGCGCAAAGTTCATTGAGGTCGATCTCGGCGGACTCCAAACCGAAGACAAGGGTGGTTATGCCAAAGAGTTAAGTCCAGAGGCGCTGGAGTTGGGCCGCCAGGCAATTGCCAAGGCGGCAAAAACCTCAGACATCGTCATCACCACCGCCCAGGTTCCCGGCCGCGCCGCGCCGCTGATGATCCCCGCTGCGGCGGTGGAAGAGATGCGCCCAGGGTCGATTATTTTCGATCTTGCCGCGCCTGCCGGGGGAAATTGCGAGGTCACCAAGCCCGGTGAGACCATCGTCTACCACGGCGTCACCGTCTTCGGTCCCATGAATCTTGCGGCCCAAATGCCGGTTCACGCCAGCATGCTTTACTCGCGAAACCTGAGCAACTTCCTGCAACTGATTCTCAAGAATGGCGAACTGCACATTGACCGCGCCGACGATATCCTCGCGGGTTCTTGCGTCGCCTTTGGCGGTGAGATCGTCAACGAACGCGTAGCGGCCGCAGCCGCACGGCAGGCATAGGAGAACCATGGAAGCCATCAATCCCGCTGTACTCATCGCATCGCTTTCTGTTTTCGTGTTGGCGGCCTTTCTCGGCTACCAGTTGATTTCGCGCGTTCCGCCTCTTCTGCACACGCCGCTGATGTCAGCCACGAACGCCATCTCCGGTATCTCCCTGATCGGCTCAATGGTAATTGCCGGAATGCACAAGGTGGATTTCCACGCTCTGATGGCTGGCGGAGCGGTAGCCAAACCATCCATTGCAACACTGCTTGGCTTCGTTGCCGTCATCACTGCCGCAACCAACGTCGTGGGCGGTTTCGGAATCACCGACCGTATGTTGAAGATGTTCCAGCAACGCAAAAAAGGCGTGAAGGGAGAAAGCAAGTAATGGAGACCGGCGTAAATTACTTACTTGAATTCACCTACCTCGTCGCCTCGATACTTTTCATCCTCGGCATCAAAGGCCTGAGCCATCCTGAAACCGCGCGGCGAGGCATGTTCCTGGCCGAAGCCGGAATGGCCGCCGCGATCATCGGAACCCTTTTCCACCGCGGAATTATCACCTACGAATGGATCGCTGCCGGCTTGATCATCGGCTCCATTGTCGGCGCGCTCATGGCCATCTGGGTTCCCATGACCGCCATGCCGCAGCGGACCGCTCTATCCCATGCCTTCGGCGCCTTTGCCGCCGCGCTGGTGGGCATTGCCGAATACACCTTGCATGGTGGTCTCTCCATGCCCGGATTCACCCGGGGCGCGCTCGGTTTCGAGGTCATGCTCGGAGCCCTCACAACCACCGGATCGCTGATCGCGGCAGGCAAACTGCAAGGCGTGATTCGCGGGACGCCGGTTCAGTTCAAGGGCCAGCAGGTGCTCAACCTCCTGCTGTTTGCCGGCATGGTCGGCTGCTTCGTCTACTCCGTTGTGAATCCCGCCGCCTCGCTCTACTTTTACACCATGGTCGGTCTCGGATTCCTCTTTGGCATCATGCTGGTCATCCCCATCGGCTCTGCCGACATGCCGGTTGTGATGTCGCTGTTGAATAGCTATGCCGGGCTGGCCGCCGCAGCCACTGGTTTTGTGCTCGGCAACAACGTCTTGATCATCGCCGGAACCTTGGACGGCTTCTCCGGACTGATCCTCTCGATCCTGATGTGCAAGGCCATGAACCGCTCGATCACCAACGTTCTCTTTGGCGGCTTCGGTGCGATCATCCACGCCGCCGGCCTGGATGCTGTCGGTGAAATGCGCGAGATCTCGCTGGACGACGCGGCAGTTCGCCTGGCCTACGCCAGCAAGGTCGTCTTCGTTCCCGGCTACGGACTGGCCACCGCGCAGGCGCAACACGCAGTGCGCGAACTCGCCAACGCACTCGAAGAACGTGGCGTCACCGTGAAATATGGCATCCACCCCGTTGCCGGACGAATGCCCGGACACATGAACGTGTTGCTCGCCGAAGCCAATGTCCCCTATGGCGAACTCTACGAAATGGAGCAGATCAACCCTGAATTTCCATCGACCGACGTCGCTGTCGTGGTCGGTGCCAACGACGTTGTGAATCCTGACGCACGCGACAATCCCGACAGTCCTATCGCCGGAATGCCGATCCTTGAAGTGGACAAGGCGAAGTCCGTCATCGTCCTCAAGCGCGGACAGGGGCGAGGCTTCTCCGGCCTGGAGAATCCTCTATTCTTCAAGCCCGTCACCAGCATGCTCTACGGAGACGCGAAATCGTCTCTTTCTCAGCTTGCGCAAGAGGTAAAGAACGTATAGAAAAAGTTAGTTTGGCTTTTCTTAGGGATTGAATGCAGAGCAGATCAGGGTAAACTAACGGCATGGCAAACAAGAACGCTCCAAAACGTGAAGTCAAGAAGCCGCCCAAGAAAAAGGTCAAGTAACTAATCCAGTGTCATTCCGAACCCAGTGAGGAATCCCAGCGCTGCTTAAGTATCAGTGGCAGCCTGGGAGGCACTCCTGTCGGTTCAACCTGAATTTGCGGCGCAACTCGGCTTACCCCTCTTGCAATGTATGTCTATAGCTTTTCAGAGTAGGTCTGTCTCGAGGTGCCCCATATTTGCCGTAGTTAGCAAATGTGGGTTTGCGGGTGTGGACGGGTGCATACTCAACGCTCTTTTCGTTGTGTGGGGTTTGCCTCCGAACGGCAGTATCGCGTCCGTCGGCTTATTCTCGCGATAGTGAGTGCCTTGGCGATTTTGCGTCAACTACCGCGCCTTTGAATTGAAGTGTCATCTTGAGCGAAGCGAAAGACCCCTACACATCCAAAATAACCTGCGCTGCGTCAAGGTCGCTTCCGCCAGTGATCTCGCGCCAACGAGCATCGAGGTCACGCGATAGTGAGTGCCTTGGCGGTTATTGTTCAGCTATGTTTGGAAAGGGCGAACCTAGCGGGTTGAATCGCCACCATTGGACTTGTCTTTCCTTGAACCTAACGAAAAGACAAGCACGTAAAACGCTGTACCGAACAGGCCGAACAGCACGCTGCCCAACCCTAGGGGAATCGAAGGGTTCCTGATGTAGCTCCACACAAAATCGGATACCGCGCACAGTGAAAACACAATCACGATGCCCTTGGCGCTGATTCTGGACTCGTTCATGGCAGCCTCACACGCATTATGCTCCGAAATCCATTCCCAAACGGGATACTGAGGTACTGGGCGACTTATAAAACAGGAACCAAGGAACGAGCACGGCGAATTAGTGCGTGACCGTGAGCACCAGCGTGTTTGATTTCACGACCGTCTTGGTCGTCGGGTCCTCCTTATCAATCTGAAGAGAGTATTGCCCCGGCTTCGTCAGATTGAATTGTCGACTAATGTTGAAGGATTCCCTCAGACTCTTACTCGGCTCAACAAATATACTAGTGAATGACAGCTTGATTAACCCGGGATTCTGGACTGGTGGAACGGCGTTACCGCTGCCGTCCCGAACGATGATTTCCCCTCTCTCCCAAGCGGACTCACTACTATATAGGTGTAACCGCTGATCGGTTAGGTTCTTAACGGTCGCATCCAGACGTATAGGGTCTGCACTCTTCCACGTTAGACTTGGGGAGCCAATTGATAACGTGAACGACTGTTTGGTTTCTTGAGCAACGGAGTTTCCAATAGAGGGCGTGTGCTGCGCACATAACACGGAAGTTGAAACGAGCAACAAGAGTAGTAGTCTTCGTTTGAGCATTTCTCGAACCTGAGCAACATTAGATCATCAGATCATCCAGCACGATTGTTGAATACTACATGGCAAGGAGCTCGCTATCCTGAGGTCATCTCTTCAAGAACAACCCACGGATGCCAATCGCGGCGACCGCCCTCTTATCCTACCTGCACCGCCAGCATCGAGATTGATCCGCCATCGATGCCCTCGACCGGGAAGCTTACAGCCTCAGACGTGGCGCGGGTGCCGATGACGTACAGCAGCGGCAGGTAATGGTCGGGAGTTGGCGCGGAGAGCAGAGCCTCCTTACCGAGTTTGTGTTCATAATACAGGAGCGGCTCGGATTCGTCAGCCTCCAGCAACCCTCTCACCCGTCGTTCAAAGGAGAGCGCCCAGTCATACGGCTCAGACTTAGCGCCCCATGCGTAGGTGCGCAAGTTGTGGACGAGATTTCCGCTGCCCACCACGAGAATTCCTTCGTCGCGCAAGATGGAGAGGCGTTTGCCAATTTCGTAGTGGAACGCCGGCGGCTGGGTTGCATCGATGCTGAGTTGCACGACCGGTATATCCGCTTTGGGATAAACGTGGCAGAGTACCGACCAGGTCCCGTGGTCGAGTCCCCAGCTTTCATCGGATCTCACGGGCAGAGGAGCCAGCAAGCTCTGTACGCGCGCGGCAAGCTCAGGGTCGCCCGGCGCGGGATACTGCACATTGAACAACTCCTGTGGGAAGCCACCGAAGTCGTGAATCGTTCGGGGAGCGGTGCTGACCGTAACGGCTGCATCTGCAATGTACCAATGGGCCGAGATGCACAGAACAGCCTTCGGACGCGGGAGACTCGCGCCGATGGCCTTCCAGCGCTGGGTGTAAGTATTCTGCTGCAGGGCATTCATCGGATTGCCGTGTCCGAAAAAAATAGCTGGCATGGTCAGAAACATTTGCAGATCCTCATCCTTCCATTCTCGCGCACTATAGCGGTTTCATGGTCAATGTATCCACCTCGTGCCGAGAGTGTCATCATGACCCTTGAGCATAGCGAAGGGGAAGGACCCCTACGCCGTCCCAGTCTCCCGCGCGGCCTCAGACTTTTCGGCCAGTGATCGATTCTCCTTTGCCTTCGATCCCGGGGAAACACCTATCGTGGAACCGCACATAAGCACGCTCGCACCCGAAAAATGCGCTCATTTGTAAGCTGTCAAGTCAAAATTCTTGCCGATTCCTCTCAACCAGATGATTCCATGGCATATAGAGTTCCTAGCCAGGTGAGGGGAATGCCCCCTCGAATTTGCTATCCTGAAGGTAGAGACTACTGGTGGCCCACATCCGCCATCCTTTGGCGAATGTGGGGTTGCATCCCATCTAACCCCTTTATATTCAAATTTTTACCGAGAAATATAGGGGGTAGGGGGTGGCGCAATTGGTTGACACTCAGTTACAAAGCTCCTAGAGTCGTTTTATCGGCTTCAAATTTTGCTATCTCTCGAAGTGGAAGCAGTTTCTCCTGCCTTGTGAGCACCAGCAGCCATAAATTGAGGTCGTGTTCTTTGCCAATTCAGCGTTCGCGCGCCTGAGGCTCTCGCCTTGGGCTGGGAAGCGGGTGAGAATCCCGCGCTGCCGCGCAACTGTAAGTCGGGGAGACTGGCCGCATAGCCACTGTGCAATTTGCATGGGAAGGCATGTCGGTGGATGAGTCCCGGAACCACCCCGAATAGCCAGGAGACCGGCGCGAACACACCCACAACCCCTTTCGCGTGTAAGGGAGGATGTATGCGAGCTTTCCGCCTCGTAGTTATTTTTTCGTTTGCAATTTTAGTTTCTATTTCCGCTTTTTCCCTGGATGTAAAAGTCCACGTTGCCGATCCGTCGTCTGCCGTTGTCAGCGGTGCGCGGGTCGCTGTTTATGCTAAAAACTCGCGTCAACCGTTGGCGCTGGCCGAGAGCGACGCACAAGGCGTTGCTGCTTTCCACAATCTGAAGGCTTCCGCGTTGCGGGTCGAGGTGCAGGCTCCGGGTTTTGCTCCGCTGACGATTGCGGTGATTCATGCCGGCGACGTAACTGCCCAACTGAAACTTGCTCCGCAGTCGGAGACCGTTGTGGTTTTGGCAGCGCCTTCGCCAGTTGAAGCAGGACTCACGGGGCTGAACGTTTCGACCTTGGACTCTGTGACAATTACGGCTTTGCAGCCGGTCGCGGCTTCGGATGCGATTCGTTTCTTGCCGGGAGTGATCCTGAGCGACTCGGGGAATCGCGGTGGCCAGACTTCGCTATTCGTGCGAGGTGGCGACTCGGACTACAACAAGGTTCTAGTCGATGGCGTGCCGGTGGGCGATCCGGGAGGTTACTTGGATTTTGGCACGATTCCAATGCCTGGGGTCGACCGGCTGGAGTTCATGCGCGGTTCGGAAAGTGTGTTGTACGGATCGGATGCGATGAGCAGCGTGCTGCAGATTCACACGGAGGTTGGGCACACCAGGATTCCAGAGCTGCGCTTTGGGGCCGACGGCGGGAACTTTGGGACCGCACATGGCTATGCCTCAATAGCCGGAGCGCGGAACCGATACGACTACAACCTCTTTGGCGACCAGTTCAACTCCAACGGACAAGGCGCAAATGACTACTACGAGAATTCAACCCAAGGGGCGAACCTCGGAATGCAGCTTGCACCGAATGCCTCGGTGCGGTTGCACGTCAGGCACAACGACTCGAACTCGGGAGTGCCGGGCCAGACCGATCTCATGGGATACCGTCCGCCAACATTGGCGCCTGCTACGGACGCCTGGGCCCACCAGAACAACCTGCTGGGCTCGCTGGAGTTTAGTCTTACTGCCCCGGCCAAGTGGCAGCACCTCCTCACGGTCTACAACTACAACCATCAGCGGCATGACACCGACCTTGGCATCGACTCATGGCGCCAGGGGGTATGCCCGGTTGATTCCATTTACTGTCCCACTGGCCTCTATTCGCTCGACAATTATCCTTTCGTAGACAAGGCGAACTTTAATCACTTTGGCGTGCGCTACAACGGGGAATATTGGGAATCGAAGCAGGCGCGGACCAGCTTTGGCTACGAGTTTGAAGACGAGAACGGGTTTGCAGGTTATTTGAATGCGCCGCCGCTTGACCACGGGCTGAGGCTGAATCACGCGGTCTACGGCGAGCAGTTCGCGGAACTAGGGCGTCTGACGGTGATTGCGGGCGCGCGCTTTGTTCACAACGAGAGCTTTGGCAACCGGGTGGTTCCGCGCGCCTCGCTGACTTACAAGGTGTGGGACGGCAACCGGATATTCAGGGGTACGCGGCTGAAGGGAAATTATAGCGAGGGAATCAAGGAGCCGAGCTTCGAGCAATCGTTTGGGTTGACCGGTTACGGCGTTCATCCAAATCCGAATCTGAAGGCCGAGCAGGCGCGCAGCTTGGAGGCCGGAGTGGAACAGAAGTTTGGCTCGCGCATTGGGATGACGGCAACGTATTTCAATACGCTCTTTCACAATCAGATCGAGGACAATAGCAGCTACACGCAATTTATCAACCTGAACAAGTCACTGGCGCACGGAGCGGAACTGGACTTGAGCGGGAGACTCAGCCAGACGTTTCAACTGCAGGGCTCCTATGTCTACACCTCGACGCAGATTCTCTACGCGCCCCTGGGGTACGATCCCTACGCTGCCGGAGAGCCGCTGCTGCGGCGTCCAAAACATGCTGGAACACTGCTGCTCGCGTACCACCGGCAACGTTACGGAGCCACCCTTGGCGGAACGTTTATCGGACAGCGCCCGGATAGGGACTTTCTGGGCTACAACTACAAGTACGCTGCCGGATATGCTCGGGTAGATGCGGGAGCCTGGTACCAGCTCGAGCATCACGTAACGCTGTATGCGAACGCTGAAAATCTACTGAATAACCACTACGAAGAAGTGTTGGGCTATCCAGCTCTTACGGCGAGTTTAAGGGCTGGCATGCGCTTCCGGTTTGGCGGCGAGTAAGACAGCCAGCATACTTTACTTGCGAAGGCCGATCTCTGATCGGCCTTCGTGGTTCTTATGCACGTTTGCGAGGTGACGCGGGACACAGGACGGGTGATGTTTGGCGCGATATGCTCGAAGCAGGGATTTGATGGAGGAGAGTTTCGCATGGAATTCATGGAACTGCTGCAGGCGCGGCATTCGGTACGGAGATTCCGCGGAGAAGCCGTGCCGCGCGAGCTGGTGGAAAAGTTATTGGAGGCGGTGCGAACCGCACCGTCGGCGGGAAACTTTCAGGCCTATGAGATTTACGTTGTAAGTGGCGCAAAGGGAATGCAGGCTCTGGCCGATGCATCATTCAATCATGGCTGGATTGCCGAAGCTCCGATGGCGCTGGTGGTATGCACGAATGCGGCACGCTGCGAGTACGACGGTAAAGAACACTGGGCGTTGCAGGATGCAAGCATTGCCACGACGCTGGCACACTTGGCAATCGTGGACTTGGGACTGGCTACGTGCTGGGTAGGAGCGTTTCCTCCAGCGAAGATTGCAGAGGTACTTGGGGCGGCCACTGGGCACGTTCCGATGGCTGTGCTGCCGTTTGGATATGGGAATCAAGTTCCGGAGCAGAGCGGGCGGCGCGCGGTTACGGAGTTTGTACACAGAAGCGAGTAGCGCTGCTGGAATTCAGCGCATGGCTTGAGATCGGCGGGCTAGGCGCGGGAGCGCTGTTCGGATTTGTAGCTGTGAATTCGATGACGTATTTCATCGAGCTTGCTTATTTGCTCGGCGCGCAGGGGACTGGCGCAGCCGAGTTGCTTTACCACCAGCGCAATCTTAGCGAAGTGCTCGACGGTCTCCATATTCATGTAAGCCTGCTCGATATTGCCCCCATAGGTGACCACGCCATGGTTGGCCATCAAGACGGCGTCATGATGGGGGATCAGCGGCTCCAGTGATTCTGAAAGCTCGTAGGTGCCCGGGGTGGCGTAGCGGGCAAGCGGAACCGCGCCGAGCGAGAGTAGAACTTCGCTGATGAGAGCCTGATCAAGGGCAAGTCCACAGGCGGCGAAACCGGTTGCCGTTGGGGGATGTGCGTGGACGACGGCGTTGACGTCGGGCCGGAGCCGGTAGACGGTCATGTGCATGTCAATTTCGCTGCTGACGTCGCGGAATCCTAAAAGCTTGTGGCCCTGCATGTCGACCACGACAAGGTCCTCGGCGGAGAGCATACCCTTGCATAGGCAGGTAGGGGTTATCATTACCGAGTTTTGACTGATACGCACCGAGACATTGCCGTCCGTGGCGGCAATGAGGCTGCGCTCGTGCAACATCTTGCAGTAGCGCAGTATTTCCATTCGGGATTCATGGTCGCTCATTGCAGGCTCAATTCAGTAAGAAATTTCCCTCCACGCATAGTAACTTAGCATCAGCCGGTTTTTCCACACTTTACGTGAATCACCAGTCAATCCTTTGCAGACACTATAATGTTTCCGTGCTGGTTTCCGATTTTGATTTCTTCCTGCCCCCGGAGTTGATCGCGCAACACCCGCCAGCGGAGCGGGCGGCTTCCCGAATGTTGCACCTGAAGGGCAACTCCTTCAAAGACAGCTTGTTCACGGAGTTTCCGGCGTTGCTGCGGAACTCGGATCTGGTGGTATTCAATGACACCCGGGTACTTCCAGCGCGGCTGTTTGGCCATCGCAGTGGGAGCCGCGCGCAGAAGTTGAGTCCGGGCAACCCTGCCTCGCGGGAATTCCTGCGGGGACGGGTAGAGGTGCTTCTGACGCGCCGCTTGCCAGGGGAGGAGCAGCTCTGGCAGGCGCTGGTACGTCCGGGAAAGAAGATAATGCCGGGGGAAAAGCTGTACTTTGGTGCAGACCGAGGGAGTCCCGTGGCAGGCGCGTCGCTGCTGGAAGCCGAAGTGCTGACTAGGGGAGAGTTTGGGGAGCGCACCCTGCGCTTTGCACCCGTGCCGGATTTCTTCGCCCGATTGGAGGGTCTGGGGCATATCCCGCTGCCACCCTACATCGACCGTGATGACACGCCGGAAGACCGCGCCCGCTATCAGACGGTTTACGCCCGTGATCCTGGATCTGTGGCTGCCCCCACGGCCGGGCTGCATTTTACCGAGGCAATTCTGGAGAAGCTGAGGGAGCGGGGAGTCGAAACCGCTTCGGTGACGTTGCATGTTGGGCTAGGCACATTTTCCCCGATCCGGACCGAGGTCGTGGAAGAGCACAAGATTCACACCGAGTGGTGCCAGATTCCGGAAGAGACGGCCGGGAAGATTTCCAGGGCGAAACGCGATGGACGGCGCGTGGTGGCCATTGGAACCACGACCGTTAGGACGCTGGAGTACGCGGCGGGCGGTGGCGAGGGGCAGGATCAAGAGCGATGCCAACCATCCCACCCTAGCCAACTCCAAGCTAGGACGGGGCACCCTGAAAAGTCAGCTGACCCGGAAAAAGGGGCGATCACAGCTCACAGCGGCGAGGCGGATATCTTCATCTATCCGGGATACCGCTTCCGGGTTGTGGATGCGCTGCTGACGAATTTCCACCTCCCCAAAAGTACCCTGCTGATGCTCGTGTCGGCCTTTGCCGGACGCGAGAACGTGCTGGCAGCCTACCAACACGCAGTCCAGGAACGATACCGGTTTTTCAGCTATGGCGACTGTATGTTTATCGAGTAGGCCGGGAGGCTGGGTATTTGTTAGCATTTCACTGTGCCTTCCAAGAAAAAATCCGCTGATTCTGACGTCGTAATTGAAGCCACCGCCCCGACTCTTCCCCCTCATGGCAAGGGACGCGTCTTTTTAATCGATGCGTACTCGTTTGTCTTCCGCGCTTATCATGCGATGGCGCGGCAGCGTCCGATGTCCACGCGCACCGGGTTGCCCACGGCGGCTACATTCGTATTTGTCAATATGCTGAACAAACTGCGCAAGGATTTTAATCCCGAATATATTGCCGCGGTTTTTGACATGGGGCCGAGCTTCCGCGAAGCGCAGGGAGCAGCCATGCCGTCGATGAAGAAGCGCGACAAGGAGACGGGCGAGATCGTCGAGGTGGCTTATGCCGGCTACAAGGCGAATCGCGTCGAGATGCCAGAGGATTTGCGGCAACAAATCCCGTACATTCATCGGTCGCTGGAGGCGTATCGCATCCCCATTCTCGGGCGCACGGGCTTCGAAGCCGACGACGTGATTGGTACCCTTGCGCGGCGGGCAGCCGAGGCAGGCTATGCCGTGTACGTGGTGAGCAGCGACAAAGACATGCTGCAGCTAGTGGACAAAAACGTCTGTGTGCTGAACCCTCCGAAAGACAATCTGATCTGCGATCAAGCAAAGGTGAAAGATTTGCTGGGAGTGAAACCGGAACAGGTCATCGACCTGATGGCCCTGCGCGGCGATTCGGTTGACAACGTGCCGGGCGCGCCCGGAATCGGCGACAAGGGATCGGTGGAACTGATCCAGCAATTCGGAACGCTTGACGAGTTGCTGGCGCGAGCCGATGAAGTGCAGAAGAAGACATACCGCGAATCGCTGCAACAGAATCGCGAGATGATTCTACTGAGCAAAGAGCTGGTCACTATCGATTGCAATGTGGCGATTCCGTTTGAGCCAGAGGCGATGCGGGCGCAGGAGCCCGACATTCCGGCGGCGCGAGAGCTGTTTGGTGAACTGGAGTTTACGACACTGCAAAAGGAATTTCTCTCAACTGGTGAGGCGGTTGGAGAAACCAAGTATGGCGAACTGACATCTGCAGTGCTGGACAGGCTCTTGAAAGCAAAGACCTTAGCCATTGCCCTGAGCGCGGCGGTACGGCTGACCGAGTCTGGCGTGGGCGAGGATTCATCCCAGGCTGAGCCGGTAGAAGAGGACGGGCCAGAGCAGGGCTCGCTTGCCTTGGGTGAACTGGTAGCCGCTCCGGTGGAGAGTGCCGAAAAAGCGGCAGCGCCTGAGCGGCAGCAGATCGCATTCTCGATGACCGAGTCGGAAAGCTACACGGCGGATCTTAGCGGCACGCACGGCGCGGCGATTGCGGAGTTGCTTTGCGATAGCAAAGTGGTGAAGGCCGCACACGATACAAAGTCCACGCTGCACGCGCTGGCCGATACCGGCTTAGCCTTAGCAGGGGTAGTGCATGACACGATGCTGTACTCATATCTGCTGGACCCGACGTACAGCGCGCACACGCTGCCTGAGGTTGCGCTGAGAAGGCTTGGGCTGAAGCTTTCGGGGTCGCTGGCGGAAGCGGCCGACATAACGCTGCGGTTGGCCGGGACGCTTCGCGCAGAGGTGGAGGCCGAGCCGGAACTGGCGAAACTCTATAGCGAAATCGATCTGCCGCTGGCTTTTGTTTTGTATGGCATGGAAAGGGAAGGTGTGCAACTCGATGGCAGCGTGCTCGAGGAGATGTCAGGGAAGTTGGCGGGCGATATCCGGCGGCTGGAGCGCACGATTCACGAGATGGCAGGCGAGGAGTTCAACGTGAACTCACCGAAGAAACTCGGGGACGTGCTGTTCAACAAGCTGGCGCTACCCAAGCCCGTTAAGTACGGCAAGGGGAAGGCTGTTTCCACGGCGCAGGACGTATTGGAGGGGCTCGCCGGAGAGCATGAGATTGTGCGGCTCGTGCTGGAGTTCCGGCAACTGACAAAGCTTAAGTCGACATATATCGATTCATTGCCGCGGCTCTGCCGCAACGGGCGTTTGCATACCAGCTTCAACCAGGCGGCGACAGCCACGGGAAGGTTGAGTTCGACGAATCCGAATCTGCAGAATATTCCGATCCGTACCGAGCTGGGCAGGGAAATTCGCGCTGCGTTTGTTGCCGCTCCGGGGAAGCTGTTGGTGGGCGCCGACTACTCGCAAATTGAGTTGCGATTGCTGGCCCACTACTCACAAGACCCACTGCTGCTGGAGGCTTATCGCACCGGGAAAGACATCCATACGCTGACGGCGGCTGAAGTCTTCGGTGTGCCTCCGATGCTGATTGACGCGGAGCATCGACGCAGGGCGAAGGCAGTGAATTTTGGGATTGTCTACGGGCTGTCGCCGTTTGGATTGGCGCAACAGTTGGGAATTGAGCAGAAGGAGGCCAAGCGATTCATTGAAGCCTACTTTGCGCGCTATGCCGGAGTGCGCGTATTCATTGACCGGACGCTGGAGCAGGCGCGGAAGGATGGATTTGTGCGCAACCTGTTTGGCCGCAAGCGTCCGATACCAGACCTGCTGAGCAAGAATCCGAACCTGCGCGGATTTGCCGAGCGGACTGCGGTGAATACTCCGCTGCAGGGTACGGCGGCAGACCTGATCAAGGTTGCGATGCTACGGCTGGATCGCGAAATCCGCGAACGCGAGCTGAATGCGAAACTGCTGCTGCAAGTGCATGACGAACTCGTGCTGGAGGCTCCCGAGACGGAAATTGAGATCGTGAAATCACTGGTGAAAGAGTGCATGGAACGTGCGTATGAGTTGAGCGTTCCACTAGAGGTAGAGGTCAGCGTGGGCAGGAACTGGCGCGACATGGATTAGCGGACCCCTTTTGTCTGCAAACGAAGCGGGCTGCGCGAAAACGCAGCCCGTTTCTGTTTGCGTCGAACTTAGAAGTGGAAGCGGACGCCTAACTGTATTTCGCGCTCGCGGTAGATAGTGTTCGCTGCCGCAGTTGGGGCACCGAAGCCGGAGTAGTACTCCAGGGTGTGGTTGTAGACGGTGTAATAGCTGTCGCTGCGGTCGGTGATGATCTGGTGGTTGAAGAGATTGAATGCTTCGGCGAGGAACTCCAGATTCCTGTGCTCTCCCAGGTGGATCTGGCGCGAGAGGCGGAGATCAACGTTATAGAGAGTGCCATACCGGAAAGAGTTGCGCCCGAGGAAGGGCAGGCGGGTATTGCCGCCAGTTCCCATGAATCCGAGGCATCCTTCGCAAGTAGTGATCGGGGCTTCTCCGCTGACGTAATCGCTGAAAGGTTTGCCGGTTGCAATGTGGACGATGGGTGCAATCATCCAATGGTCGAGGGCGGCGTGCAAGACTCCGTGCGATTGCCTGAGCACTCGCGGAGCCCAGTGCAGGCTCCCGGTAAAGCGATGACGGATATCGTAGTTAGAGGTGCCGTAATCCGGGCGTGCAACGTTGTGCGGGACACCGTCATATAGGTAGGTGAACGGGATAGGGCTGAGCGTGTTGTTGTAGGTGGTGAATGTTTGTGAGTTCTGATTGAAGTCCAGGGCGTGCGACCAGGTGTAGTTGAAGCGGAAACCCAATCCCGAAGTCACGTTGCGATTGAACTGCAGGACCATGGCGTTGTAGGAGGAGTTCACGTTGGAACGAATCTCGGTCATGGTCTGGAATGCCGGATTAATCCGGGCGGTGTAGACGGGGACGGTTAGGGTGTGTCCGTTGTATGGGCCCGGGATGCTGTTGTAGTAGTCGGGCGCGAAAGTATAGGTGACGTTGGTGCGGCTGTTGGGATCGAGATTGGTGTCGACAAAGTTTGGCAGCTCACGGCCGAGGCTGAGAAGGTATGAGATGGAAACCACGGTGTTGCGGGCAACTTGGCGTTCCAGGATGAGATCGGCCTGGTGAATCTGCGGATTTTGCATGTTGCGCGCAAAAGTTGCGACATTGCCGCCCTGAGCCGGGGTGAACGGATCGGATGCGAAGACGTTGGGGAAGACCGGTCCGACAAGCGAGCAATAGCTGGTGACATCGTAACAGTAGCTGTAGCTGCGCTGGGCGCGCTGGGTGCCGGTGTTAGTAATTGCCGAGGAGATGGTTGAGTTGCTCATGCGTCCGTAGTAGATGCCGTAACCACCGCGCAAGGAGGTCTTGCCGTCGCCCATCAAGTCCCATGCCAAACCAAAGCGGGGTCCGAAATTGTTGCCGTCGGAGGGGAACGATTTCGTTGCGGCGAGCATTGAGTTGGGTGTTTGCGGGGAAGGCAGTGCCTCGTACTCATAGCGCATTCCGAAGCTCAAGGTCAGCCGGCGCAAGGCGCGCCAATCATCTTGCACAAAGAATGCGGTATCGAGGGTATTGAAAGCGAAAGCGGGATCGCCGTAGCCCTGGGTATAGCTGCTGTATCCCCGGTAACTAGTTCCTGTGTTGTTCTGCCATTGGTAGAGGTCGGCCATGAAGTAGTCGCGGTAGTCGTAGTTGTAACTGCCGTTGGCGGCGTAGAGATTGTTCATCTCGTCGTGTACGCGGTTGCCGTCGAAACCGAACTTGAGCATGTGGCGGCCGCGCATCCATGTGACGGATTCGGCGAGCTGGTTGCGATATTCATCCGGGAACGCTTGTCGCGGCATACTGGCGGGGGTTCCAAAGGCGAAGCCCGATGAATCGCCAAGTACGGAAACCGCTGGAGCGAAGCCGCTTGGGCCCACGGGCTCTCCGGGCGCGGGGTGTTGAGGATTTTGATATTCGAAGTCGCGTCCCCAGGAGTAGCGCAGTTCGCTGGTGATGTGTCGGCCGAGGGTTGAGGCGAGTCTGGCGGTGAGCATATCCACCTTGACGCCATCGAAGCCAAAGCTGGCGACGCCGAGCTTCACAACGGGATCGCTCTGTACCCCACCGGGCGAGTTCCAGCGTACGCGGTTGAAGCTGAGCGCAAGCGAATGATGCGGGCTGATGTGGTAGTCGATCTTGGAAAAATAAATCTGGTGATCGGCGGTGCGGGGCACCGGGCCAAGCAGGCTGGCCAGATAATTGATGCCGTTCTGGAATGCCACGATGGCCGAATGGTTTGAGCTGGTTTTCGGCATCACATTCTTCAGCAACGTGTTCAACTCGTCGGTACTCGTGCAGATCTGAACCAGAGGCTGATCGGTTGCATCCAGTTGTGCATAGTGGGTCTTGGTAACGCAGGGCGGAGCGAATAGCGTGTCAGGATAGGCGGCTGCGGCCACCGCTGGATAATCGCGACGCTGCATGTCGAAGGTGGCAAAATAGAACAGCCTGTCCTTCACGATAGGTCCGCCAACCGATGCACCGAATTGAAGACGGCGATCAAGAGGCTTAATGGCCTTGGTTCCCCACGTGTTATCCGCCTCATGTACGGGCACCTGCGTGAATGCATTGGTGGCGCCGAGTGCGTTGTCACGGTCGTAGAAAAAGACCTGGCCATGAACGTGGTTTCCCCCGCTACGGGTAACTGAGTTGATGACCGCTCCTGCGGCGCGGCCATATTCGGCGGAGAAATTCGAAGTGTTTACCTGGAACTCGCGCACCGACGCCTGGCTGATGACATAGCTGATGCGGGTTCGTCCGCGCTCTTCGCTGAAGAATGCCTGGTTATTGTCACCGCCATCCACGGTACTGTTATTCATCAGTCCGCTGATGCCACGAAAGCTGATGAGGCCGAAGTTGTCATCGAGCGTGGCTCCTGGCGTGAGCAGCGCAAAGTCAGACCAGCGACGCCCATTGATGGGCAGGTTGTCGATTTCCGTCTCGCTTAAATTGCTGGCAAAATCGGGCTGAGACGTGTTCACTGCCGGAGACTCGTCGGGGACTTCCACAACCTCAGGCTTGGCGGCCACCGCTAGTGTAATTTTCACCTCGGTGGTGCGCCCCACTTCGACCGTGACATGCAGCATTTCAAAACCGGAGAAACCATTGCTCATGGCCTTGAGCGAATAACTGCCGGGCACGAGCTCAATAATGCGAAATAGACCGGCTGCTCCGGTGCGAGCTTCAAAGCGCGCTCCAGTTTCCGTATTCTGCAGGGTGATTTGCGCGCCGGAGACTGCCGCATTGTGTGCATCTAGGACTCTGCCTCCGATGGCTCCGGAGAGCGAACTTTGTGCGATGGCAAGACATGGAAGGATAAAAACAAGGACACAGAGAAATATAAGAGAACGGCGTTTGGACACTTCGACCTTTCGGGAACAGGCACGCCCCGTGGCGTGCGTGCGCGTTCCACGCAGGACTGGCAGGAACTTGCCTGAGAAAAAAGATGGGCTGATTAAAACACCATTCAGTAACATAGTCATCAAATAAAACATTGCCGAAAGCTATTGGCTAGGAATTACCTGGAAGCCACAACGCAACTTCTGATCTCGTGCGATGGTAAAGTGCTTCTAAACCCCCCACTGCGGCTCGTGATAGCCTTAGCTCAGTGCTTGCCTGGCCGTAGTTACTTTCGTTCGCCGCGAGCCTGGGCGCAGCTTCTATATGGGACGCATTCACGTTCTCTCCGAACATGTCGCGAACAAAATCGCCGCCGGCGAAGTGGTCGAGCGTCCGGCTTCGGTGGTCAAGGAACTGATCGAAAATTCTCTGGATGCTGGAGCCACGCGCATTCGCGTGGACATTGAAGCCGGAGGCCGCAAGCTGATCCATGTGACCGACAATGGCTGCGGAATGGTGCGTGATGATGCGTTGCTTGCCTTTGAACGTCATGCCACCAGCAAGCTGAAGAACGACGACGATTTGCTCTCGATTTCAACTCTTGGGTTTCGCGGCGAGGCGCTGCCCTCCATTGCGGCGGTAAGCCGGTTGCGGTTGGAAACGCGCGATGCCACCGAGGCAAGCGGCACCGTGGTGGAGATCGCGGGAGGAAGAATCCTTACCGTCGAGGAGGCTGGCCTGCCAGCCGGGACTTCAATCGCCATTCGCGACCTGTTTTTCAATACCCCTGCGCGCCGGAAGTTTTTGAAGGCGGAGTCCACCGAACTCTCGCACATCGCCTCGCTTGTCACGCATTACGCGCTGGCTCACCCTGAGATGCATTGGGAGTTGCACTCCTCGATAAATGCCATGCTCGTGGCTCCGCCGGTGTCCACGCACTCCGAACGTATCTACCAGGTGTTTGGCAAAGAGACGCTTGACGAGTTGATTCCGCTGGCCGCGCAAATGCCCCTTGAGCGAGTTGGCCTACCAGAGCCTCCGCCCTGGCGCCGCGAGCCGGAATACGAATCGCCCACGCCAGGTGATCTACGGCTGCACGGCTTCACCAGCAAGCCTGAGATACAGAAGCTGAATCGCAATTCAATCTTCATCTTCGTAAACGGGCGGCTGATTCGCGACAAGGTCGTGATGCACGGCATCCTGGAGGGATATCGCAACATTATCCCGCCAACGGTATATCCGGTTGTGCTGCTGTTCCTGGAGATGCCCTGCACGGAAGTCGATGTTAACGTGCATCCCTCGAAGACTGAGGTTCGTTTCCGTCAGCAGGGCTTTGTGCATGACTTTGTTCGTGACTCGGTGCGTTCTGCGCTGATGGCCGCGCGTCCCGCACCGGCCTTTGCAAGTGAGATTTACATGTCTCCCTCGGCGCGGGTTGCGTTGACCCCGCCGCTCCCAGGCAGCGGCGACGGAAGTACCGTTGCGGCAGGAGACGCTGCTACCTCGGTAGCAGCCGCTCCGGGCGAGTTTTCTGTTTTTTCGCTGATCTCCCAGCAGCCTCTGGCGCGCAATGAGGCGCTGCCGTTTGCGGGCTCGATCCAGGTGGAAGGCAATGGCGCGTTTGGCGCTGCGAGAATGGCTCCACAGGCATTCGGTGCGAATGTTGCCGATGAGGACGCGCCGCAATCCCTGCCTCAGGAGATGGTCCCGGAGACTGCATCTTCGTGCGCTCTGCCCCTGGATGGAATTGACGAGGCCATGGATCTCTCGATGCTGGGTACGCTGAAGCCACTTGGACAGATTCGGGACTCCTTTATTCTTGCCATCAACCCGCAGGGGCTGTGGATCATCGATCAGCATGTGGCCCACGAGCGTGTTCTATTCGAAAAGATTCTGGAAGAACGCGGACGCCGTCAGGTGGAAGCGCAACGCCTTCTCATGCCTATCATCGTGGAGTTGAAGCCGGCTCAGCAGGCTATCTTTACGGAGATTGCCGAGGAATTAAGGCGTAACGGATTCGAGGCCGAGCCCTTTGGAATCAGGACAATCGCCATTCAATCAGCTCCCGCGGGAATCAAGGCTGACGACGTGGCAGACATGCTGCAGGAATTGCTGGAGCAGTTTGAACGCGAGGAGCAGGCGCTGAATCTGGAGAAGATTCGGACCCGCATTGCAGCTTCCATTGCTTGCCACGCGGCAATCAAGGTAAATATGCCGCTGGACACGGCCAAAATGGAGTGGTTGCTGGCTGAACTGGCAAAAACGAACTATCCAATGAGTTGTCCCCATGGCAGACCGGTCGTGCTGCGGTATTCTGTAAAGGACATCCAGAAAGCTTTTAAGCGAATTTGAGCGAATCGCGCACCCCGCCCCCGGCGTACGTGATCGCATCCCCTCAGTAGGTAGCAATGATAGAGCAGGAATTACAGGAACTACGCGACGCCAAGTGGCGCACCAACGGTCAGCCGATTCGCACCCAGGACGACGCTCGCGAGTTTATTGAAAGTGTCGGGTTTTGCCTGATGTATCCGTTGCGCCCCGCGGTACTGGTCCCAACATTTATTGGCGCTTGGGCTGGAAGCAATGACAATCTACCGACCTGGCAGCACGCCTTCGCCGACCCGCGGGCCAAGGATGCCATGCAGGTAATGGTGCGCACGCTACGGCAGAAGTTTGCCTTTGAAGCGCCTCTGTTCGGCGATACGGATTTTCTGGTTTCCGCCTCGGTTTTCCCATACTTCTACGGTCTTGTGGGTGATCGGAACCCGCGCGCCGCGATTAAGACAGGCAATCGTTCGGAGTACTCGCCTTTAGCCGCGCACGTTTTTCAGGTTATCCAGAAAGACGGTCCCATTACCAAGAGCCGGATGCGCGAGATCCTCGGCGGAGAACTCTCGGAGGCGGCTATCGACCGCGCCTTGGCGGAGCTTTCGCTGAAACTGCGCATCACCAGGGTGGATTATCGGGCAGAGCAGGGCGCGTATTGGGATGTGCTGTTGCGCTGGTGTCCCGATGAAGTGCATGAAGGCATGAATATGTCCATCGCGGAGGCACTCACCGCGCTGGTCTCGAAGTACCTGGAATGTGTGGTTGCCGCTGAACAGTTGGAAGTCGAGGAGTTCTTCAGCACGTTTATCGGTCGTGGCCGGGTGCGTGAGGCGATCAACGCTCTGCTGGCGGCACGAGAGTTCCAGTTTACGCACATTGGCTCGCGCTCGATGCTGCACATTCCGCCGCCCAAGCCGGTCATCGCGACCCCTCGGAAACTCGTGCGTCCGGGACAGCCGATAGCGCGCCGGCCCCAACGCGGTAGCGCGCCGCGTCCACTTTCGGCGGTTGCTGCAAAGACCGAGCCAGAGCCCGAGGCCAAGCCCGCCAAAACTCCCCATATTGCGGATTCCGAACGAGAATGAACCAAACTGCGCCCAAACTTGTAATCGCTATCGATGGCCCTGCCGGAGCGGGCAAGAGCACCATTGCCTCCCGGCTCGCCAAGACCCTCGGCTACGTCAACCTGGAATCCGGCGCGATGTACCGGGCTCTGGGTTTGAAGGCGATTGAATCCGGAGTCTCTACGGAGGATGGCTCCGCGTTGCTGGCGCTCGCCAATCGGTCCAGTATTGAGTTAGAGCCTACCGGCGATGGCAACCGCTTGTTGCTGGACCGGCGTGATGTCTCTGTGCGGATTCGCGAACGTGATGTCACCGACGCCGCCTCCCGCGTTTCTGTCCATCCGGCAGTCCGTGAGTGGATGGTGAGCCGTCAGCGCGAAATGGGAGCTCGTGGGGGCGTTATCATGGAGGGCCGCGACATTGGTACGGTCGTGTTTCCCGAGGCCGAGGTAAAAATCTTCCTTGACGCAGATTCTAGCATTCGCGAGGGCCGGAGGGTAACGCAGGCCAATGCGCAAGACGACCCTGCCCGTGCCGAAAAACTGAAACAAGACTTGCGCGACCGCGACCGGCGCGACTCAACCCGTGCCGCCGCCCCGCTGATGGCCGCAGGAGACGCAGTACACATCGATTCCAGTTCCATGACCATAGAAGAAGTGATTGCCCGCGCTGAGCAGATTGTGGCGGAAAAGCTGAAACAACACAGCGCTTGATCAGTCGGACATTCCTGATTATTTTTGCAAGCTGGTTCACTGCCTGTGGAAAAACCCACCTGAGCCGATGCGAAGCACAACAGTGTAACGAAATTCCTCATATTCTCTGTTGTCCGTTCTAAGCTATTGATTCTACGTGGCG
>Ga0181528_10000121_pt1 | contig 72377 bp, 75 predicted proteins | sample PEATcosm2014_Bin_47_FD_119742 | JGI IMG/M metagenome (GOLD analysis project Ga0181528, IMG submission 119742) | Peatland microbial communities from MTU Mesocosm Facility, Houghton, MI, USA - PEATcosm2014_Bin10_10_metaG | ecosystem: Environmental > Terrestrial > Soil > Wetlands > Peat | place...
AGGGTTTCAACTTAGCTCTTGAACCGCCGATTAATCCGGGTGTGGACATCCTGTGGACGCGGATTTGCGGCCCTTTCGCTCAAGTCGAAGAGCCGACTCGGAATAATCAGAAACTCAGAATAACGTGGAAATCGGCTTTCCCACAGGCCTACCTGTGAGTTTCTTGTGCGGGCGCCCCCAGAATGCCGAAGCGTCTTCCCCCGCACGTCGTGAGCGTGAATCCGACGGCGAAGCGCCCCTGGAATGCCGATTCGAGTGCCGGTCTTTTCGACGGCGCCCCTAGAATGCCGAGCCGAGGTCCATCAGTTCCGAACGCAACTGGAGAATCTCCAGACTCCGCGATCCTCCGTCGTCACAAACCCCTGTTCTGACGCCGTACTGGATGGAGGGACTCATGGAGAACACATCCAATATCCTGACCGTCAAGGAAGTGGCGGACGTTCTGCGTTGCTCGAAGACGCACGCTCTAAACGTGATTGAAGGCAAGGTGCGCGGCCTACCGAAATTGACCCATTTGAGGCTCGGCCGTCGCAAGGTGGTCCGAAAGGACTGGCTGGATCAATGGATGGATGCGAACAAAACCCGGTAGGATGGCTGCATGTCAGAATGCATCGTCCTGGGCGCAAGAAGGGCCACTATTCATGCGTCGAAAACGATATCAAGCGGGAAGCGTCCGCCCCCGCAAACATGGCAAGAACAAGGTCTGGGTCGCTCAGTGGTGGGAGGAGGGCCGACGGAGGTCCAAGGTGCTCGGCCGCTGTGCCGAGATGGGCAAGGGCGAAGCCGAATCGCTCATGGCCGTCATCCTCAAACCAATGAACGAGGGCGCCGGCCAAACCCAGAAGCCGGTCTTCACGTTTGGGGTTTACCTCGAAGAGGTGTTCCTGCCGCTGTGCCGCCGGAAATGGAAGGAGTCAACCCGAATGACCACTGAGCCCAGGATGACGTTCCATTTGAAGCCCGCGTTCGGAGCCCAGGTGCTCCGAAGCATCACGCGGGATCAAATGCAAACGTTCCTGGATCAAAAAGCCGAGAAACTCTCGCGCAGTATTGTGGACCACCTACGGTGGGACCTCAACGGCATCTTCAAAACAGCCATGAGCGACGGGCTCGTGGACTCTAATCCGGCTGCAGCGCTGTTTACCCCACCGTGCAAACCGGAAAAGGAGAAACGGGTTATGTCGCCGAAGGAAATCCGACTCGCGCTCGGCGTACTCGACCCTCGGGAGCGCTTGATCTTTCGGATGGCGGTATTCGACGGAATGCGACCTGGCGAGATTCTCGCGATTCGCCTTGGCAACATCTCCGAACAGTCGGTTCTGATTGATCAACGCGCCTACAAGGACGATATTGACACCCCGAAGGGCCGGAAGGGAAAGCGGACCTCGCGGACCGTAGGACTTTCTCCTGGCACGGTTGCGGAGTTACAGATGTGGCGAGGCCTGCTCCTCAAACAAGAGCCAGGATCATACTTGTTCCCAACCGAGCAAGAGACGCCGATCTGGCGAGACAACATCTGGAATCGGCACATGTTCCCGAAGCTGAAAAAGGTCGGGTTGGAATGGGCGACTTTCCAGGTTCTCCGCCGGACCAACGCCAGCCTTTCTCGCATGGCAAGGATCGACGATAAGGTTGCCGCGGACCAGCGCGGCCACGGACTGGGCGTCAGCCTGGAGGTGTATTCGATCAGTAGCGTGAAGCAGAAGACCGATGCAGCGAAGCGCCTCGAATCCGAGGTGATTCAATAATGAAACCCGCGATTCAGGGGAGGGTGGACAGCCGCGAAAACGGCCGTTCAGCCAACTTCAGGAAGAAAACGGAGTAAACGGAGTAACGCTTGATTCTCGGTTCTTTCCAAGTTATTGAAAAGATGGAGCGGGAGACGGGACTCGAACCCGCGACGTCCAGCTTGGGAAGCTGGCATTCTACCACTGAATTACTCCCGCCCTTTGGCGAATCAACCAATTGCAGCCGTTACAATCACTTACCGACTGAAGCCGCAGTCTCTAAAGTCTCTACTGTCTATCAAAACCCCTCCAGTCGGGAGCCAAAATCGACAGTAAACCGACAGTAGCGAGCCCGAGAAGGCGGCCACACGCGTCCAGTCTACCATACCGACAGTAACCGACAGTACGCTCATCCCTTGGGGCGAGAATGTGGTCCCGGACGGAACCGCTTCTCGGCCATCCACTTCAAAATCTCCGACCGCTGGAAGCGCAAGTTCGACTGGATGCGCACGTAGGGAATGATCCCGCGCTGCACATAGTTATAGATCGTCTTCACGTCGATGCGGAGGATCTCCTCGACCTCTTTCGCGGTGAGGATCTCCTTGGAACTGCCGCTCGGTGAGACTGCCGTCCCCGCCCCGAGCGTTTCAAGAAACAGGATGGCCTGCTCGGGATTCAGAAAATGGACCTGCTGCGCCTGGTTCGCGGTCAATCCCGGACCGGCCGCGATTCGGATCTTCCCGAGCGCCTTCTTGTCCGACGAAACAGAGAGGACGTGTTCGAATCCGGCGGCAAGACATTTCTGAATGTTCTGCGCCTCATGTTCGGCGTCGGTCGTCATCCCGATCTCGCAGGCGACCGAATGGCCGTTCCATTCGAGCGCCACATCCACATTGCCCAAACCGTCGAGCACCGGCTTCTCGACGGTGACCTTCCAGCCGTGCTCCTCCGCCCACTTCCGGAGGAGGTCCTGCACGTAACGGTGCTGCGTTCCGCCCCGCACACCTGCTGCCACAACGGGCAGTGCTTCGGGCGACTCCTCTCCCCTCTCCCGCGCGGGTCTCGGCGGCGAGGCCGGACGCGGCGATGACGGAACCGGCTCCGTGTGCTCCTGCGGCATCACGGTTTCCAACTTGTCCCGGCGCGTGGCATACGTCTCACGCGATCGCGCTACCGTGCGCTCGCGCCGCGCCATCGCATCGGCGGGCGGAGGCACAGCAGGCAGCGTGCGCAGATTGAAATCGCAATCCGCGCGTTCCACGCGGCAGATCGCCTCACCGATGCCGAGATTCTGGAGATCCCGCGCCTCAAACGAGGCGAATCCGTCTTCGAGCCGCTTCGCGTCCGCGTCGCCGACCCGGAAGCAGATCCGCGTGCCGGCATTCGCGAGTACCGCGCTCGCCACATCCGGATCGCGGCTCACGAGTTGCCGGAGCTCCTGATGCGCGAGCGTAAGGCCGATTCGGAACTTGCGCGCGCCGGAAAGAATGGACGCCATCGACGGCGTCACGAAATTATGGAACTCGTCGATGTAGACGTAGAAATCCCGCCGCTCGGATTGCTGCGTCGCCTGGCGCGCGAGCGCGAGCTGGTGGATCTTCGCGACGAAAAACGAACCCAGCAGGAACGCGTTCTCTTCGCCGATCGCGCCGTGGGCGAGCTTGGCGAGCAGGATCTTCCCGCCTTGCATCATCGCGGCGAAATCGAGCTTGTTTTCGCGCTGACATACCATCTGCCGGATGAGGCGCGGGCGGAGAAAGGCATCAAGCCGGGTGAGGATCGGCGCCTGTGGCCGTCCGGTCAGCAGCGGAAATTCCTTGCGCCAGTAGTACACGATCTCGGGGTCGCGGACTGACGCGAGAAACGTTCCCCGGAATTCCGGGTCGACGAGAAACCTTCGCAGGTCGGCGAGCGTACCGCCGCGCGCGCTTTCGAGAAACGCGAGCACGGCATTGCCGAGCACAGACGTCATCTGATCGCCCCAGCTCGTGGAGAGCCGCCGGAAGATCGCCACGAGGTCTGAGGAGAGCAGGGTCTTTTCGAGTTCGGAGTGCGCGCTCAGGATGTTGAATCCGACGACGTACTCCTCGTCGGACGGGTCGACCAACGCGACGTCGTTGCGGCGCGCATCCGGCAAGCGGCACAGGATTTCGTCGATCAGATCGCCGTGCGGATCGAGCACCGCGATGCCCGCGCCCTGCTCGATGTCCTGCATGATGAGGTTCAGAAGCAGCGTGGACTTGCCCGTTCCCGATGTGCCAATCACATAGGTGTGGCGGACGCGCTGCTCGGCGCTGAGACTGACCGGCGTGGTCACACCCATGTGGACGTTCTCGCCGATCACGAGGCGATGACCCCGGACGGATGGCGGGGCAGCCTTCGTGCGCTTCCGCTCCCGCTTCAGCTTCTCGGAACGGACGGAAGCTGAAGGGAGGTGAATGATCGACGTCAGCTCGTCGGCGTTCAGCAACTGTCCGATGCGCCGCGATGTTCGAGCCAGCACGTCCGCGGCGTGGTCTTCGTCTGGATAGCCGTCGTTCGTAAGCGGGATAAACTCATTGCCGGCCGGATCGGCAAACTGCGGCATCATCGCGCCGACGTTACGCGCGAGATCCCAGGCGCGCTCCTCGGTCGCCGCGCGGACCGCAATCCGGATGACGGCGGCGAAGAGCGGTTGCGCCACCTTCGTGCGGGCAAGCCCGACGAGCTCCGGCATATCGTCGAAGAAGGAATGGCCGGCGCCATCCGTCACCGCGCGCATGACACTTTCCGGCCATGGGTTGCGCGCCGTCTGAAAGAGAACTTGAAATACGGCGATCTCTTCTGCCGCCGCACCCGAGAGGCCGGTCACGAGCGCGATCAATGCGTCTACCTCGAAGTCGCGGGAAATGCGGAGGGGCAGCATAAACTCCCGCGAAAGTCCGAAATCGACCAGGAGGGTTGCGTCGCCGGCGCTCTCCCATGATCGATGCAGAAATCCGGTCCGCTCGCGAAGAACGGCGTCAGGGAAGTACGCACGGATGTGCTCACAAGTCAGCGCTTGATCGGAAGCGGCGCAGGTGAACTGGACGGAAACGGAGTCGCCGGTCCCGATGACCTCAAAGGACGCTGGGAGCGCGCTGTCCGCCAGCCGACACAGCAACTGCGTCGCGCGCTCGCGCGATACTTTCGTCTCCGGCGGGAGGGCGACCTCGATCTCCACCATCGGAGCATCGGAGAGAAAGACTTCGGGCTCGGGCTCCCCTTCGTCCTCGATGGCGGGAATTTCGGAAGAGGCCGAGGACGGCGGCTCGCCGCGCAAGGCTTCCGCAAATCGTCCGAAGAAGCTCGGCCGCCGTGCGTCCTCCATCACGGGCGGCGGTGAAACGTAATGGCCGAAGAACGGACGGAACGGCGGCTCCAACTGAACCGGGCAATCGCAGATCTGCCAGCCCCGTCCGCGCCGCTCCCATTCGTAGAACTGCGCCGTAAGCGCCTCGTCGGTCGTGAGCGGCGGACGTCCCTCGGGATCTGGGGAACGGCTCATCGAAACGTCACTTCTTAAAGAAGTCGCGCATCACCGGTTTCCGTTCCAACTCAGTGAGCGGCCGGACGCCTTTCGCCGATGCAATCTCGTCGATGACCTTCATGACGGCGGCTTGCACTGCCTGCTGGTACATCTGCGAGGTATCGATCCGGTAGTACGTGATGGGTCGAAAGACGCGCTCATAGATCGGACCAATGAGCGGCAACTGAAGAATCAGGTCATCCACCTCGGGCTTGCCGAGCTGTGCAACGATCGCAAGGATGATCGGCACGAGAAACACGAGGACAAGAGGCCCTTGGAACATGCCGAACTGCTCCGCGCACGCGCCGAGGATGCCGAGATACACGAGGCAGATGATAACGGCGGCGAACTTGGGCAGACGTGGCTTCGTCTCAGCAAACCACCATGAAAAAAAGAAGCCATTGCCAAAGGGCGCCCCACAAATATCAAAAACCTCGCGCCGGCGACGGACGCGAAGATACTGGCGGAACCCGGATAAGGCGCCGCCTTCGCGGTACTCGACCCGCTCCACTTCAAGATCTGGAATCGAACGTGCGGCGACCGCAGTCGCCACACGGGAATAAAATTCCTCGGTGGATTGCTGCAATCCCTCGAACAGATTGCACCAATGCGCGATGGCATTCTCTGGAGTCGCGTCGGACATGGCGATCACTCCTTTATCGTGAGCGGACAGTCAATGCCTTTTAAGATGCGAATGTATCGAATTCGAAAGCGGAGCACAACCGGCCGGAATCCCGCCGGCCTGGTTGCACGAAGAGATCGGAGGCAACTCAATTAGTGGCCGTGCGGCTCCGCCCCGCGCGAGTTCCCATTCTTCCGCATAAACTCAGCAAGCATCTTGCGATGCACGATCCGCTGAAAGACCGCTGATGACTCATCTTGCGGGAGCCAGAGAGATCGTAAGCGCAGATCGGCACATACTTCCGCGCGTAGCGCGGCGAATTCGTCGGACGGCAATGCGGCGAGACGTGCCTCCGCTTCGGCGCGGTGCCGCTTCTCGATCTCGCCTTGGAGCGCTTCGTAGGCGCGGCGGTCTTTCGCCTCCGCGTGTTCCTGGCTCTTTGCGTTCTCCCGGCGTCGCGATTCATCGAACGCGGCGATTGCGCGCGCCGTGTACTGTAAGATGCCGCCAAAGGTCTGGGGTGCATAGTTCGTCGTGCGGGCGGCGTCGTGGGCGAAGGTCACAATCGATTCTGCGCGATCAAATCCGTAGAGCGCAATGAGCGACGCCGCTTGGGTGAGTTCTTTGGACGACGGATACTTTGGCACGGCGTGGTGAAAGAGTTCGTGAAAACGGCTGACGAGCGCGAGCGCTGCTTTGTCCGTGTTTAATTCGACGGTTGCTCGCTGCGGAGCGCTCCCGCCGTCTTGTGCAGGCTCATGAACCGTGTGTTGCTTCGCGCGCCGCGCCTCCTTGACGACCGAGAGCTTATAGTCTTTTTTGTCCTGCGTTCGCTCGACCGCGATGGCTGTAATGACACCCGTCGTGAGCGAAACGTCTTGCAGCTCGCTAAGCGCCATCATGAGCGCCCGTTTGCGCTCGTAGATGCGGTCGTACTCTGTACCCTGGAGACCGAGGTCGATAAAGAGCTCGCGGGTGCGTCGTTCGTACCGGTGCTTATCCGACATGATGAGGTCAAGGTGGGTATACAGCAACTGCGCAAGGTCCGTTCGAAACTTGAGGATGGTTTCGAATAGGACGGGTTTCGTGTGGTCGATGAGCAGATTGCCGAGCGTAAAATCATTGAACCGGAAATACCCCGCTTCCTTGGTTACGCGGCCATCCACCTTCCGCCGCACGATCTTGAGTTCCGAGAGGATCGTAAGCGTGTTAACCTCTTCCAGGGTCGTCCGACGGCGTCCGTCGAAGTAGGCATTCTCCCAGGTGATCGGTGTTGCCCGTAAGCGTCGCAGGGAGCTGGTGATGGCAGTGATCACATTGGTGCCCCACTTCTTCCGGAGCATGCGCGCCAGACGGCGAATCGAGAAGAACGTCTGTTGCGCCGAACGGCCGGAAAGCTCCCACTGCTTTACGAGGGCGTAGTACGTTTTCTGATCCTCCGTCGTGAGGACACCGAGATGCGAGAACCCGACCTCCACGCGGGCGCGAATGTGCGTGCCGTCCTTCTGGGTGAATTCCCGTTCCCCTGTTCGCACGGCTGCTGCTTTCGTGGATCGGGATGGACGCCACAGCATTGGCCATTTTTCGATGTTTAGTTCCGGTCGGATCCGCTCGGACTCCGCGCTCCCCTTCTTCGGCGCAACGGCTCCCGCGAGACCGCCCAAAGCAGGCTTCGCCGACGGTCCCGACATTATTGGTTTTTCGCTCGACATTAAAATGAATGAATTTATTTATTACCGACACACATCTCTGTGTATTTAAATAGTATCTAAAGAGTATTCCGCTCGGGCGACGATGCAAAAAAGTGAAATAAAATGAGTCCAACAGAGCGTTTGGGTGGCTCGTCCAGCGGGACATTAGCACCAAGTGAGCGGGAGATTAGCACCAAGCTGGCGGGACATGAGCACCAAGAGCCGACCAACTTCCTGCTATCCGTCGAAGATCGTTTGTTCTGGGAAATACGGAGAGGGATCTTGTAAAGAGTGCGGGATCTATTTCCCATTATAGAGCCTGTCTGATTTTTGTGAAAGTGTGTGCAGTGGACAAGGAGACACGGCGCGGTTGCGCTGCCGATGCGTCAATGATCTTCCGCGCGGATCACGGCCAAGGATTCCATGGAGACCTCTCCTCGCGAAGTGCGCCGCGACATGCTCGGACTGGTTCCCCTCTTTCCTGAGTGTCGGCGGGTTCGCCATCGGTCGGCGCAGCCACTCCACAACGGTCCGGTGAGAGAATCTCCGACCTCATAAACGCCTTTTTAAGGTGCCGTTTTTTAACGACAAGAGGATTTTGCGTCTCACGATGTGAAAACGCTGCACGAGCCAATATCTGAAGAATGCGGGCATATCGTCTTGCGGACCCAACTCACAGAATGGCGTGAAAAGGCGAAGCGAGGCCGATTTCGTATGTGTAGTCTACGGAGAGTACCAATACTACGGAGTCTTGATAGTATCCACACTCTCCGTACACTCATGGCAGTTCAGAGCTAGGACGACTCCTGCCGTCGACCTTCACGGCCGCGTCGTAGGCGGCGAGGAACTCCGGTCCGGTCTTCGCGGCGCGCAGGACGGCCTTGATGATGATACTGTCGTTGATCCGCTTGCGATGCGGCGCGAGCCACACTACGAACTCGCGGATCAGCTTCTCGTCCTCAGCATGGAGATAGAACTGGACTGCCCTGCCTCGGACGCCACGAGGCCGCGCTGACTGCGGACGGGTTGTTTTTTGTCCCCGACGAGGCGGTTTTTCTTTACGGTTGGTCCGGGATGGCGATTCAGGCTTGCGTACCAACGGGGACGGCGTTGCGGTCTTCCCTCCAAGGACCCGCAGAAGATCTGAAGCTTTGTTGTGGCGCGGGGTGGTCATGATTCTTTGAGGTTTGGACTGTGGGGAGTCTCCGTACTATTGGGAGCATCCGTAGTGTGTGTAGTGTCCGGAGTATCCGAAGTCTCCACGGAGTCCGTGGCCGGAACGGGCTCCGTCGCGTCGGAGAGTGACATGAGCGCGACCGCAAGCTGGAGAACTTCTTCGCGCGCGGCGGAGTCGAGCGCCGCCCAACCCTGCCCCAGGGCGTGCTGGTAGCACTCTCGGGCAGCGAGGTGTACCGGGAGAACCGGAGCGGTCACTTGTTTTGAACTCTCTTCCAGCAGCCGTCCGAGAATGGTGTTCTTCTTCACCCTGTTGAAGAGGACGCGCGGGGTCGCTTGCGGTCCTTTGGATCGCACGTACCTCACAGCCTCGTCAGCTTCCCAGATGTCGGCCGGAGAAGGGGACGTGACCACGATGGCGACATCCGCTGACCGCACCGCGGCGGCGGTCGCCGGATGCTCCAAGTTCGGCGGCGTATCGAAGAGCAGGATGTCATACGTCGCGCCGGGCTTCGCCCGCTGCCCGGCAATAAAGCCGAGCGCCTTATTGCTGGTACCTTGCGCATCCCAGTCCTGAATCGCCACAGACTTGCCTGCCTTTTGAAATGCTTCGTGCAGCAAGAGACATACGGTACTTTTGCCGACACCGCCTTTCTTTGCGAGGAGCGTGATGATCATGGTGGGGGATCGTGATAGTGATTATCTTCAGTATACAGAGTATACGGATACTGTCCAGACGTTTAGTGTGTATAGAGTCGTCGTTACTGCCGCAATGTCCTGTGTTTGACAGAATATGCGACCGGAAATATTGTGAGAGCGGCTATTTTGAAGTTCGCACAGGAGGTACAGAGAATGACGTGGGTAAGTTTCGATGAGATAAAGAAGAAGATTACGCTCGGCATGGCGATCGATCACTATCGCGTGAGCCTGCGGCGCGTGGCGGCGGATGTGTTGCGCGGCAAATGTCCGCTCCCGATGCATGGATCGGAGAAGAGCAAGGACAGTTTCACGGCAACGCTATCGAAAGGAACCGGCGGCGTCTGGGCGTGCCAGTCGCAGTCGTGTATCGCTGCCCGAGGTGGGCGGCGCGGGGGCAACGCCCTCGACTTCGTTGCGGCCATGGAGCGATGTTCGGTCCGCGACGCCGCTATCAAAATGACGGAGTGGTCCAACGCGCCGGGGGATTCTCCATATGCTGCTACGCAGCCTGTCGCCGCAGAGGAGAGATCCAGTCAGACGCCCCCGGAACGAAGCCAAAGAGAACAACCGCAGTCGAAACCGGATGAACGAGCAGGGGAGAGCGAGGAACCGAATAGACCCTTGGGATTCACATTGCGGGGAATCGATCGGAACCATCCTTACCTCGCCTCGCGCGGTCTGAACCGCGAAACGCTCGACACCTTCGGCGTCGGATTCTTTCCGGGCAAGGGAAGTATGGCCGGCCGCGTGGCGATCCCGATCCACAACGGCAAGGGAGAACTCGTCGCCTACGCCGGTCGATCTGTCGATCAAAAGGAACCAAAGTACAAACTGCCCGCCGGGTTCCGTAAGTCGGAGGAACTCTTCAACTTCCATCGCGCAGATGAGATCGATACATCAACCGTCGTGGTCGTCGAGGGATTCTTCGATGCCATGACGGTTCACCAGGCCGGATTCCCGGCTGTTGTCGCACTTATGGGTTGCGCCTGTTCGCACTCCCAAGAAGCGCTCCTTGTCGAGCGGTTCGAGTGTGTTGTGCTCATGCTCGACGGCGACGAACCGGGCAGGGAGGCGCAACATACGCTCACGCGCCAACTCGCCTCGCGCTGTTTTGTCCGGACGGCAACCGTACCGGATGGCAAGCAACCGGATCAGCTTTCCGCTGACGAAATCAAAAACATCCTGCAAGCGATCCTTCGTTGAGGCCTTCGGGCTCACACAAACAATCCAACAAGCCCCGCACCTGCGGGGCTTCTTTTGGTGTGCCGAGCATGTTCGACAGCTTGGGGGTGAAAGTCCCCTTCACAACCTGATGGAGGTGAAGTGATAGCGAAGCGCAAGGGCGTCGTCGCGAGGCGGGGTCTGAAGGAAGCGTGGAGCAAACGTACGAGCCGATGGACAAGAACCGGATCTGAGGCATACGGTGCTGGGCGAGCTGGCCGATGACAGCGAAGCCCCTATCCATCAAGGGCACTGGTTGTAAATCCGGCGGTTGCGTGCAGAAGGCGGTCGAGCTTACCTCGGGAGATCTGCTGTGCGTCACGGAATCGTGACTGAGGGCGTTGCAAGGCGCTTTGATCTCGCAGTAGAAGTCAGCAGCGGGCATAGTAGCCACGCGAGTGGTGAAGGCCCAAACCGTGATCGTGGACAGTAGAGCGCGGCTCTCATGTATGGCCATGCGCCAGCCAATCCGCTTCGGCGGAGCTTGCCAGGAGCGGATAGGGTGAAGCCCGAAAGGAACCTGGGAGCGGCGAAGCCTCCATCGGCGAAATGCGGCATCGAACCTCCGGCCCTCACGGGCTTAAGTCGCGGAACCGCCGGATGCGGACCCGCATGTCCGGTGGTGTGGGAGGGGAGGGGCCGCGAGGCCTCCCCCTATCCCGATTGGCTTGTGGAAAGCGGTCGTGCCGATTCCTATTAGTAGAGGTACATCTATGAGAACAGAGACCGGTTCGTGGACAGTGAAATTCAAGGATGAAACTGCGCCGACCGAAGAACGGCGCTTCGTGACCGAACAGGAAGCGAAGAAGGCTGCACAGAACTTCGGCACGACAATGCGAAAGCGTGCGTATGTATATGATTTGGAAAGGCATCTCGTCGGCTGGCAGCACGATGGCAAGTGGCACTGGGACTGACCCGGCTTTGTCTGTCACCTTCGCGTTACGCTGCTGCGGCATCTCCTAGAAGGAACCGTTTGAGCTTAGCGTCGATCTCGGCGCGTGGCTTGGTGTACCGGGCAAGGCTCACCCGCGCGATGTCGTCGTGCGACGCGTTGCGGCGAGGCGGACCGAACGGGGGATAGGTCGTCACGACGTGCGGACCGGACGGCGAGGATGCGCCGCGCGGGCTCCGCGTGAGCGTCCGCACGTAGACTTTGTAGTCTTCGAGGTCCTGCAAGTTCGAGGCCGGCATCATCGTCGCGTATTCGCTCGTGAGCCGCTCGGCATCGGTGGCGCTCACCCGGAAGGAGATGATCGTGGCACAGTTCGAGAATACGGCTGAGGCGGCCTCGGGGGAGAGCTGCTCAATGCCTTGCGTGGCGAGTACGAGGATCAGCCGGTACTTCCGCGCCTCCTGGAGGATCGACGGGAAATCACCGACGAAGTTTTGTGCCTCCTCGGTGTAGAGCACATGGGGTACCCGCTCCTCTTCGGCCACGTCGTGGCGTGAGAGCGCGGCAAGCTTTTCTTTTATGACCACCAAGGAGCCGAGGAGCTGCGCGTTGTCCGCGCCGATAGAACCTTTGGAGAAATCGCAAAGCAGGATCTTTCGCCTGTCCATCATCCAGCGGAAATCGAAGCTTGATTGCGCCTGGCCGATGATCGCGCGCATCAGGGGATCGGTGAGGAACGCGCGGCATTTATTGAGGACAGGCGAAATCGCTTCCTCGCGAAAGTTCGGCGTCCACTTTTCATAGGTATTGAAAAAGAAATCGAGGATGGAAGGATTCTCGACGTGCGTGAGCGCGGCGGCTCGGAACGCGGCATCTGTGAGGAGCTTGGGGAGCGCGAGAAGCGACTGCGGAGTCGGCTGCTCAATCAGGGCATAGAGGCCGTTCCGGAGGATATCCTCCATTCGCGGTCCCCACGAACTCTCCCAGAGCCGGTGAAAGATGGCGACGGCATTCGAGACCACGAGCCCTCGCTGCTCAGGGTGCGACGCTTCGAGAATGTTGAGCCCGAGGGATCGGGTATGGTCCTTCGGGTTGAAATAGATGACGTCGTTCAGACGGTGCCGCGGGACGTGGTGATCCAGGATGTCGTCGATCAGGCCGCCGTGCGGATCGACGACGGTGACGCCGGCACCCGAAGCGATGTCCCACGCGATCATGTTGCGGAGGAGCGTCGATTTGCCGGCCCCTGTCGCGCCGAATATCGCCATGTGCTTTCGCCTGGCGTCGGGCGGGATGATGTAGGGCTCATCCTCCACGAAGAAGCCGTCATTTCTTGTACCGATGGGTATTGAGTCGATCATGACAGTGAGCTTCGTAATTCTAAGGGACGCTCACCGAACCATCAAGAGCAGGGGAGAGGGGGGCAGAAGGAAACGCCGACACGGGGATGCCGGTCGGCGTGAGCAGGGGAGTCCCTGCGGTCAGTATTCCTCTGGAAGGAGGATGCACGTGGAGGAGCGATCCGCTTCCGTGATAACCCAGATGCGGGTGGCGTCGGGCAGCCGGTACGCGGATAAGATGCGATCACCGTTGGTAACCGCCCGGTCGTTTTCGGTGCGGTCCGCCGCATCGAGGTCGCCCCAATCGCCGGCTTGGTGGCGGGCGAGATAGGACTGAACACCTTGGTGATTCTCTTCCAGCGCAGCGAGCGCGCCTGGCGTTGCAACTGTCTGGCCGAGCGGGAAGCGCGGTATGGGCATAGCACAACTCTCCTAGAGTGGATGGAATGGAGCCACAGGCCGGATGGCGTGGGCGATAAGGGAGGCTGGCTAAAGCCTAGAGGCGAATCAGCGTGCGGTCAAGAGCAGAGAGAACATTGAGTCGAGGGGGTGTAGAATCGCCGCCGTCAAAGCAGTGCCGGCACTTCGCGCCGGAAGTAGCTTTTCACTTCATCCCAGTCCAAGGGAATAAGCATGTGAGGCATGGGGTCTTTCTCGGCGTCTTGGAAAAACATCAGAGACTTGAGTACGTGGATCTGGTTGTAACTCGTCTGCTCGAACTTCTGCGCAAACAGTTGAAGCAATTCCCGCAGGCCATACTCGCGACACGCCACATAGAAGTCGACGAAGTCGCGCTTCGTACCGCGACCGGCAACAGCGCTAATCTTCATACATGCGATGTCGCGCGGGTCGGCGACGGGTACACCCTGGAATGGCACCGCGGGAAAGAGGAGGGGATAGGCGTAACCGAGGAAGCTCACCTTGGTCTCCTGGATGACGGCATGGAGAGTATGCGAACTTTTGGTCACCAACGAAAAGCCCGATAGGTTCTGGATGCGCTGAAGCAAGATCTCCTCGTCGAACAGATCGGGCGAGAAGAAGTCGAGATCCACCGAGATACGGTGGCCGAAACGCAGAGAGAAGCCGGTTCCACCAGCAAGGTAGACGCCACCGAGCAGCGCTTGATCGCGCATCAAACGAAGCGCCGCATCGGTCGATGCAGCCAAGGTCTCGGGGTGCCAGGTCACCTCATTCGGGGATGTGGGCGTCATAGCGTCAATGCGCCGCGAGCGGCGTTGACAGATAGGCCGGAACTCGGTCGGCGAGCGCGGCGACGTCCTGCTCGGGGATGGCGTAGATTGCCGCCCAGAAGCAAGCCGACTTCGCAGAGAGCCGCCGTTCGGTGCGGATTACCTGGCGGATCTCTTCGTCAGAGAACAACCCTTTGAGCCAGGCGACAGCGTCTCGATCGCCGCATTCGAGGACACGAAAAATCGTGTAGCCAGGATACGCCGCCGGGACAAAGGTCCCGCGGTCGATGTCCCAAAACAACGGCATCAACTGGCTAGGAATCATGTACTTACAAGTATAAGGAAATCGACGAAGGAAGCAAGGGTTTGTACGGGACGGGTACGTTGGTAACGCTTTCAGCACAAGCCCCTGACAGGCAGTGCACACCTGCTAAGGTGTAGGTGAACAGTTCAACGATCCAACTACCATGTCCATCGTTACCGTCAAGAACAAATTTCAGGTTGTCATCCCGCAAGGTGTCCGGGAACAGATCGGTGTCGCCGTCGGAGACATCCTCGAAGCCAAGGTGGAACGCGGCCGGATCACGCTCACGCCGAAATCGGTGGTTGACCGTGCGATTGCCGAAGGGCTGGAAGATGTGCGGAAGGGACGCGTGCGCGGTCAATTCAACAATGTTGACGAGCTGATCGCTTCCCTGAAAGGGCGCAAGCGCCGCGCGATCCGCAAAGCCTCCTGACTCCCATGAGGTGGGCACACACTCGGCGATCGGAGAAGGATTTTCGCGCTGCGCCGCTCGCGATTCAGACGGCCTTCGAAAAACAAGTTCGGATGCTGACGAAGAACCTCAACCATCCCTCGCTCCACGCCAAGAAATACGACGAAGAAATGGACCTATGGCAAGCACGCGTTAACCGCGACTGGCGCTGCTTTTTTCCTGATCCAGGACAACACCTACCTGATCGTGACGATTGTTCCTCACCCGAAGTGAGGAGGGATCCACCTGCCGCCATAATCGGAGACGCACGACGGTAAACTTGGCTGCGGATCTGAAGGGCAGTCTCCTCACCGGTTAAGAACTGAAAACGGAGCTAAACAACCACCGCCTAAAGGCGGTGGGTTGGGTTCCGACTGAAAGTCGGTTTGCGGCTGAAGCCGCCTGAAGGCCGCCCGGCTCAGAGCCGGCTCAAGGCTCGGCGGGCGCGGTGATCTTGAAGCCTTGATCCTCTTCATCTCACTTCTGCGACTCGATGTATTCGCGGATCGTCGTCTCATCCACCGCGCCCACCGTCGCGCAGAAATACCCCCGCGCCCACAGGTGCTGCCCCCAGTACCGCTTACGCAACTCCGGAAACTCATCCTGCAGCCGACGCGACGATCGCCCCTTGATGTACTGCACCAGCTTGGCCGGCGCCAACTCCGCCGGCGCTGACAACAGCATATGCACATCATCCGGCGAGATCGCCCCGCGCACTATCGTTACGTCTCGCGCCTCGCAACTCTGCCGGATCAGGTCGCGGGCTCGCTCTGCCACTCGTCCGCGCAGTATCTTGTACCGATATTTCGTGATCCACACCACGTGATACTTCAGATCGAAGATCGCGTGCCCGCTCGTGCGATACTCCACCATCCTTCCATGCTCGCAGAAGCAGGCTGAAGCTGACCGCCTGAAGGGCGGTGGGTTTAGACCTGGAAACTGGAACTAAAGCCGGATGGTTCATTCGCTTTTTGTTCACAGCGGCAAAAATCGGTTATAGTAGAGTGTAAGTGGTAGAATCCCCTCAAACTGGCAGGGTGTAGCCGATGCGCATCGACACCGCCGCGAGCCTGAAGTCTGAATACCATCTGGTTTCTGCGGCAATGGCATTGAACGCCCCGCGAGTTGCCACATGGTCCAGCGAAGAACGGACTCTGAGTCAGGGCGTTGCGCACTTCAGCAAACTGATAGCAGGCGCCATTGCCAAGCAGATCGAGCGGGGCAAGGACCCGCTTGGTGAAGCGTTTAGCCGGTTACGCTCTCCCGAACGGCGCCGCGAAGATGGGGCGACTTATACCCCCACCGCAATTGTCAAAGCTATGGTGCGATGGGCGGCTGAACACAACGCAGCCCCGGCGCGGATTGTCGATCCGGGTACGGGGTCAGGTCGGTTTTTGCTGGAAGCCGGTCGACGTTTCCCGAATGCGGAACTGATCGGGATTGATGTTGATCCGTTAGCCACCTTGACCGCTCGGGCGAATCTCGCAGCGGCGGGCTATGCTGAACGCGCGGAAATCATTCGCGCCGATTTTCGCGCGACCGCCCTGCCGGCCATTGATGGCCGAACGTTGTATATCGGCAACCCCCCTTACGTTCGTCACCACCTCCTAGGAGCGAAGTGGAAGGAGTGGTTGACGAAAGAAGCGCAGCGGCTTGGCCATCCAGCGAGTCAACTCGCGGGTCTGCACGTCCACTTCTTCTTAGCGACGGCGCTGAACGCCCAACCCGGTGATTTCGGTTCGTTCATCACCGCCGCCGAGTGGCTGGATGTAAACTACGGCCAGCTCGTGCGCGATCTGTTTTTGGACAATCTCGGAGGTCGCAGCATTACGGTTGTTGAACCCACTGCGCGGCCGTTTGCCGATGCGGCCAGCACGGCCGCAATCACCACCTTCGAAGCCGGCACAAAACCTATCAGCATTCGTATGCGCCGCGTCGATAACGCCCGTGCGCTTCATCCGCTGGAGGCCGGCCGCTTGGTTCATCGGGGACGAATCGAAACGCAGGCTCGCTGGTCCCACCTCACGCGCCGAACCAAGACAGTGCCGGCCGGCTACGTGGAGTTGGGCGAGCTGTGCCGCGTGCATCGTGGCCAGGTAACTGGAGCGAACCGCATCTGGATTGCCGGCAAACACAGCGAAGGGTTGCCGGAAGATCTCTTGTTCCGGACCGTAACTAGGGCGCGCGAGCTGTTCGCCGCCGGTCCGACTCTTGCCGATGATTCCGATCTGAAGCGGGTGATCGATCTTCCGGTCGACTTGTCCGTGTTGAGCATGGATGATCGCAAGGCAGTCGAAAAGTTCCTGAGGTTTGCCAAAAGCGTCGGCGCTGACGCGGGCTACATCGCTGAGAATCGCAAAGCGTGGTGGTCGGTTGGTTTACGATCACCCGCCCCGATCCTCGCGACGTACATGGCAAGAAGGCCTCCCGCATTTGTTCGAAATCTTGCGGGGGCGCGGCACATTAACATTGCTCACGGTCTTTATCCCCGTGATCCGCTCAGCGACAAAATTCTGACCCGCCTTGCCAGTTATCTTTCAACTGGCACCACCATAGAGGGCGGACGAACGTATGCTGGAGGATTGACGAAATTCGAGCCGAGAGAAATGGAAAGGATACCGGTGCCAACGCCTGAGCTTTTGGCACAGGAACGATGACCGATTGTTCTCATGATCTCCCCACCCCACTGGACCCGCGAACAACTTCAGGAAGGTTTACAACGCGCCAAGGAACAGTTCCGACAAGAACGGATGCAGGAGCCGTTAGAGGCATACCTCGATGCGTTCGAACGCTTTCAAGGATCTGTCGAAAACCTACTGGAGACAAGCATCGACTTGGCGCAGCTCGAAGCGACGGCCGTTGATATTCTCACGCAGCCTGACCTGCTGGAGGCTTTCCGCTACCTTCCCGGCCCGCCCATTTCAGCCGATGACTTAAAGACCCTCAGCGAAGCGGTGCTCACTCCCACCAGACTCCGCGCGGACGGCGAGATGGTGCGGCGGATTATCGACGTTGTGCGCATTGGCCTTGATCGTCGACGATTTCCGTGGGTGACCGAAGGCCGGGAACCAACGGAAGAAGAACGAGCGGCAGCTGTTCTCGCATCTGCCGCATTAATGGCCACCAGCCGTATGAGTACGGAGCGCCGCAGCGAAGGAAAGGAAGCACAGGAACAGCTCGTTGAAGATGCCTTAACCCGCCTGCAAATGCAGAAAGTGCCAACGCGAAATATCCCGACTCTAAATGTGGCTCCGGCGCCCGGAGAGTTCTGCCGCGAAAGTATGCTTGGGGAGCGTAAGGCAGATTTCATTGTTGGGCTCTGGGACCACCGCATCATGGCTATCGAGTGCAAGGTGTCGAATTCGAGCACGAACTCAGTAAAGCGTCTGAATAATGACGCCGCGGTGAAGGCGGAGATCTGGTACCGGGACTTTGGGACGAAGCAAATTGTTCCCGCTGCCATGCTCAGCGGCGTCTATAAAATTCATAACCTGGAGAACGCCCAAACGCGTGGTTTGACGTTGTTCTGGGCTCATTCCGTGAATCACCTTACTGAATGGATTGAGACAACCAGACCACATAGCGGTTAAGAACGATGAGCTGGGAGATAGTCAGATCGGAGACGCAACCATGCGATTGTGGCGTGGGCACGATCACCTATGTGATGGAGATAGATGATTGGAATCGTACCCGCAGTCATCGTGAGATCGCCTGTTCGGTCTGCCTGGAAGAAGAGCGCCAAGAGCAGGAAGTGCATGCGTTAAGAGAGAAAAGACGCGAAGACCTCTATGGCAAGGCGAAAGATCTCGCTACGAAACGCCATCTTGATAAGTGGCTTGATTTGTATGCGCGGGTGACGAAGAAAGAAGCGTGGAGGCGCTACACCGGAGGTTCTGGATATCCGACGTTAGGCACATTCTACAAGCATGTGAAAGATTTCGGCGGCGTGACTGAATACATGCGCTGGTGCTTTTCGAACCACTTCGAGGAGGCACTCAAAGCGCTGGCGGTCAAAGACGACGACGTCGAAGCCCTGTTGGCCGAGAGGGAGCACTAATAACCCCCAGCGATCACGCGCGGCGTTCCGGCGAGAAGTTGCGCAGACTGAAGGGTAATAGCATTTATGTCCGATCAGAAGCCAAGACTCGATCATCTACTCTGGGCGGCCGGCGGGTTGCTCGCCGGCGCGTGGTGGGTTAAGAACGAGCACAACGAGGCGGCCAAGAGCCGCGCCGAAAAGGACGATCAGGAAGCGGTCGAAGAGGTCTGCAGCGCGATCGGCCCTATCTTGGATGATTGGGAGCCCGAGAACTATGAGACCGAAGCTGAATACGTCGAAGATCTGTTTAATTATTTCGTTCAAGAAACGGACGACGATTTCAATCTCGAGATGTCTCCGAGCACGCGAGAAGGAAGGCCAGACATCCTCATCGATGACGTTCTTGCCATTGAGGTGAAATGCGATCTCACGAAAGCCGAGCGTGACCGGCTGATTGGTCAGACTGCGGCCTACTCTCGCGAGTGGGTAACTTGGATCGTTCTGATCGATACGTTACAGAGTCGTGTCGGCGCGGTTGAGAAACTTCTTGCTGACAAGGGGCTTGCGCATATTTTAGTTTTTGCGTTCTCATAGCGCCCACCGTTGGTCCAAAGGTATAACAATGCTTGTCTTGCCTCACGCTCGTTGGCCGGTTTTGAAATGATCCTCGTTGGCCGGTTTCGAAGTGACCTCCGAGGACTTTCCTAGCGCAGTTGAAACAAACTGAAGACGGTGCTGTTCACAGCTCCCATAAGATCTAAGGGCGCCAATGTGTGACGCCGTACCGTGACCAGTGTTTGACGCCCAACCATACACTGGGTACACGGAAGCAAGATCGTACATGATCCTGTCTCTCCTAACCTTCGCAACGATACCAGCAGCCATTACTGCTGGTATGTAGGTATCCGCCCTAACGACACATCCGGTTCTTCGCGCTTTGGCACCGAGATTGGGAAGATTCCAGCGGCCATCGATGATGTATTCGTCCGCCGCAATTTTTGAGATCAGTCGCCGAAAAGCTTCGATGTTTGCCCAATTAATACCGCAGTTATTGATGTCTGTAACTGACATCACTTCGATCTTGATAGCGTTACTGAGCTTGAGAACGGCGTCGTAACATGCAAGCCGCTGGCGACTAGTCAACTGCTTCGAATCGCGGGCACGCACTGGCGGAATTGCATCTTCAAACCGGAATTGCTTTGGCATCACGACAGCTGCAACAACTAGCGGGCCAGCCAGGGCTCCACGACCTGCTTCGTCCAAACCGCACACTCGCTCAACCATCATCGTTGCTCCTCACTACGCCGGATACAGAACCCTTGTGGTAATGAGATATCGCTCTAAGCTCGATACATAAACACGAGCCGCTGCGAGTTGACTCAATAAGAATGCCAGTCCGTTAGTCGATGCAATCTGGTTCGACTGCAGATCACAAAGAAAAGTGATCAGACGCCTAAGGTCGAGAATCGCAGCGCGCTCAGAAGTAGCTCCCGATAGCAACTCAACAAGCTCTGCTGTCTCCCGACCTTGCCACTGGGCGCATGCGCCCCTGCGAGCGTCGGCTTCACGAGTTACTGACATCGTGTTCGCCCAGCTTGTGTACATCTTCCGAAGCCGAGCCAGCCGGTGCCGAAGCTCATTATTAGAGCTGCGCCATTGCAATGAATGCATAAGTCTCGCTTTCACGAACAGATAAGTGACTTCCGGGTCGACCATCGCTTCCGTAGTATAGCCATGAGCAGATACTTCCGCCTCAACAGCGGCACGACCGCCCGCCTCGCCCACTTGCCAATTCAGAACTGGACCAAACCACAACTCAGCTTCACGCGCTGCCCCGTCCAGTTCATCGGGCACGTGAATAACATTGAACACTCTACACGTCGCCGAGGCCGCCGCCCGAATTGTCCCCGGTACTAAGTCGCGCGGCACCGCCGATCCCTTCAACTTGTGAAGCATTGCTTGAGCTGTGGCCTCGCACGGCAAGTCATTCGAGTGCCTAAGGACCAAGCCGATCACAGGCCCGAACGCGTATGCTTCTCTGTTGTGGGACCAATTATCAAGCCGCCAAACGAAGGACTGCGCATACATACACGCATAAATGTCATCAGTTAAGGCACCAATCAGAAACCCATGCACGGTAAACCCACAGCGTTGGAGAATCGCGAGCACACTTGAGACGGTACCACGAAGAACGACATCAGGCTTCAAGAGTGCATATGCATCGTTCGCGTCAAGTTTCATTAAACGCACCCGCAGGATGTAACAGTAGGCACACGTGACGGACTCAAAGATCAGATTTCCACAATCGGCAGACTGGGACAATTTCGGGTTGTGCTGCACACGAAGACCCACCCATTACTATATGCTCGGCCGGGCACCCCCCCAGGCAAATGCGCTCAACTTTACAATTGCCACAGCTGTGATCGGACAACGTAGACGTGAAAAGATCAAACTCATTCTCGGCCTTATTCAGTACAATGCGTCCGTCAACCATCGAAGCGAAATTAAGGGTAGTATCAAATAAGTATGAGCACACGTATGCGCGACCGTCTGGGAAGATCGAAATGCGATCAAGAGTACGACCTACACACCCGCGAAAGCCTTCCTGAGCGAACTGCTCTACCCTCTCCCTGCGCGCGTACGTTGGTTGATACCAAATTTGCGGTTTGTAGCGATCTCGAAGGTGTTCAAGTTGCTCATAAAAGGAAACCCACTCTAAGGGGCTAACTAACCATTTGTCGTTCGCTGTTCCCAAGCCGATGCCAGAGAAGACGTGATACTTGACGAGGCCGACACCTGCTTGCTCTGCCATTGGCAAGAGCTTTAGACACTCCTCCATATTGACCCTGTTGACCGTACAAATGATTCTCGTGTCGAACCCCCGTTGGCACAGATCAGTGGTCGTAGCCCAGGCCTGATCGAATGTGCCCTTGCCGCGGATAACATCGTGCGTGGCCGGGGACGCTCCATCAAGGCTGACCTGGACATACGCGAAGTCCTTTGGAGTTACTCTACGCAGTCTCTTCTTGGCTGTGAGGAGGCCATTCGTGTTAAGGATAACCTTTTCATATCCGAGGGCATTAGCCACCCGAACAATTTCTACGAACGCTGGATGCAACGTTGGTTCGCCGCCCAGAATGCTTAACTTGCTCCCACCCATCTTGCGCCAGACTGTCATATTGCGCACGACGTCTGAAAAGGGCATCACTCGGCCGACTTCAAGCCTGTCCCCCATGTAGCAGTGCCCGCATCTAAGCTGGCATTTATCGGTGATATACAGATATACATTGCGAAAACGGCCGTAGGAAACTCGCTCAATAGATTCTGGCACGCGCGCAAATCCGTAGGCATCGGGTTGCTCGTCTGTGGGCTGCTGTCCAAGTATTGGGAGCTGCATACGGCGCCTTAAGCCTCTAGGATGCTAAGTTCTGCAAGCTTCGCCTCCAAGAACTTGAAGCGATCGAGTGACATGGCTTTTGCCGTCCTTTCCTCCTTGCTCTCATTGGCGGAGCCATATTGCCACCAAGCTGTTTTCTCGACGCGATCCATGACGACAAAACGATCCTTCATTGACGGACCTCTGATCACGAGCGATACCGTGTAAGGCTGGGCGACAACTGAGTGGATCATACTGTGATGAAGAGTGTAGGACATTCCCGTCTGTTCGTTGCGAATCATTACAGGTGTCAGCGATGCAACGTCCACCTCGGTTGTTAGATTGTCATCGCAGCCATAAAGCGAGTGTCGGTATTGACCACAAAGAATGAGGCTGGAATAGGACCAGCGATGGTTGTGGGGCCTATCAAAGTATCCCGGCAGAAAGACATGGAGGCGCAGACGGAATTGTGGACAACGATAAAGGACTATTTTGTCCAATAAATCATAGTGTTCACAAAGAGTGAAGAGAGATTGGTCGTGCGCTGCTGACGCGAAGAGGTCGCCGATCATGGCCGGTTGTTTGGCCAAAGATCGCAGGGCAACCTCCGCGAGCGGGGAGATATCGTCAATTGCCGCCCAGTTCGCATCTCTCAGGGGAGCTAGCAAGTTATCGATTGCGGTCAAATACTTCGGATTGGTCGGGAGTAATATTGCGCCTGCCGGATTCTCTTTGTTATTAGTCATGGAATCCCACCCTGTACCGTTGGTATTTCCCAGTAGCAGACAGATGGCCTCGGTGGACCTTGGTTTTCACGTATGGCGGAACACGGTCAATTATGTATTCGCGAATGGAAGTCAGGAGATCAGCAGAGTGTGAGTCTGAGCGCGGTTCAACGGTGACTGCAACTTCGTCTGTGTCCGTTTGAGTAATTTGATACTCTTCTAACGGGAAAAGTTTTAGTAGCTCGTTAAAGATTGTCGGCGAGAAAGGAGGGCCTGACGAAAATTGGAAACATGGGACATATCTCCCGACAATACTGGTCAGTGTACGGCCGGGGATGCCACAGGTACATGAAGATTGCCCAAGTTGCGCTCGATCCCCGGTTCGATACCTTATTAGGGGCATTGCGTCATTGTCGATGCCAGAGATGACCAATTCGCCTACCGCTCCTTCTTCCGCGGGAGTGTTGTTGGCTGACAGGACTTCTGCGAGGACCGTCGTTTCGTCCACGTGTAGGCTGCCTCTTTGACATTCCCACGCTACCAGTCCAAATTCCGACAGGCCATAGGCATTGACGAGACGCGCGTTCAGGGCCTCACGGAGGAGAATTCGGCGAGTATCATCAAGAGCGCTTCCGCTGCTGACCACGTAGCGTGGGGGCGCGGTTTGAAAATATCGGCGACAAGCGATATTCTGGGCCATGATTACAAGAAGTTCGGGGCGACTCGTAATTACGACTGGCCGGATGTGATCAAGAAAGCTGGCCGCCGCCGCGAAGGTTTCGGGCGCTAAGGAATTTACCAAAATCTGCACGGATAGTTCACCCTCTGGTGTCGGAGAGCTAACTACCCGTTCGCCGTTGCTTTGTGTATCTGTTATGTGAACACACCAGACTGATCGTTCACGCCAGCACACTGAGTCACCAAGTGACGCGACGATTTTTCTAACTGAGAGGTACAACTGCGTGAAGTAGAAATGGGGACTATAAACAATCGTAACAGGGGGGCCTGTTGTCCCGGATGTCGTTTTGGACCAAGTGGCGCCGGCTGAACAGCACGCCAAGAAGTCCGGCGCTCTTGCTAGGAGGTCGCCCTTGTCGATCAACGGCAGGTCGAGAAATGCCCTAACACTGACCAAGTGTCTATAGGCTTTGATCGTGTACGCGAGGTTGTTGCGAACGCAATCCAATACGGAATCCTCCGTCAGCCGGTGCGCAATGTTACCCTCAAGGTATTCTGAAAACTCGTCCCAGCGCTGCTGCAAGAGGGAGGCGAACGGTCGCGAAACGAGATGTTCCTCTAAGCCAAATGTTAGCGTTGGGTAGGCGGACAGAAGATCGGCAATGGAGAGCGATGACATAGCCATATTGGCGTCGCGAGGCCATCTCCTGTGCGTCTATGAAAGTGCCGATGTCAGCTAGTCATTTTGGGAAACCGACCGACGGCCGACAACGGCTCTGCTAGACGGCAACCATCAAACGCCCAATTTTTAAGGACAGGCGAACGTCCTGCGGATTCACGTGATGTAGCGCGGTAACACCCAGCTGGGCCTCCGCTTCTTTTAGCGTGTCTGAAAGGCCAAGCTGTTCAAGTACTTTGGCGATATCCGCTTCGGTAGCACCAGTTGTCTTCGACAGGTGTGAAACGATCTGGGCCTGATGGGCCGTTGTCAAGTCACTCATGAGTTGCTCCCCTCGTGTTGAATTTGCTCTAGGAGACGGTCGCTGGCGAGAAGAAAACATTGGGTTTCCTCCCGGAACCTCTGCATCCGACATGCTTATACGAAAAAAAACAGTAACACAATGATACCGCCATAGCAATCTCCATTCGAGGAAACTCAACGTGTATCTTGCCGTCCATCGGTGCCCCGGTACGGTTCTTATGTTGAGCTCATGCGATCCCGCACACATCAGCGGATGAAGTTCGCCTCGCTCATGAGTGCGAATCCCAACCGAATGTGGCAAAGAAGTGCCCACTGCGGTACTGCTCCAACGCTGCTCGGGCATAGGGGACCATATTGTCCGGCAAGTCAGCCACGCTGTACCATTCCAGGGCTGAGCATTTGTCGGGTTCCAAGTTGCAGGGCTCTCCTTGCCACTCCGTGGCCTCAAAAAACACTGCAATCCGGCCCTCGCCTGAGAATTGATGGAGCAGCAAGACAAAGTGCAAGTTCTTGGCGGCTATGATTACGCCAAGCTCTTCGGCCGCTTCTCGAATCGCGCCACTGATCAATGTCTCATCTTTTTCCAGGTGGCCTGCGGGAAGGTGAAATGACCCGTCTTGAAAGCCGGTGTTTTGGCGCTTGCCAAGAAGAACAGCATCTTCCTTCATTAAGATGATGTGAAGATCAACAATCGATCGGTATCGATCAGTCGCCATGGTCTTGGAATTGTAGCCCGACGTTTTGCCCGGTGTCAACCTCTCCGCGGGGCGAGCCTTGTTCAATGCAAGATAAGCAGGAGGGTAGGGTTTGCGGCAAACGAGTCGAACGCGGAAGTCCTGTGCTTGCCGTGAGATTAACGGAAACGACACGGACGGCTGCATCAGGTTTGCGCCCCCATAACGCAAGAGCTAGCATCAACTCGCCGCTGCGGAACAACCCGCGCTTGACCTTGACGGGTTTCTCTATCGGCGTATCATAAAGGACGTTATGATACGTCAATCAATGAGCAGGAGAGAGGTTAGGAAACGGCTTCTCCCGAACACATCCAACCGGCCATGCGCGGCGAACTGACGAATATTCCGCCTCGGGATCTCGGTCGCGCCGGCTTCGACGCGTTGCCGGCGATCATCACGCGCGCCGGCGAACGCGCATCTTGGCGGTTCCTCGAATTCTTCACGGCGACGATTCGAAACAAAAACACCCGAGCGGCTTACGCTCAGGCGGTTGGACAATTCTTCGGATGGTGCGACCGTCACCGGATCACAATGCTCGATCAGCTCAACCCGGTGGTGATTGCTGCCTATATAGAGCAACTTCAGGGTGAGCGTTCCGCTCCGACCGTGAAACAACACCTCGCGGCCATCCGCATGCTCTTCGACTGGCTCGTCACCGGCCAGGTAATCCCGATGAATCCGGCGAGCTCCGTTCGCGGACCAAAATACGTCGTGAAGCGCGGAAAGACGCCGGTCTTGAAAGCGGACCAGGCGCGGCAACTTCTGGATTCCATCAAGACGGATACAGTCGTCGGTCTCCGTGATCGCGCACTCCTCGGGCTCATGTGCTACACGTTCGCACGCGTCTCGGCGATGGTTCACATGCGTGTCGAGGATTATTACCAGAACGGAAAGCGATGGTGGATCAGGCTGCACGAGAAAGGCGGCAAGCGCCACGAGGTACCCGCGCACCACAATGCGGAGGCATACCTCGATGCGTATCTGCAGGCGACCGGCATCGCGGACGAACCGAAGAGCCCGCTCTTCCGGAGCGTCGATAAGCACCGCAAGATCACGCCGAACCCGATGGCGCGCACGGACGTCCTCCGGATGATCAAGCGTCGGGCACTCGAAGCCGGACTCCCCTCCTCTACGTGCTGCCACACCTTCCGCGCTACTGGCATTACGGCGTATTTGGAAAACGGTGGGACGATCGAGAACGCGCAAGCGATCGCTGCGCATGAGTCGCCACGGACGACGAAACTCTACGACCGCACGAGCGATGAGATCACGCTCGACGAGGTCGAGCGGATCGCCATCTGACGGCCGACGTGCCGGGTTGTGAACTCATGCCCAACCGCTTGCTGCAGTATATTGAGCACCCTACGGATCAGTCCCTGGAAAGTTTGGCTACCCGTGTGATCGCGGGTGGGTTTCCCGGGGTATTACTCCACGCGCTGCGAAGGAATTGAGCGTTGGCGATGCTGCAATTCTCCAAACCACATTTTCATCAGCGTATGGTAGTCTCAATTGCTTGGTCGGCGCGAAATGAACCCGATCGTTATTGCGGCGATTATTAACGCAGCTGGCTTGATCGTCGTTGCGGTGATCAATGCGGTTATCAGTATCCTCCAGACGCGGCGGTCCGAGAAGGAGCACGTTCTCCTAGATGGCGGGAGAACACCGCCTGGAACCGTCCGGAGTCATGGGCCTGGGCGATCACGCGCAGCATCCCCAAATTCGGCCGGTGGCAAACTCCGGGCCGTGAACCTCGCTTTCGGTGTAGTGTTTCTTTTCGGATTGCTCGGGGCCGGATTCGTCTGGACGCACCAACGGTTCGTCGGCGATGCATCTCCGCGCATCAGCATCACCACAGTGCCTCTTGCAGGCAGCAGTGAACGCGATCGTATCGAGGCAATCGGGGGCACCGTGTCGGGGGCTGTGCCGGCCGACGCCCGCGTTGTAGTTTACGCAAACACCGGGGGGCAGTGGTATGTCCAACCCGACACACGGTTTCCCTTCACTTTGATAGCGGACCATGCGTGGGTGACCTCCACGCGACCCGGAGCGCAGTACGCCGCGCTCCTAGTGAGGACTGGGTTCACTGCACCACCGGTCGCGCCCGCGCTCCCGGTTGACGCGAATGTGCTCTCGGTCGCGCATGTTATAGGCCGGTAGGGACTTCCATCTTTTGTAAGAGAGGATTTCTGAACAATGACATCTAAGTTGCAGATCGCGAGTGTTACTGCCGTGCTCCTCGTATGCATACCCGTCTGGAGCCAGCAAAAGAATCAAGGAATTCATACGCAAACGGCAAGTATCGTCATCACTACCGTTCCACCGGCTGACGCCGGGGGGAGCCCAACAATCACACGTCCTATCGCTGGCACCACGAGACGGGGGGGACAGTCTTTGTGCCGGGTCGTGGTCTTCGCGCACACGGACGCTTGGTACGTCCAGCCTGCCACCGACCACCCATTCACGGAGATCGGAGATGACGGTAAGTGGAACACGAGCACGCACCCCGGTGACCACTACGCAGCCCTGCTCGTCTGTGGCGCCTATGATCCGGCTGCAAAAACGGACTCACTGCCCGCCAAACGGGTGCCAGTAGTAGCGATTGACATTAAACCGAAACTGTAAGGATACCGTCGGGAGAAGCACGGAGGGTGTTCCCTCTCTCCTGCTTCTTGAAAACCCTGCTCGTTTTCGCGGTAAGAAAAAACCCCTGCCAAGCGGCAGAGGTTTGGTCCAAAGAGAACCGAATCACGATACGGAGGCCAGAAACCCCGCGAGCTTGGCGCTCGCCTTGTACTGCGGAATGGGATCGAGTTCCTTGAACGCCGACGTGAAGGCGTTGGACAAGCTCCACATCGTGCGGGAGGCAAACTCCCCGCCATAGTGGAACGCGCCGTTGAAATAGTACTCGTGGACGACGCGGTCAAGATGGCGGGGGGCTTCGAGTTCCCCTTCGACAAACGCGCGGTAGATGATCATCTTCGCGCTGACGTCGGAGAGCTGGCTGCCCTGCCACGTCTCGACAGCTTTCACCATCGGCTCGAAGCTGCGCTGCATGTCATCGACGCCGACCGAGAGGGCGCGTTGGAGCGAGAAGTTCTTCGTGTGCTTCGCGAGGACCGGCTCGAAGTCGCCGTGGAATGCGAGGTTTTCGCACACGAAGACGCGGTAGCCGACAGTGATGGCCAGGCGGAAACTCTTGTCATGCGAGTTCCGGAGGCCGAGCGCGAAGCGTGCCCCGTGCATTCCTTGGTCGAGTTCCATCACGCCGAACATCTTCATGCCGTCTTTCGACACGGCGTATTCCTCTTTCGAGATGCCGATATGCCGGAATCCGAGTGTTTCGACGAGGGCGTTCACGACCTCGACGTGGGGTATAGGTCTGTGGGTTGCCGTCCCCGCCGGGGTCGGAACCAAAGCGAGTTCGTTGCGGTCAAGCTTCCGGTTGTCGTACGAAAGCAGAGTTGTCGTTAGTGCGTCCATGAGACTTCCTTATCGTGTGGGTTGTGAGGGTGCAAGATCCGCGGACGGATGTCCGGCGGAAAGAACGGTGGGGATCTGCTGTAGAGAATACCCGCCGGTATGCACCTCGTCAAGACTGCGGCGCCGCAGAGGACAACCGTGCAGAGTTTCCCGGCGAGTGCCGGCGGAGCGTCCGGCAGACATACTGGCACAGAAGGTCGCTAATCGTGCTCGTGGTCCGTCTTGAGGAGCGCTTCAAGGCGCTTCAGCATCTCTGATCCCGGCGTATCGAGGACGCCAGCCAGACGCATGATGGTCCGCAAGGAGGGGCTTTTCTTTCCTCGTTCCAACTGCCCGATATAGGTCGGATGGTACTCGCTCGCGAACGCGAGCGATTCCTGAGTGAGGCCGTGCGCGAGGCGGAGTTCACGGAGAACTTGGCCGAAGATCGTCTCAACGCTCGGTGGTGCCGTCCGTGGGTTGCGACGCCGTTGCATCTACAACCTGATGCTGATACGATACAGACTATAGTACCAGAGACTATAGTACAGATCGCAGGTAAGAAAGGAGGTCCCCATGCAGCACGGCAATGGCCGCACTGGTGGCGGTGGCGGCGGGGGTGGATGATCTCACGTCGTCCCGCAGTATGGGACGCGTGCCTACCTTGCCATCGCCAGAGCACTGAGCGAGTCACCTGACTTACGTTGCGGTGGCTCGCTTCCCCACCATGGATTCCACGCGAGAGACAATCACCTTTTGGCTTACGGCGCTCGGAACGATCCCGAGCGTCCTTGGTCTAGTGCAGGCACATACGTGGTTGATCGGCTTCGGAGCGCTGCTCTTTGTCGTTTCCCTCGGATTGTTTTTGTACGCGCTGCAGGAGCGTGAGCAAATCTTATCGGCAACAGTTCGCGTCGGTGAACGCAGCATAGACTCGCTGAACATCGCCAGTCTCCTCAGGCATCTCAACCGGAGCCTGGTCATCCAGGAAGCCAACCACTGCGCAGAAATAGAAGGCGAGCATCTCACGATCACGTGGCAATATGCGGGCTACTGCCGCGCGGCGCGGGAGGGAGCCCTTGAGTTCAGCATCGATACCGACAATAACATTCCATTTGATTCGCTCGGTTGCCGAGCGTACGACCTCAGGCACGATCCGGATCGTCAGCACCCCATCCGGCCGGTCCTGGTCGGTCCGGACGGTATTTCAAAGAAGATCGCAGTCCCCTTCCTCGAACCGCTCGCCGTGGAAGAGCCCTTCAATGTGCTGCTCTCCTGCGACTTACCGGGGTGCATGAAAGACGGTTTTGAATACTACACGTCAACGTTATCATTCGCCCAACAACGGGTCCCTCATGTGACGACGCACATCATCTTCCATGGTTCCCGCCCACAATGGCTTCGTGCTTACGATTGCGACGGTAAGGGTAACATCCACCTTCTAAAAGACATGCGGCCTGCGCGGGAAACGTCCGATCTCACCGAGTACCAGGACGTAGCACACGACGTGCCAGCCCGTTCGGCGCGCCTTTACGTATTTCAACGCCGCCTCGCATTGCAACGACCTAACGAGCAATCGACAGCCAAAGCTGCGTAATAGGGAGCAAGCGTCACAAAATGGCTGAGAGATGTGTGCCTTTCGAGTCACCGACACAGCGGCGTACTTAGCTGAGGGCAACGCGCCGCAGAGCAGCGATGCAATCGCCCGAGCGGCGAAGCTCTACGGCAGCTCCTGGGGGAGAAAACCACGCGCGATGATGTCAAGCTGAAGCTTCCTCAGAAACCGCGCTGTGGCCCTACTGTCAATTGACGTCGGCAGGTGTTCAGTGTAGTCCGTTCAGTCCCAGAACAAACCTTCCTCCAACGCATCAGGGATCGCCCATTCCCTCCGCTGCAAGAATTCTTCAAACACACCCGCGATGAACTCTTTGACGCCATGACCCTCCAATAGCACTGCCGGTGCGCTGAGGGTCACGTTATAGTCAGTGTCAGCTGACTTCACTGTCAACTCAATCTCTTTGTGAATCGGCACTCCGTCCGTTTGAAGCCTAAGTCCATTTCTCGATAGTCCGCGCTTGTGGTTACGTAATTCCTGATCGCTGATCCCAGGAATCCACGACAACGTAAGAAACACAAGAGGAGTCTTCTTGACTGCCGCAATCACATCTTCGACGCCTCCTCGCGCGCTGGGCCTGCACTCATTGAGCGCTAGAGCAACCCTGCTCAAGGCGTCACGAAACTTCCCGTCACGGTCTTCCTTTGCCTGTAGACGTTTCCATAACTGCCTTTCTAGTAACATCTTCTTGCGGAAACTTCCGCCGTATAAAAACTGCAACCAATACAAATCATCTTCGCGAGTGTATGGATAGCACACGTCCCCCGGACCGGGATCTCCCCGCAAGGCGCTGCCGTCGCTCTGCACAAATACTGGTTCAATAATTCGTGCATTGAACTTCTCGATGATAGCTCTATATTGACCCTGATTGAAGATGTTAAGTACCCTGCCTCGTACGTGCGCGCGAATGTTGTCCATCTCCTCGCGAACGATCGATTCAAGCTCGTGATCGAGGACTCGATATCTCTCGGTCAGTGCATAAAAATTTTCCCGCTTAAGGCTGCCCTTACACACCACTTCGAATGGTCGATTAGCCCGTAAATCTTGCATAATCGCATAGGGAATTATATGACATTCTTTGGACGTCACTTCTGTTAGGAAGTGAAACAAACCATCGTCAGTTAAATACGCAAATTGCTCGGCAAGTTGCCTATAGGCTTGCGCTAGCTCCCCACTGCCACTCAGCACACCCTCGCCTTCGAGCACGTAGTAGATAGCGTGAGCAAGCATTTCATCGGCAACGATTTTCAGTGGATGCTCATAGAATTTCGTATAGAACTTCACCCGTAAGTCGAGAAGGTCCGTAATTGTGCCCTCATGTACCGCGTCATAGTAAAGATGTTTCTCGCCTCGAGGTTCCTCAATCACGGACACGGACTCGATCAAATCCTCAATTTCGGCCTTTTTGTCGTCAAGGCTACCCTCCATGAGGTGGATGTGATCGCGCCAGATGTAGTCAAGCCGATCTGCATCGAGGTCACTGTCGACAATCTCCGCCATAAAGTTCTTCGTCATGGAGTCGCCAGTCACGAACTGTTCGATGTATTCGAATATTGCCTGGCATTCGCTCTCATCCTTGCCTATCTTCGCGCTCAACACAGCGTCCCAGAGAAAACCCTTCTTTTGGGTCGCCTCTTCTATGTGGAATAGAAGTAAATGTTTGTCAATGCGCTCCTCCACTCTGGCGCCCCAGATGACGTCTTTGATGAGATCCATGGTATGTCCCATCGGCCCATGAAAGGAATCGTGTATAAACGCATAAAGCAGTATTGCTTTACTCTCAACGACGCCGCATTCATCGCCGAGTGCCTTAACAAATCTGCTTGCTATGTCGAGAGTCCCGAGAGAATGGGAGAGTCGATTATGGGTTCCGTCGAGGTTGACCGACAAGCTAGTTGTAGAGAGTTGGCGGATCCAGTTGAGACGATAAAACTGTGGCAAAGCTGCGAGCTTGCGTATCTTATGGAGAATGGGATTGCGTTCGTCGCCGCGGAGCAGGCTCCTGTAGCAAATGGCGCGCTCGTCAGCCTTAAGGGCTAACCCCGATTGCTTAATTGCAACCACGCCATTTGAGGTTGCTAGACATGGGGGGCCAAACCACGGCAGGTTATACCGCTCGATTAGCGAAACCAGACTTGCTGGGTCCGCCTCTGCGCGAGATGCTGTTTGGTATCGTTTAAGCACCCCTTTGATATCACTCATGGTTACCTCGTGATGTAATCTTTACTGAAGTTTAGTATGTCGGCGTAACATCGTGGGGCCGACTCTAAGAATCAATTCTGCCAGCCTTCTAGCGGACGCTTGGCGAAAATACCCAGAGAGGAGCGACTCCAGCTTCTCTCTGGCCCCGCTTGAACAAAAATCGACGAGTCGGGTGCGGTCTTCACCGCTGAGAATAGATAGTCGGCGTATTTGGAAATAGGGAGTAAGAAAGTAAAACAGGCGAAAGGTCGCTAGTAGAATGATGAGGCCTCCATTGACTTGTCGGAGACCAGGAATGTTTGACCAAACCCTTAAGTCGACTAGAAATACGACGAAAGCAAGATAGAGGATTTCCTGGAGGGCATGGATTACGTCTGGGTCCATCGCCGCCAGCCGGTCGGCGACGTCGTCAGCCCACCGTAGGCTGCGCATCGGTTGGGGAATCGAACAAAAGTGCGGTGTAAATACCCAAAGCGGTCAAACGAACGTGCGGATTTTCTGGGCGGAAAACTACAAGCCGGTGGCGCTCCAAGTACTCTATGTCTCGTTGGACGGACATTGGTATCCTTCGACTCGCGTCCGAAGGATGAACATCCACCTCTGGCAAGGTGCCCACTAGGTCCTCTACACTTATCCAGTATTCAAAATCGCGGACTTGCTCGGTAAGCATCGAGCGCAACAGTACATCCGAAGATGTGGTGGTGGGGATCGGCATTGGGGGCTTCCTTCTGACTGAGTCCTCTCGTGGGCTCATCGACACTTCGTGGCGGCAGCAACTGGGTCAATACTCTTTCGAGTCTCGCCCGGTGCAGGAGGTGAAACTGCCATGGTCCTGCCAAAACGGCAACTGTGGGGATTGTATGTCATTCGCCAAGGATTCGCCAGCCTTTTCTTTCATTCTCCCATGAAAACCCTGCCCTGACCAGCAACGGGACCGTGTGGTGCGAATTGGTGGTGTGGATTGGCCTCATGGGGAGGCACCAGTGGGCAGCCGCAAGTTACGCTCGCCGGGGACCAAGGAGGGGTCCCCAGCGAGTTTGGTCCGTTATGCCCAGACAATTAGGCAGACCGCAAGGAAGAGCGCCCATGCAGCAACCAGTCCGGCGACTGAGCTGTTTAGGCTTCGATCGCCCAGCGTGCAGTACGATGTGTGTCCAAACGCTAGGCTGACCAGGAAGAGCGCAAGAATGATGAACCAACGCATAGTGCCTCCTCGAGCTTGGCTGCCAACGCGGGAGATGTCTCCTGCGCTGGCGCCAGGCCCGATGTGGCAAACGGGAGTTCACGCGCCGGTGAAGTGCTGACTGAATCTAAACATGCTCACCTGGTTTGTCAAGATGGGCCACCCGTCCGATCACGGCAGTCCTTTGAGAGAGCGCGGCCTGCTCTGATCTCGTCCCGGCTGCTCTCTAACGCGCGGGCCGATACCATGCCATCGGGACGGGCTCGGAGGGTGTTCCCTCTCCCCTGCTTGGTTGCGGAACACGTTGACCGGTTCCGTCGCGGCGACTCTTCGCCGCCGGAGGCGGCAGGAACGGGTGGCCTGTTTCATTCAAACAGGAAATGATAAATCATGCAAAGCAATGGCTTATGCCGTACCGGAAACTGGCGAGAACGCCGGGAGCAATGCTTCGAGCGAGAGCTTTTCTAGCGGGAGAAAGTGGTACCAACGCTGTGCGCCGCCGGGGATCGCGGGACGCATGGCCGTCGCCAGATTCTCCGCCCGCGCGGCCGTCTGCGTCAAGACGAGCACCTGGAACAGTTTCATGCCGGGGTACTTCTCGCGGTGGAGTCCTTGCTGAAAATAGTTCACGTACGCGCGGATCTTCGCCTCGATGCGGGCGTGGCTCATCGTTGATCGATCCGCTTCGAGGAAGAAGTACTGGGTTGCCTTCGCGGTGGTCTGCAAAATGTTCCGCAAGGCGAAGAAGGCGTCCGGGCGCACCGGCGCGCGTTCACTCACTCCGTTCACCTGAATAGTGACGCTGTCCCACAACGCCGGACCCTCTTGCCAGCGCACGACCTCCACGCCCGATCCACGAGTGACGAGAATCAGTCGGACGTGTGTGTCAACGACCAGTAGAAAATGGTTCAGCCAAATTTCCTTCAATTCAAAGTGGCGCGGGCGATGGCCGAGGATCTCGTCCGGCGCGAAGCCGGCTTCGATAAGAATCGGCAAGCCTTCGGATCCAACCACGTACAGATGTTTGCGTGGGCGCTGCGTTACGGTCGCGAGATAGCGGTTCGCGCAAAGCTTCACCAGGCGGCGTGCAAGCGCCTTTTCCGAGCGCCCGGTGAGGGCTTGGAGGTGGCCGATGTGCGCAAGGCGCAATGAGTAGACCCAATGAAGGATCTCTAGGTCGTCAGGGGTAAACTGGAACCCGTTCGTGCTTGGCATGTCGGTTTTGAATCAACCTGCTGGACAAATGTTGCCGATGGGCTCGATGAGAGCCCGTCGGACTGGTCCCTGGGCAGGTCCGTGAATACTAGCATTCCGTGAAGCAGTTGATAAGTCCGGAGTCGATCGGCCGGAGTAGAGCGTGCGGTTCGCGTCGCCCTCTCCGCAGGAGAGGGCGGATGTCAGCGGGATACCGCTCCGGTTCGCCGCCGTGGGCGGCGACAATTAGTTCCGCCACCGTCGCCCGAGCGGTCAGCGAAGCCGACGCGCGAGCCGCTAGGCCGAGTCGCGTCGGGGCGATAGCGCCGGCTGCCCCCCCTCCTTGTTCGTCCGCTCGGTCAGGGCGGCGAACCAAGCGATAGCGCAGTCGCAGATATGAGAAAGGAGGGGGGGCAGCCGGCGGTAGCCCGGCGACGGTGGCGAAGTAGTTTCGCTTGATAGAGCGGGCGTTCCAGCCGGTCGGCTGGCCCCGTGGGGTGTAGAAACGACTTCTACACTATTTTCTACACCCAACCTATGCCAGTTCAGACATCCCAATCACCGCCTTCTATTCTTCTAGGAGCGGATCTGGCCGTCGCGGTAGCACAGGGATCGCGCGCGCGCGGGGCGCGCCGGGGAAACAGGCAAAGTTTACTCGCGCACCGAGTACGGGCTCCTCGCCATAGTAGCTCTCCAAGTGGTAAAAAACACTCTCATAAGCGTCCGTGTGTAAAAAGCCCCACTTACCCGTTCCCGGCTTGTACGAGTCAACCGTCCCCAGTTGCCTTGGCGCGTCGGAATACGACGTCTCACCGCAAATCTGCACCAGAGCGTCTGCGGTCGGCCGCTTTGTTGGATCCATTTGCAGGCACATTTCAATAATGTTCCAGAGGGCGTCTCCAAGCGCGACAAACTGCGGCCGCATTTTCAGCATCTCAGGCTGCCCAGGAACCTTCCCCCGAATGATGTTCGCCATTGCACTCCAACCATTGCCGAATGGATACTCGCCGGATACTACCCTGTAAAGTATCGCACCAAGCGCCCAAATGTCGGCCGGCATCCCGGCGGTCTTTGGAGACTCGATCATCTCTGGGGCCATATAGGGCAATGCACCCATGGCAGTGCTCGATCGCGACATCGACGGTTCTCCGCCCTGTGCTGCTTCGGCGATCTCTTCCTCTGCCATCTTCGCAATACCAAAATCAGTAATTTTAACTATGCTGATATTTGGATCGTTAGCAACCATGACGTTGCTAGGTTTCATGTCGCGGTGCACTACACCAGCGTGGTGTGACGCGGCGAGGCCCTTGGAAAGGAGATGAGCAAGATGTGCGGCAAGATGGGGGTCAAGATAGTTATACTCGAACTTCAGTAGCCTACTAAGATCGACTCCCTCGACGAACTCCTCTACCAAATGCGCCCGTCCGTCAATTTCAAAATAATCCAGAGTCTTGGCGACATTAGGATGTACAATTTTTGCACTGACTCGGGCGCTCCGGGCAAATCTCTTCTCCGCTGATGGGTTCTTCGGTATCTTCAGCGCGACGTGTCGCCTAAAGTTCAGATCCTGTGCGCGGTATACCTCCTGCATACCGCCTTCAGCAACATACTCCTCAACACGGTAACGATCGATGAATACTTCTCCTGCTTGAGCCAGCATGGGGTCAGAGTATTACCTCCGGATGCGACAAGTCCATAGGCACGAAAATCCGCCGAGGGCCGAGAGGGGGCGCCCCAAGCGTGAAAACGCACGAGCCAGGCACGTCCATTCCGGGTACCACCACTGTGTTGTTTAGGTACACATCCCCGTTAACGGAATTGATCGTAAAACTGAGGCCATTATACGCAATTACGACTATATCAGAACCGACGCCCAGCTTGAGTGTCTTACCAGGTGTGTCAAGATTTACGCTCCTTCCGTTATAGCTGAATGTTGCCCTGTGTTTGCCATAGAGTAAATATTTCTCCAACGCTTCTCGAATCTCATGAATACGCGGGCGGATCTCTGGATCCACCGACAAGGAGCGGTCAAGGATTTCGACCAGATCGGGCGGCCATTCGAGCAAGACAGTCGAGAGCGTGGGCACGCGCTCATTTCGTTGCGGTGGCATTTCTGTTAGCGGATGCGGGAGGTTTGAATTGGAGACAAGGTACCACGTAGTTACCCCGAAAGCATAGACGTCCGCAGCAAACTCTAGTGGAATGGGTGGCGTTCCGTAAAATTCTGGTGCTAGAAATCCACGCGTTCCTCTGGCACGTACAGTTTCGGCGTCGCTTTCGATCTTCGACGCAATGCCGAAATCTAGTATCTTGAGCACACCCTCGGCATCGAAGCGGATGTTGGACGGTTTTATGTCGCGGTGTAGCCTTCCTCGGCCATGAATATCCGCTAGCCCGCTCGCGAGCTGCCACAATGTCAACTGATCGCCGCGAATGCCCCTCGACTTGTACGTCTCTAAGCTCTCTCCGCAAACAAACTCTTGGACGAGACCGGCCATATGACTTCTGCGCGCAAAGATGAGATCGTAAACCTCTGCAACATGAGGCGACCGCACGTCTAACATTGCGGCCAGTTCTGCGTTCACAGTTTCCGTATCTAGAATGTTCTTTATGACCTTTATGGCGACCTTTCGGTCCAGGAATTCGTCATGGCAGATATATACATATCCCTGACCACCGCTCAATCGGTCGCCTGCAAATTTATACCGAGGTGGTAAAGCGAATGGAAATGAGATCACTTGCCTTCATCTCCGTCCTTCGGTCGTTCCTGCGGAGTCTCGTTGGCATTCGCGTCGTTCAGGCCTGATGTTGTGACGCCCGAACTGGGTTGATCCGAGTCTTTTGTCGTTGAGTCAGAGCCCCGAAGCACTGTTGGCGGGACTCCTCTCGCATTTCGGGGTCCCGATGACAGGCCACTTTTCGATGTTTCAGTTATGTCTGGCTGTGGCAGCACAGATGGGGCGCCCGGTCCCCCAACCTGGGAGGCTGCAAATCCTGCCTTCTCCGAGATACCTTCAAGACGCTGACCGGAAAGCGATTGCTCGGGTTCGGGTATGTTGCTGGACTCACTCGCGGGATTTGCGGGCATTGCTTCCATTTCGCGATTGTCTTTGTTGTGAATCGACAGTCCGGTCGGTCTGGAGGCGACTCTGGCAGCGACCGGCGTCTGGCCCGCCTCATCCGTTGAAATCTCCATCCTAAGTTCGCGCTGGACGGGCGCTGAGCTACGTCCAGTAGTATCGGTGGTTGGCGAGTTGTCTTGATTATTCTTTCGCTTCGGGCCAACGTGTTGTGTGTCTTTCCGCGCTTTACGATCCGTGTGCGCCTTCGCGCCCCGTTGGGGAGCTGGAGCGCGCGTGCCGTAGATCGGTTCTGGCGCGAGCACACGACTCTTCTCAGCCACACATGGCACTACGACCTCGAGTTTTCCGTAACTGTCCCAGATTTCAAGACGCGAGGGCTGACCGACTTGCCCTGGACGGCTTCCGATGAAGGCGCGGGTTGGAGCGTAGCCGATGGTTGCGTTGTCGCGCCCCCCACACCAGCGCGCAACTTGAAGAAGGCGAGAGATGCTCTGTGACGGCTCTCCAGATGATTGAGCGACGAGGTCGAAGGTCGGCGAGGGCATAGCATACGCGCCGTCCGTGGCGATCAACAACCCGATCACTTTCACTTCGTCAATGGTGTACAACCGCGGGTCCATATCGCCGCCCATTCCGACGAATTGAGCAAGTCTGCCCGCATACTCGTCTAGCACGGCCGTTTTTAGATCCGGTCCACGTAGGCGCTTTAGTTCTGCGACGAGCGTGTCGTCAAAGCTGAGCTGCGTGAGCCGTGGAGGCTCCTTTTCATAGGAGTACACTCGCGTATCGCCAACCGTCGCAATCGAGACTCGATCCATCGAGCCGATCACAGCGGCAATGGTAGTTCCGCCGTCTCCACGGAGCGCCTTGAACACTGCCTCGTTAGCCTTGGAAATGCCCGCCCGCAGCTTTTCTCGGGGATCGATGGTGCGTAAATCAATGCAAGACTCAAGCAGAGCGACAATTGCGATCTCGGCACATTCGGAACCGCTTTTCATCCCTCCCATCCCGTCGCATGCGGCGAGGAGTGTAAAGCCAAACGGATATCCGGTAAACCGCGCGATCACAGCACGATCCTGATTTTCGGTTCTGACCTCACCAATGGTGCTGCCAATCACTGCTGGAACCTCGCCGATGTCGCTGACGGAGGTGGCTTTCTTCGGCCGCTGAAGCCACTCTTTCAGCGTTCGCCCGAATTGGGTTGAATAGGCGCTCAATACTTCGTCCTCACCCCTCATATTATCGTCAGTGCCACGTGGGCACACCGTGCGGAAGTCCAATTCGAAGCCTGCTTCGGAATGCTGTCACCATTCCTATACCGCGCGCCCGCTAACTGGCCCACCGACCGTATTCAAATGTCCTGAATGGAAGTTCAAGACGGCCGGGCAGCTTGCATCAGGACGCCGGCAATCTGCACTTGGTCAAGCCGGTCTCGAACGTCTTTCGCTGGTGCGAGATAGCGCATCGTCGTTTCGAGAGACCGGTGCCCAAGCCAGTGCTGTACGGTACGCACGTCGAAGCCGGCGCGGAGCATTCGCGTGGCGTACGTCGAGCGGAACTTCCGCAGATCGAACGATCCGGAGTCGAGCTTCGCGCGGTCGGCGATGGCCTTGCACTTGTCGAGCATGTGATACTCGCGGTTCCCTGCCGGTGATGGGAAGACAAAGCGGGCGGGTCCTTTGTGCGGGTGCGCCTTGAGCAACGCTATGAGCTGCTGCGGCACCGGTACTTCGCGTTCTTCCCACCGTTTCGGAGAGAAACCGAGTTCTGGCTTGGCCGTCACCCGGATCGTGTTCAGCGTAAGGCTGATGTCGCTCCACGCGAGATGCACCACTTCCATCTCCCGAAAACCCGTGAGGAGAAACGTAGTGAAGAGTGTCCGCTCGATCGGTGTGCAGGCAGCAAAGAAGCCCGTCAGTTCGTCATCCGTGTACTCGCGCGGGAGGCTCCGCACCGGCTCCGGCAGTTCCATGCCGCGCATCATTCCCCCGCGTCCCTGCTTTTTCATGAACTGAGCCACAATGACCATGTTGTGGATCAGGCTGTTGTTGTCGAGCTTGTGCTTCTTCTTGAGGTGCAGCATGAAGTCGTTCAGATCGTCGCTCGCGATGCTGTCGACGGTTCCGCGGCCGGAGAAGAACTCCAGGAAGCGATTGAGAACCGCTTTGTACTTGCGGAGCGTGTTGGGCTTCTTCAGGTTCTCGACGATGTCGAGATAGCGTTGCACCGCGACGTGGAGCGCCGGGCGCTTCGGCGCTTCGTCGGCAAGCGCGTAACCCTTCATGCCGAGCGCGCGGCCTTCGAGGACATGCTTGCGGCGGCGGATCACTTCGAGCGCCTCGGCTGCCGTACCCCCGGCCGCTTCGCGCTTCCGCTTTCCGGCCTGCCACCATTCGACGAAGTAGCGCCCTTCGGGCAGCGCCTTCCAGTCGTAATCACCCTTGCTGTCGCGCGGGATGGAGACGAGCTTCCAGCGGTCTCCCACCTTCACCTGTTTGAGCACGTTCACACGTCCCACGGGAGTACTCCTTTTCAGACAGTACCACTTTTCGTAGTCAGTAAAACTGTCAGTAAAGGCTGTATATGATTGATTTTAAAAGGGGCATGCCAGAAGCTGGCATTCTACCACTGAATTACTCCCGCATTCCTGCGTTTGAAGCTATTTAACTGTCCTGCAAGGGTTTAGCCGACTTCCCGGCCGGCCCATCCCGTCCCTGCAATCCATCCAGAACCATGTGTCTGATCGCAAAATGGACAGTAAACCTGCACCGAAATCGGGCGTCAAGAACCAGCCACTCGATTCGGCCTGCCACTTCACGACAACATCAACATAGCACAGCGCGCCGACTCCCGGCTTTGGTAGTGGTGTTTTGATGTTGCCTCGCGAGGGATCGCGAAGCGACGGGCATGCACCCGGGGCTCGGTGACGATCCTGTCCGGGGCGAACCCACGTCGGATCTCCAGGCGTGGGTAGTCGGCATGTGCTGACTCGATCGGTGTGACAGGCAACCTGGTCCCAAACTAGGATGACGAACATTATCCATAACTTAGATATGGGCGTAGCTGCTGAGATCGATTTGGTTAGGTTGCTACGCGCAAAGAACTTCCGGGAAACCAAGTCAAGCGTCGTACAAGCACGTCACATCCTGTCGATGCGCAAGGTAGGCATAGTATTGGGCGTAGAGAAACCGGCCCGGAGCTAATACTACTGTGTTACAAACAACAATTATTGTAGAAGTGTTTTGTGGGCATCACTTCCGCGCCAATCCCACAGCAGAGACGCTTTGCGGCATACCTGGCATGCGGCGAACCATAGCTTCAGGCTTCGCCTGGGTGACGGCAGTGGCGCAAGCCATTGTCGCAGGATGAGCCAGACGGCTACTGCCCGCCGTCCGGCCGGTTCAGGATCTGATTGATGCGGGCGTCGAGGAAGAGCGGTGGCTCTGTGGCGCCGGGATGGCTGCGGTGGAAGTTGACGCGCGCCGTGGTGGACTCCGAAAGCGCCTCCGTCCAACGGTTCTAGAGGCATCGCGCTTCTCCCAAGTACATATGGCCCTCGACGTCTCCGGCAGCGGCAGCGATCAGTTTACGTCCCGCTTGCTCGAGGCCCGGCGCGTCGCCCGCGAGCAGCGCAAAACGGCCGCCCCGCCGGTCTATGAGCGACTGTCGATCCGACGCCAGGCGCGCCGGCCGCTCCTGGACGGTCAATTGCACCGGCGCCGAGCAAGTCCGGCCGTGCCAGAAGCCGGTCTGGCCGAGACAGGCCACGACGGAATAGGCTCCAGGCGATGCCGTCGCGGCTGGCGTGCCGAAAGTAGCCTGCGCCGAGGAGAAGGCGTCGAGATCCACGACGGGGGTGGGGCGGCCCACGGGCGGGATGGGGAAGTTGAAGGGACGCTCAGCGCCCTGGGCATCGCGGACGAGCAACTGGACGGCCTCGATCCGAAGGATGGGCGGCATCGCCGAGGGTGATCTTGGCGGGCGCGGAGCGCCGCTGATAGTCTGCCTGGAGCAAGGGGCGTCCTGGGGCGCCGGCGGCCAGATGGGCGAGCCGCTCGGCTATCGCCTGGACGGTGGAGAGTTCGTTTTGGGCCGCGGCATTGTCGACGCCGACGGTGAACCCGAGCGGCGTCCCCACAGAAACCTCGGCGGGGTGGTCCTCGTTGCCCTGGAGAGCGATGGAGGGCTCGATGGGGCGGGGCGCGTCCTCGTCGTGCATCATGGCGCGCAACTGGATATTGGAATGCGACGGGCGGTGCGACGGACGGAAGAAGTACCAGAGCCCGGCGCCCCAGAAGGCGAGGGAGAACAAAACCGCGGCGAGAATCAGCTTCTTCAGGGTCTGTCGCTGGCATCAAACATATTCCCCCGGTAAACCACGCAAGCGCCCTCCGACGACGAGGTCTCGCCCGAGTCCGACTTGGAGATCGCGGAGAGGGCGGTAAACGAGATCTCGCCCTTGCCCGTGACCGGATCGAGACTCAGCCGCGTCATCCGGCCGTTCGGCGGACGCGCGGTGCAGGTGTAGCTCTCTTGCTTGGTGATCGGGGCGCACTTGACACCCCTTTCGCCCACCTGCTTGCAGTCGTAGGTTGCTATGGAGGTTTGGGCGGTGCCTCCGCCCGACACGTTGGTGGTGCACTGCCCGTCGTCCAGGGTGATCCCCTGATCGGAGTACTCATGGACCTTGTTAGGTGCAGGTTTCCGACAGGGTGAGCGAGAGGTTCCCCGAGGCCGTGCCCATGACGCCCTGGTTCGCACTGAACGTTTGCGTACTGGTGTAGGTGAAGGTCATGGTCACCTGGCCGGGATTGGAGGCTGCGGCGCCCCGCAGCGCCGGCCGCCAGGGAGCGGTCGGCGCCAGCAGGAGCACCACTGCCACGAGGAGTGGGAGTTTCATCGGTGGCTGCCGCGTTAGAGATGCTTCACGAGTTCCACGCGGCGATTCTTCGCGCGTCCCTCCTCGCTGTCGTTAGAGGCAACCGGCGCGTAGGGTCCGGCGCCAAAGGGCGCGAGACGCTTAGCGTCGATGCCGTTCTTCTGCGTGAGCGCCTGAATCACAGAGGCGGCGCGGGCGTTAGAGAGCGCCATGTTGGACTCCGGCGAGCCTACGGCGTCCGTGTGTCCGACCACCCACACCTTCAGCGCGGGGTTGGCCTGCAGGAGCTTGGCGATCTCGTTCAGGGCGGCGTCGGATTCGGGCTTCAGCACGGACTTGGCGGTGTCAAAGAAGATCCCGGGCACCTCTACGTGACCCGAGTCGGCCAGGCCGCTCTTGAGCGCGTCGGCGTTTGCCACCACGTCCTGCTGCATCTTCTGCACCTCGACAATGACCAGCGTGTACATCCCGCTTCCCGCGCTACGGCCGCGGGGATGCAGTTCAATCCAGATATCGGTGCCGTTCTTGGAGATCAGAAACGTCGAATCGTAATTGTTGCCGGGCCCGGCGTTGGACATCGTCTTGCCGCCCAGCTTCTGCACGGCGTTCTCGTGGTTGCGGAAGATCTGGAGCCAGCTCGGAGGCGTTACGGTGTCCGAGATGATGTCATAGCGCCAATACGTCAGGTGGCCTTCGACGTGCTGGTTCACTGTGCTGTTGCCCTTGGCGACCACGAACTCGTGGGCGTCGAACTGCACGTCCTTGAACTCAGAGATGTAGAAGTTAGGCATGCGGGTGAGCAATGCCGGGGCCTTGGAGCCTGCGACGTCCCTGGGCTGCGCCGCGGCAGGCAGCGCCGCCGCGAGCGTGATTACGGTCAAGAGGATGATATTGCAAAGTCTCATGTGAATTCCCTTCCTCGGTCACATAGGAATTTGGCCGGCCTCGGCCCAGGGGCGCGAACGCCGTGCGAAGAACTGGCCCTTGCACGGATCCCCTCTCGTTCCGGCACTCGCGCAAAACAACCAGCCAAATAAGATACGCGGGATTCACCAGGATTCTGCCTCAAAATTCATCGTGCCCAGAGCGGGCAAACCGGTGTGCCGCGCCCGCATCACTTCGCACGCTGCGCGCGCTGCAATGACTCGCGTGCCCGCGCACTTGAACTCAACCTCAACAGCGAAGTCCTGCACCGGATTCTCATACTCGCAGGCGCTCCCGAACGGGACCGCGAATCGTGAGTACAGGGCGACCGTGTTCATTGGCGCATAGGCGACCCAGGAGCAGCGAATGATTTCGAGGCGTCGTCCAAGACCAGGACCCAGTCGCTTCCTAACCCCTCGGATGGAGGCGTAAACTCGCGAGTCTCGCTGTTATCGAATTCGCCGAACGATTCAGCCGCTCCCAATCGCGGGTTGTACCACCAGCCCTTCAGCCGCTCGCCTGGAATCTTGCGCGGCTGGACCTTAAACTTCCGTCCTTGCGCGCTGTACACGAATAAGTAGCAATCGCCTCGCGTGTTCGAGTTGAGATGACGCGCGGGACCTCTGAACCGAAGTCTAAAGGTCTTTCAGGAAAGGTCCCCGGACGGCATGGCCGGCTTGGCCTCGCGCCTCCAGCGCAGCTCGTTCAGCCTTCTGGCGGAGGCGCGATCTTGTTCATCACGCGGGTGAGCGCCGTGAAAATATCGATCGGCAGCGGGAAGATGACAGTCGTATTCTTCTCGGCCCCAATCTCGACCAGCGTCTGCAGATAGCGAAGCTGGATAGCGGCCGGTTGCTTCTGCAATATCTCCGCCGCTTCCGCCAGCTTTGTGGAAGCGACAAACTCACCATCGGCATGGATGATCTTCGCCCGGCGCTCGCGTTCCGCCTCGGCCTGTCGGGCGATCGCGCGGATCATGTTCTCGGGTAGATCCACCTGCTTCACTTCCACCTTGGCAACCTTCACGCCCCACGGCGCGGTGTCGGTGTCGAGCACGCCCTGCAGTCTCAGGTTGAGCGTCTCCCGCTGGCTGAGCAGTTCGTCCAGTTCCGCCTCACCAAGGATCGAACGAAGCGTGGTTTGCGCCAGTTGCGAGGTCGTATACAGGAAGTTCGATACTTCCAGGACTGCCTTCTGCGGTTCGATGACGCGGAAGAACACGACGGCATTCACCTTGACGGTGACGTTGTCGCGCGTGACGATATCCTGAGCCGGCACTTCGAGCGTCTCCAGGCGGAGCGAGACGCGCACGAAGCGATCGATAGGCCGGAAGATGAAAATCAATCCGGGGCCCTTGGGCTCAGGCAGAACGCGGCCGAGGCGAAACACCACGCCCCGCTCGTATTCCGCCAGAACGTTGATGCAGGAGAACAGGTACAAGACCACGATCAGAGCGCAGACAAGGTAAATGGGTTCCATAGCTCAGGTTCAATCCTTTCGGGGATCTGGCGACTGGGAATCTGTTCCCAGGCGCTCGACATTCAAACGCTCGACATTCAAACAAAGCCCGTTCACGGCCGCGACGCGAACCGGCGCGCCATGCGGAATGGGAGCGGCGGCTCTCGCATTCCAGAACTCGCCGTGGATCCGGACGACGCCCTCCGGCGCCAGATCGGTGTGCGCAACGCCGGTCTCGCTCAGCAGGCCGGGGGCGCCCGTGACCGCGGGCCGGCGGCGGGCCCGCACCACGAGTGTGACCAGGAAAACCGTGATCAGCGCAAAGGGCAATGTCACCGAGATGGCGGTCGAGAAACGAATACGCATCTCGGGCGGACCCTCGACCAGCAGCAGCGCTCCGAACAGCATCGCGATCGCGCCGCCGGTGGCCAGCACGCCGTGCGCGCCAACCTTCGCTTCGATGATGAACAGCGCGAGTGCGAGCACCAGCAGCCCCACGGCGGCTCCTCGAATCGGCAGCACCGACAGCGCCAGCAATCCCACCAGCACCAGGATCGCGCCCGCTGCGCCCGGCGCCACCATGCCGGGGGTGTTGAATTCGACGTACAGCAGCAGCCCGCCGAGGACCAGAATGATGAAGGCCAGATTCGGATCGGCCACCATCAGCACGGCTCGCTCGCGCAGGCTCGGGCTGTAGTCCACGACCGTCGCCCCAGCAGTACGGAGAACGAACTTCAATCCGTTGGGGCGTACGATTTCGCGGCCATCCAGGCGTTCGAGCAAATCCTGCTGGTCCCGCACGACCAGATCAGTGAGATGCAGGTTTGCCGCTTCCTCACTGGTGTAAGATTTCGCCTCGAAGACCGCCGCCTGCGCGGCGGCCGCGTCGCGATTGTGCCGCACGGCCAGGCTGCGGACGGCGGCGGCGGTGTCGTTCTCGATCTTGTGCCGCATGGTCGCATCCATCTCCTGCCCCAGCAGGACCGGGGATGCCGCGCCCGTATGCGTGCCCGTCGCCATGGCGGCGACGTCTCCCGCAAGCAAGAGAATGAACCCGGCCGAGGCCGCGCGTCCCCCAGAAGGCGTGACGAAGGTGACCACCGGAACGGGCGAGGCATTGATGCGCTCGACCAGGGTTTGCGTGGCTTCCAGCATGCCTCCCGGCGTATTGAGCCGGATCAGCAGGAATGGCGCGCGATCGCGCTGCGCCTGCTCGATGGCATGCGTCAGGACGTCCACTGTGATGGGGTGAATGACCGTGTCGAAATCGACGGCCACCACCGCCGGCGGGCTCCCGCCTGCTGGCGCAAGCAGGGCAATGAACAAGAGCAGCAACGGAACCAGGCGCATGAGCTACCCCGGCATCAAGATACGCTAGTAGGAGGCTGGTGTAAACACCGCTCGTGATGGGGTGGTCCCCAGGTCCAAAGTGGGGCGGACCCCCAGGGTCTAAAGTGGGGCAGACCCCCAGGGTCTAAAGTGGGGCAGACCCCCAGGGTCTAAAGTGGGGCAGACCCCCAGGGTCTAAAATGGGGCAGACCCCCAGGGTCTAAAGTGGGGCAGACCCCCAGGGTCTAAAGTGGGGCAGACCCCCAGGTCTGCGGCCGACGCCCACGTCGGCCATGTTCGGTACATTTAAACATGATCAGCAGGGCCGGTCCAGGAGTCCGGCGCGGGACGAGGGCGTGCGCCCCACTCAGAAACTCATGACAACAGACGACCGCTACTCCCGCCAGGTCCTCTTCTTCGGTATCGGCGAAGCAGGTCAGCGCCTCATCCGCCAGGCGACCGTTGCCGTCGCAGGCTGCGGAGCGCTCGGGGCTTTTCAGGCCGGCGCCCTGGCGCGAGCGGGCATAGGCAAGCTGATCCTGATCGATCGCGACTATGTGGAGTGGAGCAACCTGCAGCGCCAGTGGCTCTACGACGAAGACGACGCCCGCGCGAGCCTGCCCAAGGCCGTCGCCGCCGCCCGCCACATCGCTCGCATCAACTCCGAAGTGACCGTCGCAGCGCAAGTCGCCGACCTGGCGCCCGACAACGCCGCCGAACTGCTGGAAGGCGTGGACCTCGTGCTCGATGGCACCGACAACTTCGAGACGCGCTACCTGATCAACGACTGGTGCGTGGATTCCGGCATCCCGTGGATCTACGGCGGCGCGGTGGGCTCCTATGGCCTGAGCATGCCTATCATCCCCATGCGGACTGCCTGCTTCGAGTGCGTCTATCCCGAGCCGCCCGTCGGCGCGCAGCCGACCTGCGAAACCGCCGGCGTGTTGAACTCCATCACGGCCCTCGTCGCCGCGTGGCAGACGGCTGCGGCAATGAAGATCCTGTCGGGCCACGGTGCGGAAACGCCCGCGAAGATCACGGTCTTCGACGCCTGGGCCGGTACCACGCGACAGATCGCCATGCCGCCGCGCGACCCGCAGTGCCCGGCCTGCGCGCATCGCTCCTGCCGCCACTTGAACGGCGAGGGACGCCCGCCCATCAGCCTCTGCGGCCGCAACGCCGTGCAGATCCACGACCGCAAACGCCCGCTCGATCTGGCCTCGCTCGCCGGCACTCTGGCCCGTCTGGGCACGGTCCACGCCAACGAATTCGCGCTGCGTTTCGAGACCGGCGAATACCAGCTGACCATCTTCCCCGACGGCCGGGCCATCATCAAGGGAACCACCGATCCGGGCCTCGCGCGAAGTCTGTACTCGCGCTACATCGGAAATTGACCGCGAATCCAGTAGACTGAAAGGGTGCGGGCGGTTAGCTCAGTTGGTTAGAGCGCCTGCCTTACAAGCAGGATGTCGGGGGTTCAAGTCCCTCACCGCCCACCATCCCCCCCATTCATAGCAATCACTTGGAAGGCCCCTGGGGCCGCCGATCTCCAGATCGGCACCAATTGCCGGGCGAGCGGCAACCGTTGGGACGCGACGAAACGAGACTGGTACCCTCCCGCTGAGCGCCCTGGTACTTTTCCGCGTTGATTCGCCAGATCGAGACGGCGTGCAGTGCAGTCTAAGCACGGATGACCAGTTCGGCTATAGCCAGAGTTTTCTCCGCGGTGCTGCTGAACTGGGTCCCGTTAGGTACTAGTATCCGGCTCAAGCGCGAGGCCAAGTTGCGCGAGCAAGAACGAGAGTGGCGGGACCATCAAGCCGCCCGGTTGGAGTCGTTGAAGAAGCGTATGCAAGCGGAAGAGGAGTTTGCGACCGCGCGCTATGCCGATCTGCCGCACGTCCGCCTGGCCGGGTTGCTTGCAGCGCCGCGTGATGCGCCTGTCGAGAAACGCTGAAAGCTGGGCGTTTTGCGGGCTCTTGCTGCAAATGTGAAACGAAGGCGCGCCGCCTTACAAGCAGGGAGTCCGGGGTGCAAGTCCCCCACGGCCTACCATCCGCACACTGATTGGGCTCTACCTTCCCTTCCAGTGCCGCCAACCCGCCACGCTTCGAGGTGAAGCCAACGTGGCACATGGGATTTGCGTATACCTGGATTTCCTGGATTCTGATCTAAAATCCTCGAATATGCTTCTGCTGCTTCAGTTCGCCGCGCAACAACTTCCGCCGATCTACGTCACGGTGCAACAGCCTGCGGGCGGAATGCCGGAGTGGGCGAAGATACTGATTTCCGCCGCAACCGGCGCATTGCTCGGCGTCATCAGCAGCATCGCGATGGAGTATGTGAAGCCATGGATAGCCAAGAGGGTAATGAGGAGCGCGATGGCCGTCCAGTTGGGAATCGAGTTGATGGAGAACCAAAGCAAGGTCGAGGCTGCCGGGAGAGTTTTGAGGGAGACGGAGGAGAAATCAACCGAGGAACGCACATTTGCTCTCCTAGCCTGTAAAGTCATCGCCAGCACGATTGATTCGGATAGATTCGACTATTATTTCGCTGCGCAAAAAGTCTTGGTCTACGAATTGGATGAGGGAAGATCGTTGGTAACTTTCTACCAAATAACTAAGACCCTCGCGACCATTCCACGAGATTACAAAGAGACGAGCCAGACCTTTGTAATGGCCGCTGCCATGGGAAACATGTACATCAAGACTCAGGGGCTTACGTATAAGCCAATGGCGAACCCCTTGGAGGAAGTGTTCCGAAAACAGCAGTCTAGCGACACTGCCGAGCAACCGGTCGGAGTGCCTGAGTCAGACGCCGCAGAAGGTCCGACAAACTAGCTGCCACCAAATCGCTTGCGAGCATTGAAGACGTAGGCGCATTCCCGACCCGGCGCTTTCATCTCCGCTTCCAGAAGTTCGATCTTGCGCTTCCAGACAGACAGCGCGCCTTTGGCGATCTAATCCAGGAACGGAATTTCAATCTAAACGAGTTCGATCCGAATTTCACGCCCCACGGCCACGGCTGCTTTGCGCAGGGTGCTGAGCGTCACTGCATCGTAGTCAGGATCGAGCAAACGATCGAGCGCGGCGCGGCTGGTATGCATCTTGCGCGCCATCTCCGCCTTGGTAAATTGCTTCTCCTGCATGGCGGCTTCGACCTGCCGGGCGAGGACGCGCTTGATGGCAGTCGCAGTAACTTCCTCATAGATACCCTCCTCACGGAGCAAGCTATCGAGCGATGATCCGATGTTGTTCTTTTTCATAAGGCCGTTCCCCGCTTCCGTTTGAGCGCCAGATCTATCTCATGTTGCGGTGTCTTCTGAGTCTTCTTGATAAAGCCGTGAAGCAGTACCATGCACTCCCGCTCGACGCAGAAAAGCACCCGCGCAATGCGGCCGTGCAGCAAACTGCTCCGGACCTCCCACAAATCGCGCCCGAGCGAACGAACCAGAGGCATGCCGATCGGCCATGAGAACTCAACGTCCTTAATGTCCTCGCCGATCACCCTCCGGTCTTCGGTCTCCAAACCTTTCAGTCACTCGCGCACCGGCTCGCGTCCGCTATCGGAGCGGTAAAACCGGGCCGGCAGGCGCTTCAGCCCGGGGTTCATAAGATACAGTACCAGTTTTGGTACGCATAATCAATGGGCATCGTCAACCTTCGTCGCGCGGGGCTGGCCATGGAACGAAACCGCGTACCCGCCGACGATCAGGTACTTAACGCCGTGGGCGTGGAAGGCGGACAACAGCCGCTTGAAGTCTTGGTACATCCGGGGCCATGCCTTTCAGCGCGTAAGCGGCGGTGGTGAGTTCGGAAACCGCGTCCATCCGTTCATGCACAGGGCGGCTTTGCCAGTACCGATATTCGTCGGCCTTCATTGGCTTGTAGCTGGTGTACTTACGGATGGTCTTCTCCATGCGTTTTGTTTGTATCACGCGCCGGGCTGCCGTTCAACGTGCCTGATGGCCCTGTATAATTCCCGGGAGGACTGCCTTCCGGAACGTAAACTTGCCAGCGTCTTTTCTCCCCGGGAAATGGGACGCGACATCGGCGTTGCCCAAGAAGTCTTCATCGAACAGGCGGAAGCCGCCGCCACCGCATAGGAGTTACCAGCATGCGTTTTCTTACCATCGCTTTGTTGCTGCCGGCCCTCGTGTTTGCCGCGCCGCCGGCCACCGACCCACAGAAAGCGGGTATGGACCCCCAGCGCCTCGCGCAGATCCCGGAGCGCATGAAAGAGTTTGAAACCCGCGGCCAAGTCGCCGGGACGGTCACACTTCTACAGCGCCACGGCGTGCTGGCTCATTTTGAGGCGACCGGCTGGGCCGACATCGAGGCTAAGAAGCCGATGCAGCGGGACACGATCTTCCAGATCATGTCCATGACCAAGCCCATCACCGGCATCGCCATCATGATGATGGCCGAGGAGGGCAAGCTGCGCATCACCGATCCCGTGGAGCGCCACCTGCCCGAGTTTCGCGGCCAGATGATGATTGTCTCGCGGGATGGCGACAAGCTGGTGCTGCAAAAGCCCCCGCGTCCCATCACCATCCGCGATCTCATGACGCACACCTCCGGCATGATCGGCGAGCCGCCCGCCTCCACCGGACCGCTGATGATCAACATGAGCATGCCGCTGGATCGCGCGGTTGCGATCTACGCGCAGCAGCCGCTCGACTTTGAGCCCGGCACGAAGTGGCAGTATTCCAATACCGGCCTCGCCACACTCGGCCGCATCGTCGAAGTTCTCTCCGGCATGAAGTACGAGGAATTCCTGGCCAAACGCATTTTCGAGCCGCTGGGCATGGTGGACTCGCACGTTGTCCTGCCCGAATCGAAGCATGCACGCCTGGCGGCGCTCTACACCGTGGAAAACGGCCGCATGGTGAAGGTAGGCGCGGACGTGCTCGCCGGGGATCCGATGAAGTTCCGCAAGGGCGCCGTCTATTCCGGCCCCGAGTTTTCGGTCTATTCGACCGCGGCCGATCTGGCGAAGCTGTATCAGATGATGCTCAACAAGGGCACGTACGATGGCAAACGTCTGCTTTCGGCGGCCTCGGTCGAGACCATGTCGTCGGTGCAGAGCGGCGACGTCAAGGCTGGCTGGGACCTGGGGGATGCTTACGGCCTGACCTGGGAAGTCACGAAGGATCCCATTGGCACGCTGACCGGCCTGAGCAAAGGCGCGTTCCATCATGGAGGCGCGTTCTCGACGTTCGGATATATCGATCCCCAGAAGGACCTGATCGGCGTCTACATGACGCAGTGGGACGGGCCCGACGGCAAGATCCCGCGCGAGACGTTCGTCCAGATGGGCGCCGCGTCCATCATCGAATAGGCTGTCGCAAGCGGCGCACCTCCTGGGAACGCCGATCTCCAGATCGGCTCGGAACGCCCGCGCGAGCGCCAACTCAATGCAACTACGCGGGGCGCGACCGGGTCACGTGCTTCTGTGCAGGCCTTCCTGCGTGTTTGCACGCCCGAAGACTGGTACGAAGCTGTTGACGGGCGAAGTGTGAGTCCAACGGAGCCGATCTGGAGATCGGCGATCCCAGGGGCGCCCTCCACAAACCCGTAGCGCATTCGTGTATGGAATGAGAGTATGAGACCAGGAACTGCCGCTCTTGCCGTCGAGCCAGTGGCGCGCCGGCGAGTCCTCCGCAATCCGAGGAGATCGATTCGATGGAACAGACCATTTCTTTCACGCTCAATGGGAAGCCGGCCAGTGTGACCACGGATAACGAGCGGATGTTGCTGTGGGTACTCCGCTCGGATCTGGGACTGACCGGAACGAAGTTCGGCTGCGGCGAGGCTCAGTGCGGAGCCTGCACGGTGATCGTCGACGGCGAGGCCGTGCGATCCTGCGTGACGCCGCTGAAAGATGTCGTCGGCAAGAAGGTCCTGACGATCGAGGGCCTGGAGGCGGGCGGTCATCTGAACGCGCTGCAACAGGCGTTCGTGAAGCACCACGCTTTTCAGTGCGGCTTCTGCACGCCGGGGATGGTGGTGAACGCGTACGCGTTGCTGCTGAAAAACCCGAAGGCCAAGCCGGAAGCGATCATCCAGGAGATGGACGGGAACCTGTGCCGCTGCGGCGCGCACGTTCGCATCCTGGCCGCGATCCAGGAAGCTGGTGCGGCAATGCAGGGAGGTGCGCGATGAAGACCGTTGCCGCGACCGAAGAACATGTCCACGCCGCGACCGAAGTGACCCGCCGCGACTTGCTGGCGCTCGCCGGGTCAGGACTGTTTGTCCTGTTCTCAACCGATGAGGCTCAAGCGCACGCGCAAGCGCAAACGGAGAAGGCGCCCGAGCGGCCCACTTTCCCCACTGACTTCAACGCCTACTTGCGCATCGCGCCGGACGGCAAGGTGACCGGGTTGGCGGGCAAGATCGAGATGGGGCAAGGCTCGAAGACCGTTCTGGCGCAACTGATCGCCGACGAGTTGGATGTCGCGTACGACTCGGTCGAGATGATCATAGTCGACACCGCTGTCTGCCCGTGGGACATGGGTACGTGGGGTTCTCTGAACGTGCGCCAGTACTCACTCCTGGTGCGCGCCGCCGCGGCCGAAGCGCGGGCCGTATTGCTGCAGATGGCATCGGAGAAACTGGGCGTGCCGGTGGACGGACTGACCGTCAAGGCCGGGATCATCTCGGCCAAGAGCGCGCCGGACAAGAAAGTCAGCTACGGGCAGTTGGTCCACGGGAAGAAGATCGAGCGGCATCTGGCGAAGGTGCCCATCAAGCCGTATCCTGCCCTGCATCTGTCCAAGCAGCATCTTCAACGGAAGGACGCGATCGCGAAGGTCAACGGCACGGCCGAGTTCAGCGCCGACGTGAAGCTGCCGGGGATGCTCTACGCGCGAATTGTGCGGCCTCCGGCACACGGGGCGAAGCTGAAGTCTGCGAACACGGATGCGGCCGAAAAGGCGGGCGCGCGCGTGATCCGGGACGGCGACCTGGTCGCCGTGCTGCATGCCAAACCGGACGTGGCAGACCACCTGGTGAGTCTCGTGAAGGCCGAGTTCGACACTCCGGCGTCGGACGTCGACGAGAAGTCGATCTTCGCGTATCTGGAAAAGATAGCGCCGCCGCCGCAGATGATCAAAGAGAGCGGCAACATCGCCGCAGGCGAAAAGCAGGCCGCGAGCATCGTCGAAGAGACGTATATGAACGCCTATGGCGCGCACGCGCCGATCGAGACGCACTCCGCTCTTGCCTCCTTCGAGAATGGCAAGCTGACGGTCTGGGCCAGCACGCAGACGCCGTTTCCGCTGCGGGAACAAATCGCCGAGGCTTTGAAAATGCCGCAGGCTGACGTCCGGGTGATTGTCCCGTACGTGGGCGGGGGATTCGGCGGCAAGGGTGCATCGGGCCAGGCCGTCGAGGCGGCGCGCCTGTCCAGACTGGCGGGTAAGCCGGTGCAGGTGGTGTACGACCGCGCCGAGGAATTCTTCTATGACTTCTTCCGCCCGGCCGCGGTCATCAAGCTGAGAACCGGCCTGACCTCGGACGGCAGGATTTCGTCCTGGGACTGCAAACTCATCGCCGGCGGCGATCGCGAGTTGGTCCCGTTTTACGCCTTTGCCAACCAGCGCACCGTATTCGCCGACGGTTCGGTCAACGGCAACCCGAACGGCATGCACTTCTTTGGCACGGGCCCATGGCGCGCGCCCTCGGTCAACAGCAACACCTTCGCTCGCGAGTCGCACATGGACGTCCTCGCGGCGAAAGCGGGCATTGATCCGGTCGAATTCCGCTTGCGCCATCTTGAAGACGCGCGCATGAAGCGCGTGCTGGAAACGGCCGCGAAGCGCTTCGGCTGGAAGCCCGGCAAGGCTCCGTCAGGGCACGGCCAGGGCGTCGCGCTCGGCATGGATGTGGGCACCTATTGCGCCACGGTGGCCGAAGTTTCGGTTGACAAAGCGACCGGCGCGGTGAAAGTACACCGCATGGTCGTGGCGATGGACCCTGGCGTGGCAGTGAACCCGGATGGCGTGCTCCAGCAGATGGAGGGCGCGACGACCATGGGTCTCGGCTACGCCCTCGCCGAGGAGCTGCGGTTCCGCGGCGGGGAGATTCACGACCACAACTTCGACACCTACCAACTGCCGCGCTTCTCCTGGCTGCCGAAGATTGAGTGCATCATCGTCGAGACGCCGGGAGTCCCGGCGCAGGGCTGTGCGGAGCCGCCCGTTGTCACCGTGGGCGCCGTGCTCGCCAACGCCATCTTCGATGCCACCGGGGCGCGCCTATTGCAGCTCCCGATGACACCCGAGCGCGTCAAACAGGCACTGGCCCGAGTCTGATCATCACCGGTTCGCAAAGCCAGGGCCGGTAGCTATTTCTGGCCCGCTCGCTGCGAACCTGTGCTGGCCGAGTCCTCTGGCACAGTAGTTCCGATGCTATTCGGCTTCCGGAGCCGGACGGCAGGCCACGGGAAGATGATCCCCCATGGCTGCTTACGTCTCGCTGTGCGTGCAGGAAATGCACTTGAGAGCAAGTTTTGCCGAAGACTGAGCGGCCATCTGACTGCGTGCCAGCTATTTACATATGGCCATTCAATTGCCAACGGCCACAACACATGCCTGAAATCAGCGTTATGCCCGCTACTTCCAACGCGAAGCTCGAAACCATCCTGGTTGTCGATGACGACCCGGGAGTTCTCCGGATTGTCGTGGCGATCCTCGAGTCCGCAAGCTTCCGGGTGCTATCGGCGGACAACGGAGCTGGCGCCATTGAACTGGCTAAGGAAACGGAAGGGAGAATCGATTTGCTCCTTTCCGACGTGGACATGCCCCTGCTCTCGGGTCCAGACCTGGGCGAAGCACTGAAGAAGGTCAGACCAGACCTGCACGTGATGCTAATGTCGGGGGGACCGAAGGGAAATCTTCTGGTTCTCAATTACGGTTGGGCCTTCATCCAGAAGCCTTTCGTGGCTAAGAAGCTGGTTGAAATGGTCACGAGCGTATTGCACTCTCCCGACCGGTCACAACCTGGCGGCCAGGAATTTGACAGCCGTATGGACACAGCCTGACGAACTCCCTGCATCGTCGCTCCGCATCCCGAAGATGATCTCACCTGTTGCGGCCTCCCCCGCAGGCACCCCTGGATCATCGGCTCACCCTCAAACAGCGGCTGCCCGCTCGGACCCGTGGTACGCCGCATCGTCAGCATGTTCTCGCGCCAGATAATTCAGCCAGATAATCCAGAAGGAGACTCGCCGGCGTGCATCCGCCTGCGGCTCACGCTGAATCCTTATCTATGCGGAATGCATCTATTCTTGTATAGGTTGATTGGTCAATAAATGACTGGTCACTAGAAAGGATCCCGACCATGATCGTGCACCGCAGAGCTTCAGATCGCGGCAACACCCGTTTGGACTGGCTGAACGGCCGCCACAGCTTTTCATTTAACCGCTACTACGACCCCGAGTGGATGGGGTTCCGCACGCTCCGCGTCATCAACGACGATATCGTCGAGCCTGCGGGCGGTTTCGGCAGGCACCCGCACCAGGACATGGAGATCGTAACCTGGGTGCTGGACGGCGTGCTCAAGCACCGGGATTCGACCGGCGCCGAAAGCGAGCTCCGCCCCGGGGAGGCGCAGAGAATGAGCGCCGGTACTGGGGTTTACCATAGTGAATTCAATGGTTCAGCGACGGATCGGGTCCGGTTGCTGCAAATCTGGATTGAGCCTGCCGAAGCGGGGATGACCCCGAGCTACGAGCAGAAGCCATTTCCGGAAGCAGAGCGCCTGAACCGTCTGCGCGTGATTGCCAGCCAGGACGGACGGGACGGCTCCGTGACCATCGGGCAGGACGCGGCCATTTATGATGCAGTCCTCGAGTCCGGCGTGTCCGTCGAGCATCCCGTCGCAGCCGGCCGCTCGGCTTGGGTTCAAGTGGCCAAGGGCAAAGTCACTGTGAACGGGTTAGCCTTGGACGAGGGTGACGGCGCGGCCATCAGCCAGGAGGCGGCCGTGCGGATCCTGGCTGGGGAGCCGTCGGAAATCCTGGTTTTCGACCTGAAGTAAACTCTGATTGCTCCGAAAACACATCGGAACGCAGCCGCGACCGTCAGGGAGTGCCCATAGGCCTGCGGCGCGCGAAATCGCATGCAAGTCTGCGCATGACCTGCGACGAGCGGCCACGCCCTGGGAACGCCGATCTCCAGATCGGCACCTAATTGCCGCGCGAGCGGCAACAATTGGGAATGACTTTCGACGGAGCGGTGGAGATCGGACCTTGACCGCTCGCTGCGTTCGCGGCTGCTCCGAGAATGCGAATATTGATTCTGCGGCACTTACGCGCGTAGGCGCCGCCAGCAGAGAGCCGCAAATGGAAAGAGCGGTCATCCGCGCCGTCCGCATGTTTTCATTAGTAGGGGTGAACGGTTTGCCGGTGGTGGAGAGATCTGTGCGAAAGCGGAGGCAGTCTTAGGCATGGCGCAACAGGGGGCGGTGCAGGAAGCAACGCGCTGGCTGCTGCAGCACGGATACCTCCTGTTGTTCGCCGCTGTCATGGCCGAGCAATTGGGTATACCCGTGCCGGCGGCGCCGCTCCTGCTGGCCATGGGCGCACTGGCGGGGTACGGGCACTTCAACATCGTCGCGGCGTTGGCCTTGTCATCTCTGGCAGCTCTCGCGGCGGATCTCGTCTGGTTCCAACTCGGACGCCGGCGGGGCGAGTCGATTCTGGGCGTGCTTTGCCGGGTCTCGTTGGAGCCGGATAGCTGTGTTCGTCTTACGCATCAGGCCTTCGACCGCTATGGCCCGGCGAGCCTGCTGTTCTGCAAGTTTGTCCCAGGCCTGAGCACGGTGGCGCCTCCAATGGCCGGGAGTTCCGGCATGTCGCTGGGTAGGTTCGTCTTGCTCGACTTCCTTGGCTCCAGCCTGTGGGCGGGCTCGTTTCTGACCACGGGCTGGCTCTTTCGGCACGAGACGGAGAGCGCGCTGGAGGTTCTCTCCCAGCTTGGCATCTGGTTCTTCGCGGCCCTGTTCGCGCCGTTGCTCCTGTGGCTCGCTTGGAAATACGCGCAGCGGCGGGCCTGGTTCACGCGGGACACAGTTGCACGCGTTCGCCCGGATGAGTTGCGGGCGATGCTGGCAGGGGGCGAGCCACCCGTCGTGATCGATCTGCGGCCGACGCGGACGGTGCAGCGCAGCGGGCTCAAGATCGCAGGCGCCTTCGTCTTAGAGCTCGAAGAGTTGAACATCCACCTCCGCAAACTCCCCTCCGGCTCGCACCTCGTGTTCTATTGCACCTGACCGAATGAAGCGTCCAGCGCCAGTTTGGCGCTGAAATTCCGCGAAGCAGGCTTTCCCAATACATCCGCTCTCCTGGGCGGATTCGACGCCTGGCTGGCCGGCGGATACCCGGTCGAGTCCGTGGCCTGAGCCGTGCCGTCCGGGCGGCAGAATGCGTAAGCTGGACCCGCGCGCTATGAATCGCACGCCCTCGCGCATCTCCACCGGCGGTACTCCGGCTTCTTGCCCCACAACTCCGGGTACGCCGCCGGCTCAATTCCGGAGGAGGCATTGGCGATCGCCGGGGAATGGAAGGGCAAAGGTTGCATCGGTCCGGGCCGGCGAATAGGCCCTGAGCCTCCTGCACAAGTAACGCCTGCAATCCTGGGAACGTCGATGAATTAAAGGGGAACGAGGTCAAATGGATGAATCCCTCCCATAGCGGAGCGCCCGGCCGCGATCGCTCATCGGGATTGAACCGAGTCCAGTGGGTCTTCCTGGTTGGCTGTTGTGCCGCATTTTCCTGGTATTGCGCCGTTCCGCGAGGAGTGGTCAGCGCCGCCGCTCCGCCTTCCACCCCCATCATCTTGATTTCGGTGGACACGCTCCGGGCGGACCACCTGGGCGTCTATGGATACCGGCGGGCGCGCACCCCCAATATCGATTCCTTCGCCGCTCACGGCACCGTCTTTCGAGAGACCAGTTGCCAGATTCCGTTGACCCTTCCCTCCCACTTTTCGCTGTTGACATCCACGTATCCGTTCGCCAACCAGGTGCGCGAGAACGCCCAGCAGGCTCCGTCGAACGCCGTAACCCTGGCCTCCGTTCTCCATGCGCAAGGGTATCGCACGGCCGCATTCATCGGCGCCGTATATCTGGAGCGCGAGCTGGGGCTCGATCGCGGATTTGACTTTTACGACAGCCCGTTCAGTTTCGAGGCCTTCTCCTCCCTGGCGGGATCTATGTTCTTTGGCGACCGCAACCGGAATCCGCTGCTCGGAAGGGACCGGCGCGACGGCGCTCTGGTGGTACGCGCCGCTCGCCAGTGGCTCGACGCGAACCGGGACAAACCGGTGTTCGCCTTCGTTCACCTGTTCGATCTGCATCAGCCCTATCGACTGCCGGAGGGTGCTGTCCGGCCGGGGATCTCGGAGTACGATGCCGAGCTGGAACGGGTCGACCAGATGATCGGCTCTTTTCGGCAGGCGCTGATACGGGATGGGCTTTGGGACCGGTCGCTGGTGATTCTGGTGTCGGATCATGGGGAGAGTCTGGGGGACCATGGCGAACAGACCCATGGTTATTTCATTTACCAGAGCACCCTGCACGTGCCGCTGATCGTCCACTGGCCCTCGACCGCGCCCGATCATGCGCCCTCCGCGCCCCAGCCGGCGGGTCTGATCGATGTGGCGCCCACCATCCTCGATTTTTTGCATCTGCCCGCGCCGTCCTCGTTCGCGGGGCGGAGCCTGCTCAAAGCTCTGGACTCCGGCAAAGCGGGCAGTCCCGCGGCGGTCTACAGCGAAAGCGACTATAGCCACGATGCCTTTGGATGGGCGGCGTTGCGCAGTCTGCGCGCCGGCAAGTACAAATACATCGACGCGCCCCGGCCGGAGCTTTACGACCTGGAGGCGGATCCGCGGGAGCGGCGAAACGCGATCGCCGCCCATCCCGCCGAGGCTCGTTCTCTCCGCGACCAACTCGCGAGCTTGCTCGCCAGTCAGCGTTCGCAGCCGCCTGCGTCCAATGGCGCCATTCCGCCCGAAAGGCTCGCGGCGTTGAAATCACTGGGCTACCTGGCTCCCGGGCCGCAGTCCCCCGCCAAGACCTCCGGCCCGGACCCCAAGGACCGGCTTCGCGAATACAGACTTTACGAACAGGCGCAGGACGAGATTCTGTCCGGGCGTAGCGCGGACGCGGTTTTGATCTTGCGTCAGATGGTGGATCGAGACCCCCGAAACACACTTGCGCGCCGCGACCTCGGGGTGGCCTATCTCAACCAGGCTCTTTATGCGAAGGCGCGCGCCAGTTTGCAGCAGGTGGTGGCAACGGCGCCGGCCGACTTCGTGGCGCGCTTCGAGCTGGGAGTGGCGGATGAGCACGCCGGCCGTTTTTCGGAGGCGCTGGAACAACTCCGCGCCGCATGTTTGATTGCTCCGCGAGCGGGCGGCTGCCGCCGGGAGTTGGAGACCGTGCAAAAAAAAGTGGACGAAGGATTCCAATAGCCCTCAGCCCGGAATCCGAGGACAGATCTGAACTCAAAACGTCGCTCCGTGCAAGGGGGCAAACGGTTTGTTTGAAGCTGTTCGCCGCCCGATTGCGGCTGGCGGCAGAACTACGTTTGCGTGTCCCTGGATTACCAACGAATAGCACGACTTCGGGGACGGGTTATCGTCCCGCCATCAAGCCCGGTTGACTGCGCTTGGGGCAATCGACCATCTCCAACTCTCCGTCGAGCGCAGGCGCTGGCGGATTGATCATTCGCGGACCACGGTTCCTCTTCCCCTGGTTTGAGCGGATGCATACACTATGGAAGATGGAAGAGGCCGGACCGAGCTTCCGGTCTCACGCCGCTGTTGAATCAACATCCAGCAAATGTCCCGATTACGCGTGACAACGGTGATGGAGAGTAGTCATATGTGTCGCGCGCCCAGGCGCCTGATGCGCAGGTTGCGGCGACCGAATCTACTGGTCTTGACGCTCATTCTTGCCCTGCGTATCTGCGGCGCGCAGAATTTTCTTGGCAGCTTGGTCGGAACTGTCAAGGACAGCAGCGGGGGCCGCATCCCGTTTGCCACGCTGATCGTTGAGGCGAGCGCCTCCTCCAGTGAGCGTCATGCTGAGTGCGACGGCCAAGGGGAGTTCAGACTGAGCGACCTTCCGCCGGGCGTATATAGCGTCACCGCGCGTTCGTCCGGATTCGCTGACGCCCGCACTACCATTACCATCCGTGTCACGTCCGTGCGCGAGATCAGCGTGACACTATACCCGGCGGCTTCGCAGTTGCAATTGAATGTCTCAGCGGCCTCGTCGATCACGACACAGCCAATTAACACGGCGAGCGCATTGCCCGACAACGTGGTGACCAGGCACGACCTGGAAACGATTCCGCTCGCGCATCGGAGCTTCGCCAACATCGCTTACCTGGTCCCCGGCACCGAACCGGTCGAGCCGTCCGATCCGACCAAGGCGCGCATTACTGCTGTCTCCTTCGGTGGCAGTTCCGGCCTGAATGATGCACTGTCCGTTGATGGCGCCGACAATTCCGACGACTACATTGGTGGCTTCCTTCAGAACTTCTCGCCAGACACAATTCAAGAGTTCGCCGTGCAGACTTCGCAGCAGAACGCGGACACGGGCCGTACGGTTGGCGGTTCTGTTGTGATCCTGACGAAGAGCGGTACCAATCAATGGCACGGCGGCGGAGCCTTTTACGAACGGGCTGCCGCGCTCGACGCCCGCTACCCGATTGAGAATCCGGCTCCGCTGCCAAAACAACCATTCTCCCGCCAGAATTACATTTCCACGCTAGGAGGGCCTGTGCGAAAGGACACGTTCTGGTTCTTTGCTTCATTCGAGAATGTGCACGAAGATGCCAGCATAGCCTACAGCCCTTCCAGTCTGACCCAGTTCAATGCCTTGGCCTCGCTGGCATCGAGCGGACTCATTCCAGGCGTCAGCTCAATTCAGGTGCCCGACAATGTGCCAGTCCCGTTCCGCGATTACTTGGGTACGCTGAGGCTGGACTGGGCGCAGTCTCCCCGTTCCCATTGGTTTCTTCGTGCGGCCTTCGACAACTACGCGACGCGCGACGCGTTCGTGGCGCAAGCCACGCTGCCCTCCACGGGCGCCGGGTCGCACTCTAATTACTGGAATGTGGTGCTCGGCCAGCAATCTCAATTCAGTCCTACCTGGCTCGGTTCGTTCACCCTGGCGGCAAGCTTCCTCCGGCTCAACGAAACGCGCAATTCGGATCTTGGCTTCGCGCTGGCCTTTCCTTTTAGCTCCACGTTGCAGACGATTTCCGGCTTCGAGACGTATGGCGACAACCAGTTTGTAACGCCGATTACGGCCTTCCCCGTGCAGCGCGAACAGGAAAAATACCAGGTTCGCGAGAATGTAACTCGCTCATCCGGACGCCACTCGCCTGGTTTCGGCGTGGACTTTATCCATGAACCGGTTCTGAGCGGCGCTCTTGCCGCATCGGCGGAAAACCTGACGATCTTCGCACATGATCCATCCTTCTACTTGAACAACCCGCGGCAATTCACGGCCGACCTCACTTGCACGCCGGCTGCCTCGCTTGCAGTCACCCTGGGCACTACGTGCAGTTCAACGCCTGCCGGCGACGGCAGTTTCTCCCAGAACGTGCAGCGGCTGGGCCTTTACGCACAGGACTCCTGGCGCGTGACTCCACAACTTACAGTGAACTATGGCCTGCGCTACGACACGACGTTTGGGCTCTTCACCGCCTCCGGAGTTTCGCAGTTGGACAACCCGGCGATCCTGACTCTCCGCGCGTTGCAGATTCCCCTTTTCCAGCATCCCGGTGTTCCGCACGATTACCGTCTTGCCCTTGCGCCGCGCCTCGGCATCGCCTATGCTCTGGGACAATCCAGAAACACCGTAATGCGCGCCGGCATCGGCCTCTTCTACAACGACCTCGCGCAGAACGGATGGGTGCCTGCGTTTCAGGCTGTGAACGAGGCTTTGGCCGTATGCGTTCAACCGGGCGATGCAGGCTGCCTTCCGGGTGCGGCCAATGGCGGCACGGGCGCCATCATCGATCCCGCCTACAAAACTCCCTACGCGGTGAACTCCAGCGTCGGCATCGAGCACGCCTTCAACTCCAATTGGATGTTCAGCGCCGACTGGAACCACGAGGCTGGCGTCCACGCCTTTCGGCGTTATCAGTATGAGGCCGGCTACAGCTTGTTCTCGCCTCTCTTCGCGAGCGACATCGCCACGCAGCAACAGAATGTACCCAACCTGACTGTGTTCCGGACTGACAACCGCTCCCGCTACGACGCCTTGTCAGTACGGCTGCAAGGGAACGTGAAGCGCTTCACGCTGGTTGCCCACTATCGGCTGGCGAGCGCCGAGACCTGGGGCTGTGTTTTGGGCGAACTCTTCGATTACGTAAACGGCGTCTGCAATCCACTCCATGCCTTCGCGCAAGGCGATTACGGCCCGTCTGGTGAAGACGTCCGGCATCGCTTTGTTCTCGCCGGAACCTTCCACCTGCCGGCAGGTTTCGATCTCACGGTGTTGAGCCAGGCTGAGAGCGCGCGACCCTTTACGCTGACGACTCCGGTCGACGTGAATGGCATGGGCGATCCACTGGATGATCGGGCGGTAGTAAACGGTGTCCAAACCGGACTCGACCAGTTCCGCGGCACTCCATACATTCAGACGGACCTCCGCGTTAGTCGGTCGTTCAATCTCCGGGACCGCGTAAAAGCGACCGGGTTTGTCGAGTTCTTTAACATTTTCAACCGCAACAACCCCGGCGCCAACTACGTCACCAACGTCGCCGCTCTTCCAATGCCGGTCAACAGCCTGAGCAACATCACTGCGTTCTGCCTAAACTCCTCATGCACGGAGACACAACCGATCACGAGTCTCAATCAGTTGCGTGTTCCGGCCGGCGCCCTCGGTGATTTCTTCGGACCGGGCACGACGGTGGGCATCCCCTTCGCCGCCCAGTTGGGGATTCGGCTGAGTTTCTGACCCATATCCGGTGACAAATCCCAAGTCCTGAAGCCGTGCTGGTTAGAACTTGGGTGCGGATTCCTCTCGCTGGGACCGCGCCTCCGATCTCGCCTCTGGCCTCACTTCCAATACTCCCGGTCGAGCGAGCGGTACTGCACGGCCTCGGCGATGTGTTTGGCCTGGATCTGTTCGCTTCCGCCCAGGTCGGTGATAGTGCGGGAGACCTTCAGGATCCGGGCGTGCGCCCAACTAGACATCGACCGCTACTCGGGCTTGAACTCAGCATGGCGCGCCGCGATGAGGGCCAGCAACCCAGGCGTGGGCTACGTCCTCACCCGGGCAGCGACTAGCTGCCGAAGGGTGTCTGCCCCGTCCCGGATTCGAGCACCCGATCCGCCACTGCGCGGGTGGACTGAGATCTGTCTCCCGACGAGAATCCTTCCCGACCCGCGGCCACCATCTCACCGGAGCTGAGGCGGTTGTCGGTAGCTCCGGCTGAGTGCAAGATCCGCACCACGGATGCAGCTTGTGCCCTCGGTCGCCGCTGCAATCCGATCTTAGTTCCGGATAGCCCTAATCACTGGGAGCGATTGTCTTTGTCTTCTGTTCGTTACGGTCGCCACAGCCGCGCATGCAGGATTGGCCCGGCAAGTGCTCTGAGCCGAGTTAGGAGAGTGATCATGACCCGTTTCTGGAATGCGGCCCTGCTGTGCGCCGCCCTCACCGTACCCATAGCATTCGCGCCGACTGCGTTGCTCGCCGATGATCAGAAAGCCGAACGCAAGTATCAAGACAAGCAGAACAAGGACGAGCATCAGTGGAACAAGCAGGAAGACAAGGCCTATCGTAAGTACCTGAAGGAAAGCCATCACCGGTACAACGAGTTCTCAACGCTCAAAGAGGACGACCAGCAGGCATATTGGAACTGGCGTCACCAGCATTCAGACGCCGTGCTCAAGATCGAAATCAAGTAGCTTCGACTCCGCTGGTGCTTGCCGAGGTCGCGATACCGGGCGATCTCGGCGCGAATCCGGGGACAGCGGTGAGGGATGAAGCCTCGGCTTCACCCGGGAGCATGGAAACGCCTGGCTGCCCATCATTTGGAATCAGATGCTTGCAGGCATTTTCAAGAGAGCACACGCAAATCCCAGATCGCTAAACGGCGCGCGTCGGCATCTGGCCGCGAATTCTTGCAGTGGCGCCGGCAGCGCCGATTTCGCAGTGGCGGCAGTCTCACTTCCAATACTCCCGGTCGAGCGAGCGGTACTGCACCGCCTCTGCGATGTGTTTGGCCTAATTATTTGAATTTGGTCCTGTTCGCTCCCGCCCAGGTCGGCGATCGTGCGAGAGACCTTTAAGATGCGGTCGTGAGCGCGATTGCGACTGGCGGTTAACGGTGTTTGCGTGTCCCTGGTTTATTGCGTCTTCCCCGGTCCATCATTGGCGCCGGCCACAACTGCTTTGCGGTATAACTCGGCGTGGAAGTACGCTTCCGCTTCGGGCCCCATCTGCTTTCCAGCCTCCGCCAGGAAGTTGGCGGTCGTCGCCTGGAGCGTTCCCGCATAGCGAGTCTGTAGCTCCTTGAGCAGCCGGTCGAGCGGCTCAGCGCCGAAGCGCCGCTGCGCTTCCAGGAGCATCAGAGCGGCCTTGTCGTAGCGATTGATCTCGCGGTCCGGAGAGTCGCTGGCCGTTTCCGCAATACTCGCGGTAGTCTTGCTCCGGCCGGCATTTTTCCGGTATCCGGCGAGCCGGGCGTCCGCGAACGGCCGGCCGAAACGGTCTTCGGTAAGCCGGAACGCCGAGAACTCGGCCAGGCCTTCGTTGATCCAATCGTTCGGCGTGGCGGGATCGGAAATGGTCCACCAGAAGTGGGCCATCTCGTGAGCGTTGTCGCGGAAGTCGTTGGCCTCGCCGTTCGGACCGGAGAGGACGCCCTGCGCGCGTTCTTCCGAGACAACGATCAGCGGTATTCGCGAATAACCCCATCCGCCGCGCGGGGAGTAGACGATACGCAGCCCCCCGCTGACCCGCGGGGCGCCGTAGTAGCCGGAGAATTTGTCCATCCCTGCAACCAACCCGTCGATCTTCGACTGCATCCACTTCGGAGAGAGCTGGTAGTAGTCGATCTCCACATGCGTGCCCGCGGTCCCACCTTCGATTCGATGCAGGCGCGGGGACGCCAGCAGGACGATGTCCATGCCGGATTTGAAGGAGCGCCACTCCGTGATGCGCCGGCCCTCGTGTTCCCGCTCGGCGATTTGCTGGCCGTTCGTTGCGGTCAGGAACCCATCGGGGAGATTGGTTTCGGCTTCGAAGGTGTACTCATTGAAGCCCGGAAACATGGGAAACCAGGCGGAGTAGAGCGCCAGTTCCACCAGTTCTGGAGAGATCAGGTTGACGCCCGCGACTACGTCGCTGAATTCGCCACCGTATTGGATGTGCAATTCCTTTGCGTCCGGCGCGGCGACCGAGACGGCTACGGCCATGGGTGAATACGGCAATTGCGGTGCGCTGGCATCGAGTTTGAATTGTGCGGCTTTCCCATCCGCGTCGACCTGGCGGACGGCGAAACCCTTGTAGAGATAAAAACGTGACTCGGCCGGATGCTGGATCCAGGCGTCAGCCAACAGTGTGTGGGTGGCGGGCTCGACGCGAACCTGCAGACGATAATGCATCGTCTCGTGAGGGTCTGTCGCGCCATGCGCCATCAGGCACGCCAACGGCAAAGCGAGAGTCAGTTGAAGGAGCTTCATAAGCCCGGTGCCACCTTTTCGGGCAAACCGTCTTATGCGTCATTCGAACTTGCGGCTCACCTGTAAATGACTACGACGACGGTCCTGGCGAAGTTCCGGAATCCAGAAAATCCCGGGACTCAAAGCCCAATTCACAGGCCTCACGGATCCGGGTTTGCACTCGGATCCCCGCCTACGCTTCGGCCTCGTGATGGAGCACCGCCGATTCTACAGGAGAGCTTCATTTCCGCTGCTCCCGGTCGAGAGACTGATACTGCACCGCTTCGGCAATGTGCTTGGCCCAATTATTTGAATTTGGTCCTGCTCGCTCCCGCCCAGGTCGGCGATGGTGCGGGAGACCTTTAAGATGCGGTCGTGAGCGCGGGCCGACAGCGCCAACCGACGCACTGCCATTTCGAGCGTCTTCTCCGCGGCGGCGTCCAGGGGGCAGATGTCGCGCAAACGTCCCGCGGGCACGGTCGCATTGATCGACCCGCGCGCCGCCTGCACAGCCCGGGCTGCCAGGACGCGCTCGCGCATTTCGGCTGACGTCGCGCCCGCCTCCTTTCCGCGCAGTTCCTGATACGTCACCGCCGGCACTTCGATGTGCCGGTCGATGCGGTCCAGCAGCGGTCCGCTGATCTTGCCCATATAGCGTTGGATGATGCCCCCGCTGCAGCGGCACTCGTGCGTCGGAGCGCCGTGGTAACCACAAGGACACCCGTGGAGACATCAACCGCTACCGGAGGGTGAATCTCGAATTCCAAGCCCGGACGAGAGAGCCATAATCGCGAGTCCTTGGCCTACCGCAATCGACCAATGGACAATTTGGGACAATTTTAATCTTGACAATGCGGTCCACTCTCGACTAAAGTGGCCTCTATCTTGGTACATCATTGAATGCTGGCTTTGTAACCTCGGGAAGCCTTTCCATCGCTACGCCGGCTCCTGAGACTTCCAGCTTCTTCTTAGCTACCGGCGGATCTATTTTATATCTGATGAAACGCAGAGGCCGTCGCAAGCGCGATCCTCTGTAATGGCCCCCTCCAGTTATCAGATGGACGTATGACAGGAGACCTGACTCACATAGAAAAGGAGAGCACTGATGCCGCAAACTATTAGGAAGTTCTGGGGACCTCTGAAGGGCCGGGCCAGTCTCAATTTCAATTGGCCAGTTATTAATCACGATTCAGTAGTGTTGATTACCGCCGCTGAATACGTCGTCTCCACGCCGCCCAGCAACGAACATCGGTTCATCGGCGCGGCCTCCATCACAGTGGAGAATATCGCTCCGCACGGCCCGCCCTTCGACCCCAATCATGGCGTGACTTTCATCGTCAACATCGATTGGCCCAACCCATTGACCATCGTGACCGACATCACGGTTCTTGACAATGCTCCGATCGAGGTTGATCGCTAATGCCGCGAACCATCAGAAAATATTGGGGACCACTAAAAGGGCGTGCTTCGCTGAACTACAATTGGCCTGCCATCGACCAGGATTCGGTGGTCGTCATTAGCGCGTCGGAATACAACAATCAGGAGGTTCGGTTCATCGGTGCAGCCTCCATTACCGTTGCCAACATCGCTCCGCACGGCCCGCCATACGATCCGAATCATGGCGTCACCTTCGTGGTCAACATCGATTGGGGATCTCCACTGAACGTCGTCACCGACATTACACTGCTGGACAACAAGCCGGTGGAAGCGCAAACATACCTGCCTGCAACACCATCCAATATCGGCTTCCGCATGCAGTATCAGGAGACTAACGAATGGTGCTGGATTGCCAACGCCACCAGCGTCAGTCACTTTTACAATCCCGCCAGCACCTGGACGCAATGCCAGGTGATGACAGTGGTCGGCCATAACATCAATGGGTTCCCGGCGAATACCAGCGCGTGTCCCAGCGCGCAGGTGCTGGCCGCCAACCCTGCCCTGGCCGCCATTCTCGCCAACCCCTACGACAAGGCGGCAGAGTTCGTGCTGAACAATCCGGCTTACGGAATTAATAGCCTGTACATCAAATCAGGAGGGGTTTCCGACCCGCTGAAGGTGACAGGAAACCTGGCCAGCGTTCAGCCCGGCAATTTGAGCCTCAGTCAGATCTCGAGCGAAATCAGCGCGGGACGCCCGGTGCTTGTGGACATCACCTGGTTCTCGGGCGGCTCCCATGTTGTGGCCATCGTCGGCGTTCTCAGTGAAGGCCTACTCATTCTCGATCCGGTCAATGGCCAATCGGTAGTCCAATTCGGAGCGTTTCCCGGCACCTATTTCGGCGGCGCAAAGCTCGACGATTTCATATTCACGAAGAAAGCTTCCTGATCGTGAAATCACTTTTGCTGATCCCATTGAGTTTTATTTTGCTGGACGCATTCTGTTGGGCGCAGGGAGTGCATCCGACTCCCGGGACAGCAGCCGCAAATCCCTTTTCATCGTAATCCCGAATCGAACCCCGAATCCCTGAACAGCAAATTTCAGCCCGGGATCACATCGGCTTTCCGATTCTGGCGCTTCTACCCCAGGCTGTCTCGCTTTCCCGCCTACAACTCGATCGCGAGTCCCAGTTCCCCCAGCCGGTTGGTGGCGCGCAGGAGCAACGTTCGCAAGTTGGCGCGGCGCGCCGCATCGAGAGTCAAGGCACACGCCTGCTCAATATCCTGGCCCAGAGCCTCCACAGCGCTTTCGATCTTCGCGAACACGGCATCGATGTCAGCGTCCGTCGCCTGAGAGTCCGCGCATGGCTTGGTGGCCGCTTCGGCTTGCCGCTGCCGGCGCAGGTCCTCAATCGCGGCCGCGAGCCGCGGGGCGTTTTCGGCCTCGATCGGGATCTCTTCCCCCGCGTGCAGCAGCTTCTCGCCCGAGACCGCGCTCGCGATCCGGCGGTACTCGTCCGCCGTGATGCGCATGACCTGGACCAGGGTGAAATAGGTTGGCCCGAACTCGTCCAAATGCCGCACGATCAAGTCGGCGGTTGCGCGGCAGATGCCCAGCCTCTCGCGGCAGAACCTGTCCCAGTTCAGTCCGACTGCGCGATAAGCCCTCTTGTTGCGCATCTGGCGAATGCACTCCGCGTCGGCCGCCGAGCAGCGCCCGGCAATCAAGGAAAAGGCCTGCTTGCGGCCGATCCACGTCCCCAACTCTACTGCGTCTTGCAGCTTGCTCGTGGTCGTTATTCTATTGCTCACTGTGTCTCCCTCCTTCCGTTTGGTCCGAAAGGCCGGTCCGCTGAAATTCAGCGGACCGACAAATCGCTCGTCTTTAAAATCAGTGAGTTAGCGAGCGATTTGTCGAATCTCAGCGGACCGCCCTTTCACGCCGCGAGATTACACCCGTAGCACGAGCGGCTCGTTCGCTTACGAATCTAAGTGGCTGAGAACACTCGATCGAAAAGGATGCAAATGGGTGTGAACACCTTTTCGCGAGGAGACAGAAACTGCCTCTCAACTTCAGGGACAGTGAATCCAGGGACGTATACCCAAATCCCGAAGCCGCGTGGAACAGGACTTGGCCAAGGACTCTTCTTGTGGTGCCTGCGGACCCGTCTACTTCCAGTACTCCCGGTCGAGAGACCGGTATTGCACGGCTTCGGCAATGTGCTTGGCCTGGATCTGGTCGCTCCCGCCCAAGTCGGCGATGGTGCGGGAGACCTTTAAGATGCGGTCGTGAGCGCGGGCAGACAGCGCAAGCCGGCGCACTGCCATTTCGAGCGTCTTCTCCGCGGCGGCGTCCAGCGGGCAGATGTCGCGCAAGCGCCCCGCGGGCACAGTCGCATTGATCGACCCGCGCGCCGCCTGCACAGCCCGGGCCGCCAGGACGCGCTCGCGCATTTCGGCTGACGTCGCGCCCGTCTCCCTTCCGCGCAGTTCCTGGTAGGCCACCGCCGGCACCTCGATGTGCAGGTCGATACGGTCCAGCAGCGGTCCGCTGATCTTACCCATATAGCGTTGGATGATGCCCCCGGTGCAGCGGCACTCGTGCGTCGGATCGCCGTGGTAACCACAAGGACAGGGATTCATTGCAGCCACGAGCATGAAATCGGACGGGAAGGTCAGCGTCATCTGCGAGCGGGCGATGGTGACGGAGCGCTCCTCCAGCGGCTGGCGGAGCATCTCCAGGGCATTGCGATTGAACTCAGTCAGTTCGTCCAGGAACAGGACGCCGTGATGCGCCAGACTGACCTCGCCGGGATGCGGGGTGCCCATGCCTCCGCCGATCAAGCCGGCGTCGGAGACCGAGTGGTGCGGAGCGCGGAACGGGCGCTCGCGCAGCAGCCCTTCTTCGGATGACAGGACGCCCGCAACGCTATGAATCTGGGACGTTTCCAGCGCCTCCTCGAACGTCAACGGCGGCAGGATGCCGGCCAGCCGGCGCGCCAGCATCGTCTTTCCCGATCCGGGCGGTCCGACCATCAGCACGTTGTGGCCGCCCGCGGCGGCGACCTCCAGCGCGCGTTTCGCCGTGGTCTGCCCGCGGACGTCTCCGAAATCGGGGATCTCCCCGGCTGGTCTCTCGGCTGGGCGCTGCGCAGGCTGGGCAGCCTCGAACCGCTCCGGGTTGTTCAACAGGCCGACCACTTCGGCTAAGTGCCTGAGTCCATAGACTTTCAGCCCCTCAACTACGGCCGCCTCCGCGGCATTCTCCTTGGGGACGATGAAGGAGCGGAAGCCGTTCTTGCGGGCGCAAACCGCCATCGAGAGGACCCCGCGCACAGGCCGCAGACCTCCATCGAGGGATAGCTCTCCCGTCAGAAGAGTCTCGCTGCAAGGCCGGACGGTGCCCATCGCGCCCAGCACCGCGGCCGCCATGGGAAGATCGAACCCGGCGCCCTCTTTGCGTACGTTGGCCGGCGCCAGATTGATGGTCACCGCCTTCGACGGGTAGCCGAAGCCGCTATTGGACAGAGCGCTGCGGATCCGTTCCCGGCTTTCGCGAACCGCCAGATCCGGCATGCCCACCACGACGGAATCTCTTTGCGAACTGCTGGGATAGAGATCTACCTCCACCTCTATGGTCTGGGCTTCAATACCGAAGATTGCGGCGCTTCGGGTTCGGAACAATGCCAAAGCAGGCTCCCCCTCATGATCCTTAGTGCATCGCGCCTCTCTGGATTCTCCAAAAATTCCCTCGTCTGGCTGTGTTGGGGCTGCTTTTCCGGCGGGAATCGCCGGCAAACACGGCATCGTTGTACACCGGGAGCCCGGCCGTTCCGTCCTTACAACTTGACTTAGGTCGGGCCGGGTGGCGACCCTGTGAAGTGGGGTGGGTCGATCTCGTGGCGCACGCTCTGCCCGGTTGTAGTCTGGTTTAGCTCTTCGGGCGCCGTAGAACCCGTCAGGCTGCGTGGCAACGCGGTGTGAGAAGCTCAGGTATCTCATCCTGGCACAGGAAGGTTTGGTCTCTATAGTGATTCAGAATTCGATGCAATCGATCTCCGGCGCTCGGCGCTCACACGGCTCAGGCTTGCGGAGCGCGCGTTTTCTGATGGGGGCGGCGATCGCTTTCCTGCCCGTCCTCTGCCACGCGCAGACCGCTCCGACTTACACGATCTCAGCGGCAGTCGGTACCGGAACCTCCGGGTTCTCGGGGGATGGCGCCGCGGCGATTGACGCCGAGTTGAATTTCCCGTCGTCAATCGTAATGGATACCGCAGGCAATCTCTACATTGCCGATCAGGGGAACTACTGCATTCGTAAGGTGGACACCAGCGGGAACATCTCCACCATCGCCGGCGACAACACGAACGGCGACACAGGCGATTCAGGAGCTGCCACCAGTGCGGAGATCGGGTCCGCCGCCGGCATCGCCGTGGACAGTTCCGGGAATATCTATTTCTCGGATCCGTCGCACCAGGTAATCCGGAAGATCTCTACGACTGGGATTATTACGACTTTCGCGGGTACAGGAGCATCGGGATTTACCGGGGACACGACGCCTTACCTCATTGCCTACAACCTCGCC